>Ga0105051_10003261_pt1 | contig 19860 bp, 19 predicted proteins | sample FRY02_FD_78383 | JGI IMG/M metagenome (GOLD analysis project Ga0105051, IMG submission 78383) | Freshwater microbial communities from Lake Fryxell liftoff mats and glacier meltwater in Antarctica - FRY-02 (megahit assembly) | ecosystem: Environmental > Aquatic > Freshwater > Ice > Glacier... | reverse complement strand
TACTTGCTCGAGTTGCGGCTTCAGCGGACAGAGAACACCCTCACGGCCGACGCGGCGCTGACCGAAACGCGCAACGGGCTTCAAATCTGGGCCCAGCGGTTCGAAACGCTCAATGGGCCCGGTGATCAGGAAATCCTGATGTGCAAGGTGATCCGTCGCATCGAACCCCGGCTGATGCAGGCCATGGTGGCCGACATGCAGTTGCCAGGTGGGGGTGCTGATGCCCGCGCCTGCCTCCTGAAAGCTATCGGGCTGCTCGCCTTGCGCGGATGGAACCGAGCCACCTTTGTCGAGGCCACCGACTTTATTGAGCGGTCTGTCGCGCTGGAGCCTGGCTTGGCTCTGGCGCATGCCTATCTCGCGCTGGTCAAGGCGCTGGGGCATCGGGTCGGGTTGTTGCGTGACGATGACCGGGTGGTACCCGCAGCTCTTGCGGCCGCAGAAAGGGCGCTCGATCTGGAAAGCCAGGACTCCACCGTGCTGGGGCTAGTGGGCTGCGCGCTGGCTGATGTGGGGCAGTTGGAGCGCGCGCTGCCGATTCTGTACAAGTCGATTGAGGCGGGGCCGCAAAACGGCCATGCAAAGACCGCACTTGGCGCGGCGCTGATGATGAAGCAAGACTACAAAGCCGCCGCAGGACTGCTGGCCGAGGGCATGGCCTACAGTCCTGCGGACAGCCGCCTGTCCGTCTGGGGAACGGCGCTGGCGCTGGCACAGCTGGCACAGGGCGATCTGGATGGCGCGCTCGAATCCGCCACCAACGCATGCCAAGAGGATGACCGCCTGTACTTGCCTCGGTTGGCCCTGGCGGGCGTGCACCTGATGCGCAACGAGCCAGCAGAGACGGTCGCCGCCGTTCGGGAGACCCTGCGCACGAAGCCGGATTTGAACCAGACGGAAACCGTTTGCGTTCTGGGCAAGCGGCTGGGAGTCGCCATCTGGTCCATGGCAGAAGGACTGGCTGCAGCGGGTCAGCCGGGTTCGCTGCCGTCGACCTCATCGCGCACATGAGTAAACACTTTGGTCTCGCCGATCTTGGTGCCATCGGGCTATTGGGTATAGGCTGGGGCGCAAGTTCACGCAAGCCATCCTCGACAGAGACCTGCCGATAGGCCAGTACGTGGGTATAGGCGTTTATGCCGAAATGATCGAGTTTCTGCAGTCAAACCTGGCGCCCCCCAGTTCAGTTCCGACCGCATGAACACCTACAATGAAATACATAATAAGGATGGTCAACCGCCTGTAGCAGACACCAAGCTACTCATCGGCGAGTATAAATTCGACCGTATTTGTCTGTTTGCAGTGTTCACTCACCCGGCCCCGCATGACTAATTTGCAATGTATTCCAGAGCGCATGCTTTGAGGCTCTTGGAGAATACAGGCTGGGAAGTTGAGTCCCTGAATGACCCGGTGGAAGAAATGCAGCACTACATAGTATGTAGGCCTGCTTAGTCATTGATCGTCAACAGGGCGACGTTTAGTCCAGTCTTTTTTGCTTGTAGACCACCTCGATCAAGGGGCTCCCCAATCGGCATGATTCGCGCTATTCTAGCCAGTTGGGGGGAGGAGAGAAACGATGATAAAGATAGGATTACCAGCGATTCTGCTGTGCCTGATAACGGTTTCTTCTGCCCGCGCGGAAGAATTCGCCGTTGCGGCACAGGCGCTGTGTGAGAAAGTGAAGTCCTGTGCTATGGAGCAGTTACAAGGCGCGGAGCTCACGCCGGAGGCGCGACAGATGATGCAACCCATGCTGGACGGTATGTGCGCGCAAGTGCAGGGCAGAGTGGGCGATGTCGCGACTGGGCACCCACTGTACAAGCCTGCCGTGGCCTGCATGCAAAGTATGAATACACTTACCTGCGAAATGATGCAGGATGCTGACCAGTTACAAACACCCGCATGTGAAGCCTATGAAAAACTGGCGCGTGAATCCGCTGCACGTACCTGATACTGACATCTGTTGAGGTGATGCACCGACTCAATCCATTCAATAATTAATAACGGTACGACTATGCGAAATATAATAATCCGGCTGATGTACTTGACGGTGCTGGCACTGCCGATGGCAGGCTGCGGTAGTAGCAATAATGATAATAATAGTAGCAGTGCCGGCAATTCGGTGGTCGTTCCGCCCGTTGATAATCCCGTGGTCGTTCCGCCCAATGATGAGTCTGTATTTGCAGTGGCAAACAGCTGTGTTGCCATATCACCGGATGATGGCGCGAGCTTTATCGCAGTCGGTGATGCGCCTGCTCTGGCTGCGGGCAACGTTGTCGGGCTCTTCGGGCTTGGGGCCAGCGTGGCGTCCGACGCCAGCCGCTTTTTGTTGCGGCCCTCAGACCTGGGGAAATACCTGCTTTATGATGAGGGCCGGGGTTACCTTACGTCCGATGGTGCACAGCTGACCAGGCAGATCGCGCTCGCATTCGACACAACAATGGTGGGTGACAAGGTTGTAGTCGAGGACCGCATGCAGTCTGAAGGCGAGTGGCAATTGCTGGCTGCGCCGGATGCGAAGTTCATGTTGCAACATATTAAATCGGGAAATTACATCGGTGTGGATGGCGCCATGGTTGCTGCGGCTGAAGGCGCTGCGTTGTCGTTTGTCGAGCAAACCGATTGTGCGGAATTTCCCGAATTGACCGTCGATGCGACCGGAGGGGTAACCTTTACTGAATTTGAGGACGGCTCGCTGTTTGGCTTTGTGGAAACGCATTCTCATGTGTTTACCAATCTGGGCTTTGGCGGCGGCGGTGTGTTCCACGGCGCGCCCTACCATCCGCTGGGCGTTGAACATGCGCTGCCCAGCTGTGAGCTGACCCACGGCGTTGACGGGCGCAAGGATTTTATGGGCGCGACCTTCAGCGACGGTATAGGTGATTTCAATGAATTGCTACCGGCCATAGCGGTCGGCCAGCTGCCGCAGAAGGATCACGACACGGACGGCTACCCCACCTTCACATCCTGGCCCAATGCACCCGTGAGCGCCACGCACCAGGTTCAGTATTACAAGTGGATTGAACGCGCGTACTTATCCGGGCTGCGTTTACTGGTGCAGCACGCGACCACCAACCAGGTGTTGTGCCAGCTGGTCACGGGTATCGGCGCCAATCCTAAGCGCTACGATTGTAATGACATGATTGCGGTCGACAGAATTATCGAAGATACCTATGCGATGGAGCGTTATATTGATGCGCTTTCCGGTGGCCCGGGCCAAGGCTGGTTCCGCATCGTATTCAGCCCGGAGGAGGCGCGTGAGCAGATCAAAGCGGGCAATCTGGCCGTAGTGCTGGGTATTGAGACTTCTGACCTGTTTGATTGCTATCTTGTTCCTTTTGGAAGTTTCAGTAAGTGTACTGAGGCGGATGTCCTGGCCAAGCTGGATGATTACCATGCCAAGGGAGTGCGGGTACTTTTCCCTGTCCACAAATTCGACAATGCATTTTCTGCCGGCGACGGTGACCGGCGTGTCAGTGATATCGGTAATTTTGGCCATACTGGTCACTACTCCAATTTCTCGATATGCCCGCCAGAATTGTTGACCTTCCCCGGCGGTTTTGACAACGGTGGCGTCACCTATGCCAACCTCAACCAGCCACGTGATATCTACGATTCACCGCCGCCGTTTGACATGAGTGGCTTTGATGAAAGCCCCATTGGCGCGCTGCTGCCCAATATCAGTCTGTTGAGCGGCGGACGGCTAGAGGGCGACTATTGCCAAAACCACGGCTTCACCGATCTGGGTGAATTTCTCATGCGCGAGATGATGAAGCGCGGCATCGTCATTGAAGTGGATCACTTACCACGCAGGAGCTACCAACGCGCTTTTGAGATATTGCAGGAGTATGATTATCCGGCCGTCGGCACCCACGGTCGCAATAATAATGGTGAGATATACAAGCTGGGTGGTATGTCCAAGTTTAATTTCGGCCGTTGTCGCTCTGCCAGCGAGCCTGCCACCATGGACGATGGATTGCAGTCGCGCGTCGAGTTGATGCGCGAGGCTGGTGCTTTCGAAGCGGAGGGTTTCGGCTTCGACCTCAACGGTTTTGCCGGTGCGCCGGGCCCGCGGTTCGGAGAAAATAGTGGCTGCAGGGATCCGCAAACCGACCCCATCACCTATCCTTTCGCGTCTTACGCCGGTGATGTCATGCTGCAGCAACCCGTGGTCGGCAATCGCACGCTGGACTTCAATACCGAGGGCATGGTTCATCTTGGCCTGGTCGCGGAACTGATAGAAGATGTGCGCCGCGACGGTGTTACTGATGAGGAACTTGAGCCGTTGTTCAAGTCTGCAGAGGGTTACATTCGTGTGTGGGAAAAATCAGAGCGTCGTGCAGTAGAGATGGCGCAGCCAATGGATTGAGCATTGCCTTGTCGGCGGGCTCGCTTGCGGGAACCTACCGACACGCAGAGGCGCAGTCGCCTTGTAATGCCCAGGCGGATGCCCGGCGAACTCGATGATCTGATGCACGGCAGAGAGGTCCAGTAGCGGAGGTTCGGCAGTATAAAACAAACAGTATTACCTGTTTTATACAGCTCGAATATCACCTAGACTCCTGAGGCAGGGGAGCTAAAACACCTAATCACCCTCTCAGCACTATGGCCTGCCCCCGACTGGGATTTCCTGTTGAAGACCTGCCGCGTCTTGCGGCATGGGGGCAGGCGCAGTTGCTGTGCGATCAACATTTCGCCCCTGCGCCGCAGTCAAAATGACAGCATAGGATAGACGCCGGAGCGCTAGAGCTTCTCGCATGTCTCCCAGAGGGTCTCCACAGCTTCCATGCTATGGTCAGCTAGGGCAGGGTTGACCTTAGCGGCGGTGTCGATGCCCAGCACGTCCTCCAGATTGTCCGGCACCTCCACCGTTCGGAACAATTTACGATGGCGTTTCTTGCGGGCGGGAGCGTGCTTGTTCATGGCATACCTATAGTTGAAAAACTATCGGCTTGATCATAGCGCAGGCGATTTACAAACGGTTGATCTGGCGCAAGGAGAGAGAATCAAGCGCTGCGTGTCACTGTTCAAACGCTTCAGTATCCAACCGGAAGATTTCGAATGGTATGTTAAGCGGTTGCATGAGTACAAAATTTGTCACTTCGCTCTTGATGACATAGATATCCGATTCCGCGATAGTCGCGGTGGACAGTCCGCTTTTTTGCGGGATGTTTGTAACCTCGCCTGCACTGAAATCGGTGTTCAGGCGCACGCGACTGACACTGTCGCCAGAGACGGCGTAAACATCATCGTCTAATACGACCAGGCCATCCGGGGAGGGCAGGGCGTGGCCGGTCAATGCTATTGGTGTAACAGAACTGCCATTGGGCAGGCTCACGCGCAGCAGCGACGCAGGGAAGAATTTTGCTACAAGCAGCACTGTTTCATCCAGCGTGAGTGCGATACCGTTCAGACCGAGGCCAGCGCTGGTGACATCTGCAAACAATGGATCGGTGGCCAGGATCGAGCCACTCCCTGTGGCAGGGTCAAGTCGATAAAGAAATGGGCTGGCTGGGTCGGTCACATAGGCAACGCCTGCGCTATCCAGTATCAGGTCGTTGCAGGATCCGTTGGCGGTGATGGCGCCCAGAAAAAACTCCATAGTCAATTCGGCGCTGTTGAGATCGAATACCCAAACACGGTTGTCGCCCCCATCGACCTTTTGAGCACATACCCACAGGCGCCGTCGCTCGGCATCGACCTTCGCGCCAACCAACTCTGCTCGGTTATCCGCCGCACGAAAAACCGATTCATCACCGGTGGCGCCGATTCGAACAATACTGCCACCCTGTAAGCTGGTAGCGTAAAAATCACGTTTTTCAGGATCGAACGTGACACCTTCCGGAACACTGTCGGTGCTGGTCAGTTCATAGCGTTCAGACAGCAGTGTCAGTGCGGTATTGGTACTGTCGTTATTGTTGTTGTTGTTGGAATTGCTGCAGGCGGCTGTAACGGTGATAAGACATATGACAAGGGCGGTAGTGGTAGTGGTTCGCATCATGCTCTGCTCTTTTTTTTATTCTTTGCGTTTGGTTTCTCCTGATGGGCCAATCATAACATCATAGCCCCAGGCCCTGATTGTGTCCTCGTGCCCTTCAAATATCTCGTGCATTATTGCAATGTCGGCGGTTGACAGCGCAGCCATTTTTTTGCTGTTGAGATCGGTGATGGGGCGGTTCAGGGTGCCGTCTATGGAATGCACTTCGAAGCTTGCCTGATAATCCAAATCGCTCAGTTCGGGCATAAAATCTGCCAGCTTTTTGCAGGCCTTCGCAGGATCACTTACTAGTGCTTCGTACGTCATCACGAGCGTATCCTCCAGCTCCCGTGAGTTCGCCAACTGCTTGCTCAGGCACATCATAGAAAAGTTGGCGGCGCGTTGTGCTGCCCATTGGTTGCGTCGCATCAAACCTTCAGCCTGCGCATAGGGGTTGCGGACCATCACAATAAATTTTACGGGCTTGAAGTTCGCCAGAATGTCGCGTGAGCGAATCAGGTTCGGCGGGCTCTTCTCCAATAACACTGGCTTGCTTTTATCCCAATGGGAGTCCCACGCCTTTTTAATATCGGGCCAAGGCAATGCGTGTTCTGCCTGCCATTGCTTGTTGCGCATGAAGCTCTTCACTTCCGGTAGAAACTGCCCTTCGAGTGGGAGTGAAGATACGTTGCTGGAGGTGCCTAGTAGTTTCCACAGCAAAGTGGAGCCGGAGTAGGGTGGGCAAAGAATGAACAGGTACGACGACATGAGAAAACGCTGCGCCATCAGTGAATGGAGTGGTGATGTGCCAATGTCTGCACACTAGCAGAGCGCGAGAGTATCTTCCATAGCCCGTCGGGTTCATCTTGTTCGCCGTCTCGCTCGCGTTTCCAGGTCCTTGCCCTCGGTGCTAGTCGGCGAACGGGTTGGCAGCGAGAATGTCCAGGCCGTTCTCGTTGCCATTGATCTAAATATTCACCCCCCGGTTGCCCGTGCGGCGCACAGCATTACTAGGTGGCTCGCGCCGTGCGCTTGTTCTGTTGTCGAAGGTTCTGGCATTCATGGGCGCGGGCAGCACGACTTGCTGCCCGTTGAGTTTGATATTGTGATCGATGCACCTTGTCTCGATAATTGTCGCTACTGAAGCAGCGTTTTCACCTGTAAGGAATCCAGCGTATAAGGAGACAGCACGGGCCGAACTAACACCGCATTCGATGAACCCTAGCCTAAGCGTTCGGCTCTCGCTTCCCTGGGTAAGTGTCGAGAATGTTCGTGTGGTCGATGCTCTGGGTCGTGAGGTGGCCATTTGTGGCATTAATGCGGGGAGAGGACCTATTTGACGTTACTTTCGACGTCGTCGTGCAGTGATGCCAGATTATCTGAGGTACTATGCTGCCATCGCAGTGACGCAAGCGTGAACACTGGGAAAACATGTTGTCCCCCTAAAGGAAAAATGACCTTGCTGACGAAAACCTACTTCCCAAGATTGATTCGATGTCTTGTTCTGTTCACCCTCCTCGGGCTTGCTAAGCAGGCCGTCGCCATCGACGCCGGCATGCCGAACCCGCCGGCTTCGCCCACGATCGTGAAGGTTGGGATCTTCCTGGTGGACATCGTTAATCTTGACGAGGTGAACGAAACGTTTCAGGCAGAACTGATTATCGGAGCAGAGTGGATGGATCCCCGGCTGGCGTTCGATCCTGTTGAGGCGGGGGTAGACCAAAAGCTTTTCCAGGGATCGTGGCAGTTTGACGAAGTTTTCAGCGGCTGGTGGCCGCAGCTCCTGATCGTCAATGAAATTGGGACTGGCGATACGAACGCAGTGCGGCTGGTGATCCACCCCGATGGCCGGGTACGTTATCTGGCGCAGCGGAACGTGACGCTTGAGACGCCGATGCAGCTGCAACGTTTTCCCTTCGATAACCAGATACTGGAGGCCAATATCATCGCTTTCGGCGACTACAGCGATCAGGTTGTGTTGCAAGTCGATGAGCGTATTCTCGGAGCGACCGAGGAATTTGCTGAGGAGAATCAGAAGGTCAATATTGCTCAATGGCGTTTTGAAAATCTGGAGCTCACTAGCAGAACGGCGGATTTCCGCTACTATGGCGGCGCCAAGGACTTCTCGGAAATCCATCTCACCATCTCGCTAACGCGCGAATCAGCGAGCTTTGTCTGGAAGGTAATCTTTCCTCTCATTGTCCTCGTTTTGCTTATGTGGGCGGTTTTTTGGCTGGAGGTCGATAATTTATCCGAGCGATTGAACCTGGCCTTCATCGGAGTGCTGACGATCGTCGCTTATCAGTTCCTGATCGACGGGACGATGCCGCGAATCTCCTATTTCACGTTTACCGATGCCGTGTTGCTCTATTCTTTTGTGATTATGTGTGTGGCCATCTTCGAAAGTCTGATTGTCTACTCATTGTACCGGGCGGGGCATAAACCCCTCGCCGAACTCACAGACTTTATCGCGCAATGGGTGTTCCCTATAGTCTATTTCGCGGGCCTATTGGCAAGCTATTTATACTATCTGTAGTCAAAAGGTTTACGCCTTTCAATGGTTGCTGTCCGCCACGAGGTGATTAGCCAGTGCCCAGCACAATAATTAATGGCGTTAATCTTTACTATGAATGCCATGGTGAAGGCGAGCCCTTGATGCTAATCGCGGGGCTCGCGAGTGACTCCCGGAGTTGGCTGCCCGTGGTAGAGCCCCTGTCGCGGCGTTTCCTTCTGTCACTTTGCTTGGTCATTCCATGGGGGGGTGTGGCGCTGGATTGTGCGATCCGCTGCCCAGAAAGAGTTTCCAGATTGATCCTGGCGGCCACCTCGGCGATCAGTTGCAAGCGCAATAACGCTCTTCTTTACGATTGGTTCCGTTATGTCGAGTCAGGCATGAAGCCGGAGTACTGGTTCAGAAATCTTTTCTACTGGATCTTGTCCGAGGATTTTTTTGCTGACGAGAAGCGGGTGGAAGACGCTGTGCAGAATGCCATTGCCGATCCTTATGCTTAAAACAACAACGCATTCGGTAATCAAGTGCAGGCCATCACGACGTTTGATTGTCGTAGCAAGCTATAGGCTATTACACAGCAGGTTCTATTGGTGTGCGGGAAAGAAGATCTATTATTTCCGCCTGTAGACAGCGCTGCCATATTGCAGGCAATACCAGCGTTAACAGAGGTAGTTATCGAAGGTGCTGCGCATTCTATTCATATGGAGCAACCAGAAGCCTTTACAGAGTGCGTCTCCAGTTTCATGGTGAATGGCTAGATTCAGTGCCCCCCGTCCTCGTCTGGTAATCCCAACAGTCACAGATCCTGCAGATATCGCACCCCTTTCTGCCGGGTCTTCTCGCTGGGCAGCGGCCTGAACCCTGCGCTGATGCTATCGAGTACATGGTTTGGATTGGCTGTCCCTATTAGTAGAGACGTTGCGGCACGATTTGATAGTCTGAATTTTGACGAGAACTGCGCTCAACTTTTACAATCGAAGTCCGCAGCCCGCGCGACAGGATGACTGTCTTTCGAGGTGCGGTCATTGTTATCGCCCGATGATTCTTAATCGTACAACAATGTTCTTCTGATTGTGCGATATGCTGAAGTATAAAAGGCGGCACCGTAAATACAAATTCGTTACTGGTCGCTGAACTACGCTGCATCAGATAGACTCCCTAAGAAGCTTTCAAACGCCAGTATAAAAATAATCAGGGCCTGTGACTGTATGGCAGCGAACGACGTGCAAGAAAGTAGCGTGCCCGCGACAGCAGTCGCTGCGAATAGCACAAAGCTAAAGTATGCAGTTAAGACTGCTCTCAGCCTGACGCTGGCTTACCTGATTCCCATGAGTCTGGGCTGGCCAATGCCGCAAACGGCCGCGACAACTGTCATGCTTATAGCGGCGACCGGTATGGTGTCTGAGTCACTTCAAAAAGGGGTGATGCGGGTTCTTGGGACCGTCCTCGGGGCTGCTATCGGTTTGACGCTTATCGCGTTGTTTCCGCAGGACCGGATGATCTATCTACTGGCGGTTTCCTGCACCGTTGCGATCATTATTTATCTGTACAACGCCTACCAGGGGGACAGTACTTTTTTCATGCTTACGGCAGTCGTTACACTGATGGTATTTAACGGTGGCGATGCGGAAGGCGCATTCCTTTACGGTGTCGACCGCGCGTTTCTCTCCGCTTTCGGTGTGATTGTCTATGCCGTGGTGGCCAGCATGCTCTGGCCTGTCAGGAGTGCAGACAATACACTCAGTCTTGCTGCAGGAGTCGCTGGCGGATACCGAGAGGCATTTGGGCGCCTGGTGCAGCGGGACATCCATGACCCATTGCCAATCGATGATTTTCTTTCCGACCTGCTGTGCAGTGGTGATGCGTTCCAGGCGCAGTTAGCAAGTGTCAAGAATCACGCAGATGGTGTAACGGACTATCTGCCTGAATGGAACAGTGTGGCCAGTAGCTACGAAGAACTGCAAGCTGTCCTTCTGCCCGCATTGAAACGGCAGGCGGGCCAACGTCTGGACCAGCCTCTGAACTATCCCCATTATATAGATGACTACCAACCCGTGCTGGATCAGTTGGAGGGACTGTTTCAAGCGGTTGATGAAGCATGGCACGGGCGCCCTACCGAGCGACCCGCGCAGCAACTGGAGATTGTGCTTAAGACAGAGAGGTTGCGCGATGCCACGCACCTGTTAGCCGCCGCTGTCGCTACCCGCGCCGAATTATTGGTTAGTATTCAACGCTCACTGCTGGATTTGCTGGCCGCTCTGGATAGTATGCTCTTCGATGAGGGACCTTTTGTTGTGGGGCGTGAGCCACAGGGTAAACCGGCTTTTATCTGGTTGGATGTGGAGAATCTGAAGACTGCGGGAAGGTCCTTTGCCACTTTCTGGATGGCCACTGCTCTTTGGATACAGTTCAATCCACCGGGCGGCTTTATGTTTGTTACCTTGTGTACCATCCTCATACCCCTCGTTTCCTACACACCGGCCACGCCGAAATTGCTGTTTATACTTTTCACGCTCGGCTTCGCTTTTGCACTGCCTGCCTACGTTTTCCTGCTGCCGCAGATGACCCACTGGCTGGAATTGGCGGCCTTTTTGTTCAGCTATGCGTTTCTCGGCTTCTACCTCTTTCAGGGGCCGGTTTCCATATTCTTCATACTGGGCCTGTTTACGCTGGGCATCCAGAATACGATGAGTTACCACGTCGACGCCATCCTGCTGAGCATGCTGATGTTCTACATGGTCTGTGCGATCCTTATTATCGCCACATCTTTCCCTTTTCCCAGTAAACCCCAGACATTGTATGCCAGCTTGCGCTGTCGTTTCTTCCGGCTTTGTGCCCGATGGTTTCGGCTGTATACGAGCGGCAACCCACTTACCTGTTTCATATCACACGCTGCGATAGGCAGTAGTACTGCCATACTGACAAAGATGACGACATGGGGAGCGCAAATTGACGACGACCTTTTCGCTGGCGATGGCCAGGCACAAGTCGCCAACCTGAATCGGGCCTGCGAACTACTGTTTGGTCAGCTACAGGTTTTGGAACTTCGTCGGCATGAATTTCTGCGTAACCCCCTGATAAGTACCGTGCAACGTAAGCGCAGCGGTAGTGCATTGGCTGCCCTTTGCGATCACCTCGCTAACCGCGGTTCAGAGCAGGTATTTACCCAGTTACTGCCTGCTGAGCAGGACATTGAGGCGCGACTCGATCAGCTGCTGGGTGATGACTATCTGGAGCGGTATGATGCACACCAATTGGCGCAATTTTATGTTTACCTGAACCTGCAAGCGTCGCTACTCGAAAGCATAATAGCCTGTCGCGACGCGCAAGCGGCAATGGATTGGCAACGCCTGGGAGAAACAAGATTTTAGAGACGCCGCCATTTGTGCTTACGGTAGCAACAAGTCTGCGGGGATTTATTCTTCTGGCGCTGTCAGCAGTGCTTGCTGCCTGCACCAGTGTAGGGCCTGACTATGAGCCGCCGGAGCAACCAAGACTGCCCTCTCAATGGAGCGACACGGAAGCCGCCGAGCAAACACTCGCAGTCGGCGCTTGGTGGCAGCGCTTCAATGATCCGGTACTGAGCGACCTCATCGAGCAGGGTGCACAACAAAATCTTTCGATAGAAGCGGCTGGTTTGCGAATCGTGCAGGCTCGGGCTGCACTGGGTATCAGTGACGCACTGATATTTCCGCAACAACAGCAGGTAAACGGAAATTTCACCGGTCTCTACCGCAATGAAGACTGGTTTAAGTCGGCTGGTGCCAGCTTCGATGTCGGCTGGGAGATGGACGTATGGGGTAAGTACGCCAGAGGCATCGAATCCAGTGAGGCCAGCTTGTACGCCTCAATTGCTTCATACCATGATGTTTTGGTGAGCATCAGTGCCGAGACGGCGCGTAATTACATTAACTATCGCACCGCCCAGGAGCGTATGTTTTTGTCGCAACAAAACATCGCCATACAGCAGCGCGTTGTTGAAATGACGCAGGTTCAGTTCGACTCGGGGAACGTCTCAGAGCTCGATGTGCAGCAGGCTAAGGCGCAACTCTACGGAACACAGTCGGCGCTTCCGCTGCTGCAAATTTCACGACTACAGGCTCGCAATGCCATTGCCGTGCTGCTCGGTACCCTGCCGCAGGACGTTGAGCCTGTGCTCACCCGGAATGAAAGCCGTCTGATACCTGATCTTGAAAAGCGCATTACGAATTCCCAGCGCAGCGGGTTAACCCCGGCGAGCTATGGCAAGTATTCGGTGATTCCGCTTGCACCCGCACTCAAAGACAGTGTTGACGCGGAGCTGGTTATGCGCCGCCCCGACCTGCAGGTGGCGGAGCTGCTGTCACGCGCGCAGAGCGCTCGCATCGGGCTGACCGAAGCAGACCTCTATCCACAGTTCTTCCTGTTTGGTACGGTCGGTGTGAGTCAGACTGTCAGGTCTAGCAGGAGCTTCGACTTGTCTGATGCTGTCACTGCCAGTATCGGCCCGGGGCTGAGCTGGAATATTTTTCAGTACGGCCGTATCAAAAACAGCGTGCGTATTGAGGATGCGATTTTTCAGGAGACCCTCACAAACTATAACCAGAGCGTACTGGAGGCTGTCAGGGAAGTATCAAATGCCATGGAGGGATATCGTTACAATATGGAGAAAAGTAAGTACGACTTCAGTGCGGTAGAAGCTGCGATCAGGGCATTCGATATATCGTTCAATCAGTACAATAATGGGTTGGTGTCTTACCAGCGGTTATTGAGTACGGTAGAAACAATGACGCTGCGTGAGGATGCCTACGCGCAGACTCGTGGCAGTATTGCGAATCAGGTTGTGGCGTTGTACAAGGCGTTGGGCGGCGGATGGGAGCCTTTCCGCGCACAGCCAGTGGTGAGCCCGAAGACTGTGGAGCAAATGGAATCGCGCACCGACTGGGGTGACTATCTGCAGCCCGACACCCTGTCCGGGGAGGGTCGAAGTGAGTAATATACCGCATGAGCTCGCGATCGGAGATGTCTATCTTTCACCGCTGGTGCCGGTGTTTTCCATCGCCCTGCTAGCCGCCTGGCTGAGTGCAGTATTGCTGAACAAGCTGCGTCTGAGCCGCTATATCATGTTTCCTTCGGTAACTTTTCTGACGCTTATGTTGCTGTACATTTTATTGATGAATGCCTTCTGGATAGGGATATAGGTGTCGTAATCCATGCAGCGAATCAAAAAAGTCATTCTTGGAACAATCAATCTGGCATTGATCATTGTGGTCGCGTGGTACGCCTACCCTGTTTTCGAAGAGTATTTTAGTAATCCTTGGACACGCGATGGGCAGGTGCGAGGTAATGTTATTCAAATCGCTCCGCGAGTGACAGGCATGGTGACCAGAATTCCTGTCATCGATAATCAGTATGTTCATCGGGGGGATACACTGTTTGAGCTCGATCAGGAACCCTTTGAAATTGCTATTGCGCAGTCCGAAGCTAATCTCAAGCGCACCCGCATCAGCTCCCGGGCCTCGAAAATCGAGTTCGACCGGCTACAGGATATTTTCAAGAAGGATCCCGGCGCGATATCCCAGAAAGACCTCAATCGCCGGGAGGCAAATTACCTGGAATCCCTGAGCCAGATTGACGTCGCGTCAGAATCATTGCGCAGTGCCAACCTCAACCTCGGCTATACGCGCATTACGGCTCCAGTCGACGGTTACGTATCCAATGTTGATTTTCAGATCGGCACACAAGCCGTCGCCAACTCTCCTATCCTGGCCCTGGTGGAGAGTGACAGCTTTTGGGTATTCGGCTACTTTCGCGAAAGTCAGATCGGTAAGTTTGCCATTGGCGATCCGGCAAAGGTCACTCTTATGTCTTATCCCGATACACCATTGCAGGGGACTGTTGAATCACTGGGCTGGGGTATTGCTCCGTCCGACGGTAATACCGGCGTTAAACTCCTGCCCAGCATTAAACCAGTATTTCAGTGGATACGCCTCGCCCAGCGTATTCCTGTGCGTATCAAGCTGGAAGACATCCCGGATGGTGTGGAACTGCGCTTTGGGCTGACGGCTTCCGTCATGGTAATGGCCGATCAGCAATCTTCGTCAGCGGAAGAATAATCGAATATGCAAAAAATCAATGCTCACAATAATTTCTATTTTTTCACTGCAAGCCTGGTGTTACTGCTGTTAGTGTCAGCCTTTGTTAATTCGACGGCCGATGGCGAAAACACCCGGGTAATGTCGATGGTGATACTGGTGACGGAGCTCGTCGCATTTTTCAGCCTTAACCTCAGTCCTGCTTGGCGACGGTTTGTTGGCTTGATGTTTGTGTGCCTGATTGTGGGGCAGGTCTTTCGAGAGTTCACTGACTGGACCTTAGCACCTTTAGTGGGCCTGAGTGTGTGCCTGATTTTTTTCAGTGGAATGGCCTTTGCGGCGGCCCGGCAAGTTCTTTTCACCGGTGGCGTTGAGTTAAACACCATTGTTGGCACGATTGCTGTCTACCTACTATTGGGCCTGATCTGGACATTTCTTTACCTGATAACCCTGCAATTCTGGCCGGCAGGTATTAACGGGATAGAAGACCGTGAATGGCATGACAACTTCGGTCAGGTGGCTTACTACAGCTACATCACTATGACCACTGTCGGCTATGGCGATATCACCCCCGCCATCGCAGTCACGCGGACGCTGGCCTATCTGCAGGCGATCACCGGAACGTTTTACATGGCTATAGTCGTCGCCAGCATGGTTGGCGGCTTCATCAGAAAATCAAAATGAAGATCAACGAGACAGGAGAACACTATGGACAATAAAGAATCCAGCGCAGGCTTTGATCCACTCTTTGTGCGCAACATGATCGAATCGGCGCTGCGTATCGGCTTTTTGTTGGTGTTGCTAACCCTGGCGTACGATATCGTCCGACCATTCCTGACACCGATACTGTGGGGCGCAATCATTGCGATGGCGGCGTTCCCGATGGTGAAATGGCTGCAGCCGAAACTCGGTGGCCGCAGAGGCCTCGCGGCAACATTGGTCACACTGTTTTTTGTATTGGCGCTGGTGATCCCCGCGTGGTCTGTCATGGATGTCACGGTTGGCGGCCTCAAGAAGACTGCCGCGGCTCTGGAGGCGGGAGAATTGAAAATACCGCCGCCGTCTCCCAAAGTGGAGGAATGGCCGCTGGTCGGTGAGTCTGTTTACAATATCTGGAATGATGTCAGCAACGATCTGGAGGCATTCGCAGAGAAGAACGCCATGCAATTGAAAGAACTGGCCGGAGGATTGCTCAAGCGGATTGGCGGTAGTGTTGTCAGCGTGTTGATGTTTATCGCGGCGCTTCTGATCGCCGGTGGATTCATGACCTATGCTGAGAGTTGCGGCAATGTGGCGCATCGGTTCTTCGTCCGCGTGGGCGGGCTGAAACCGGGCGGTGATTGGGCTGATATGGCAGTAGCTACCGTGCGCAGCGTGTTGCAGGGCGTTATTGGCGTCGCCATCATCCAGACGATAATTATTGGTATCGGCCTTTTCGTTATGGGCATACCAGGGGCACCCCTATGGACCGCGCTCATTCTGTTTCTCGCCATCGCACAGGTGCCGACGCTGCTTATACTCTTGCCGATCATAGTGTGGGTATTTTCCACGGCCGATACCACCGCTGCTATCATCTTTACCGTCTATCAACTTTTTGCCGGTGCCAGCGATAACATACTGAAACCTATGCTGATGGGCCGGGGCCTGGATATACCGATGCCAGTGATCCTGATTGGCGCTATTGGCGGCATGATTATGTCGGGGATTATTGGCTTATTCGCAGGCGCAGTAATACTGTCCATCTTCTACAAGTTATTTGTTTTGTGGTTGGCACAGCAGGCACATGAACGATTATAGTGCGCCAGTACTCAGCGTCCATCCGCTGCGCTGCTGCGTATCGATCAACAGATCGATAGGCAGTTGAAACAGCGGGTGACTTATAGAGATGCAGTTGGCTCGTCCGCGTGATCTCGATGACTGCAACCGGCGTATATCCCTACACGTTATTCGGGTCATCATGTTATGTGGAAGCATACTGGGCAGCAGCGTCCCTCATTCGCTGACCAGCCCGGCCCCGGGCAGGAGTCGGTATGGGATTATCCGCGGCCACCCGCTCTGGTTAGCAGCGATGCGGTGGTGGAAGTTAGATCCGGATCACTCTGCCTTGCCAGCTCCAATGCCTGCCTGCGCGTGCTGGAAACTGCCAGCCCACCCACCTATTACATTCCAGCACAGCATGTGGAGTGGTCACGGCTGTTGCAAACAACCGGCAGTAGCTACTGCGAATGGAAAGGCGAGGCGACCTACTGGGCACTGGCATCAGACCCCGAATCGGGAGGCGTGGCGTGGAGTTATGCGAGTCCAAACGAGCGCTTTGCCGCTATCGAGGGATGTATTTCGTTCTATCCTAGCCGTGTGGACTGCCGCGTTAACAGTGAACAGGTCAAACCACAACCGGGTGCATTTTATGGCGGCTGGGTAACGCAGGGCGTCACCGGACCTTTCAAGGGCGAGCCCGGCACCGGTCACTGGTAGGGAATATGCGTCGACCCCTTTAACTGAGAAACGCTGCGCGCCGCTAGTGGCTGCGCATCATGGGTGGGGTAACAGCGCACAGTGGCCAAAGACAAAACATCTGTAACGATCATCTGGCTGGGGAGAGCGGGCTTGTTGCCCTTCGTCGGCTTGTCGGCGTCTTTGTATCTGGACCCGCATCATCAGCAACTCTGGTCGCAAAGTCTGGCCAGCTACACGCTGGTGATTATTTGTTTTCTGGTGGGCGCATGGTGGGGGCTTGCGCTGATTCGGCGCAGCCCGTTGGCGCTGCTGCTCAGTAACGCGGTGGTGTTGGTCGCCTTTTTTGGCCACGTATTACTGGCGTCTGGGCCTTTTTTCCTGCTTGGCGCGCTGCTGTTTCTCGCAGTAGTTGTGATCGAGAGACAACATAGCTTGTTCCACCTCCAGCCGCTCTATTATGCGCGCCTGCGCCTCCAACTTAGCTTGGTGGCAATTACATCGCTGTTATTGGCAGCGATGCATACGAGCGCATGGTGATCCAGCCTACAAATGAGCAGTTTTCGCCAGTTGTTGTGGTGTTTGAGAAGAATTGCATGGTGGCGGTGTGCGGGTCTCGCTGATAGAATTTGGCATAGCTTTCAACCCCGCGAGCTATTTTTTCAGTCCGACGGACATTGTCCAAAGCAAAGAGCTGGAGCCCGGTACCAAGATTATTGCGTTAAAAGCTTGGGAATTTGAGGTGTGAAAAGTAGACGTGGCCACCGAAGAAACTATGCTTGCCAGTGCAACAACGTCATTACAGGACAGACACGATGCGATGCGCGTTCTGGGGCATGAGCCTGAAGAAGATGCCGGCTCAGGTAGCAAAGCGGGCTGATATCCGTAGCGTGACTAATGCCTAAGCACAGCATCCTTGGCAGCAAGTCAGTACCCTCAAACCAGATTCAGGAGAAAGATTGATGACATATTTCACAACCAAAGGCCCGGACGTACGAAATAGATATCGCCCCAACACGTTAGCGACTGCCATGGTATCAGCGGGGGTCTTGTTGGCTTGCCTGGCACTCAGCGCTTGCGATGACGACCGCGGATCAACGTCCATGCAGCCTGTGGGTGAGAGCGCATCGGGTGACCATAAAGACCTGCAGAAGGAGAGCCAGATACAGGGAAAGACAGTCAGTAGCGTCGCTGCTGCTGACCCCGATAACGTTCAAACAGGCGATGTTGATAAAGACACGCGCATTCTCGGCGACGGTGAGGCGCAGCGCGTGGCCCAGTTTTCTCTGGTCACGAGTGCTTCAGCGGTGTTGCAACCCACGGAAAATTCAGTGGTGGGCGGTGAAGTCATATTTCAATTCGATGAAGAGGCACAGGAAATGGTGGTGCGCGGTAAGCTATATGGCCTGACTCCCGGTGAGCACGGCTTTCATATTCATGCGGTGGGAGATTGCTCGGCAAAAGACGCATCGTCTGCCGGTGGCCACTTTAATCCCTTTAACGCGCAGCACGGTGGGCCCGGTGACGCCCGGCATCATCTGGGTGATTTGGGCAACATTACAGCGAACGCTGATGGTATGGCAGAATTTACACTGACCGCCCCGAGATTGGGTTTTGCAGGTCCGGTATCAATTTTGCAAAAAGCCGTCGTGGTGCATGCTGACGCAGATGATCTTGAATCTGACCCCGCGGGCAACGCGGGAGGCCGCTTAGCATGCGGGGTTATTGTTGAGTCCTCAGAAGTGTTATCCGATTCACTCATTGAAGAATACGGCGACGAGCAGACTGACGCTCAATGAAACGGGGGGGATTTTGAGGGAAGCAGCGCCGCACATACGCACAACGCGGTTATCGGCGCTCAGATTGGTGCCCGCAGTGTCTTCGTTACTGCCTCAGGTAAATCTATGACGGGTCGGCTCCGCTGCCGTGGCAATGCGATAAAACACCCCTGCCGTTGCCGAGCCGCCCTGCGTTTATCCACTACAGCGCATTGCTTGGTCGCAGCGGCAGCTTATAGAGTGACTTATGATCTGGATAAAGCGGTAGCGCAAGGAAGGCGGCATAACGGTTGCCATCGTTGCAGCCCTACCACACAATGACCGCAACCGATCGTCTAATCAGGCAGGAGTGGAATGTGGGATTTTTTGCGTGGATTATATTGGGTCTTATCGCTGGCGCACTGGCAAAGCTGTTAATGCCGGGCAAAGACGGCGGCGGCTGGATTCTCACTATGGTGTTGGGTATTGCCGGTGCGTTTGTTGGTGGGTATCTGGGTTCCCTGCTGGGTATCGGAGGTGCCGCAAGTGGCGTGAATCTAGTCAGCATTGTCACCGCGACTGCAGGCGCCTTTGTACTGCTTTTCATTTACAAGCTGTTGCAATAGAAAACCAGTTTATCTATCGAGCCTCATCGCACTATGCGAATTTCTCCCGGCGGTACTTACAAGGTGCTGTATCGATATGAATTTTTGTGCAGCGGGTCGCTTTGCACCGACAATTGAACAGCAGACGTTTTCTGAATAGGTAATCCCATGACCCTGCTAGTCGTCTATCTACTGATCGCGGTTGGCGTTTCCTTCCTGTGCTCCGTACTTGAAGCCGTGCTGTTGTCTGTGACGCCGGGCTTTGTCGAGAGCCAATTGGGCATCAAACCCACTCGCGGCCGCGTGCTGAAGGACGTCAAGGAAAATCTCGACAAGTCTCTTTCCAGCATTCTTATTCCGCGGATTCAAATTCCAAGTGCATCACAGGTTAGGCTGCTAACGCAGCCCTATGATCGTTCATTATCTGGGCTGGAGTTTTAAAGTCCAGGTCTTTTCTTGGTCGAGAGTTAAGCCGCCTCAG
>Ga0105051_10003253_pt1 | contig 19883 bp, 14 predicted proteins | sample FRY02_FD_78383 | JGI IMG/M metagenome (GOLD analysis project Ga0105051, IMG submission 78383) | Freshwater microbial communities from Lake Fryxell liftoff mats and glacier meltwater in Antarctica - FRY-02 (megahit assembly) | ecosystem: Environmental > Aquatic > Freshwater > Ice > Glacier... | reverse complement strand
CAACCTCATGCGACGATCGCCAGCCAAAGACTCCATGCGACTCAAACGCAAAGTCGCAGCCTGGAACGACAACTTCCTCGTCAGCCTCATCGCGCAATGAAAAACTCACCCGATTCCCCTGAAGACCACTGCCCGCTGCACTGAGCCGAGACCCGGGAACCTGAACGAGGCCGCAATGACCCGAAACACCGAAGATCTGTCCGATACGCTGATCGAGCGCGTCGCGGTCTGGCTCAAACAATCGGCACTGCGTGGTGACGATCTGGAAACGCTGATCAGCGGTGTCTGTGAAAGGCTGGCGGCGGCGGGCATGCCGCTGTTGCGGGTGCATCTTGGGTTTTCCATGCTGCACCCCTTGTATCACGCGATGGGTTTCACCTGGAAACGTGGTGCGGGTCTGACGGTGCAGGGGTTCCGCCCGACTGAAGAAGGCAAAACCAGGGATATCTTTCTGCGCAGCCCGCATTTCCATTTGCTGAACAACGATCTCGACCACATGCGCCGGAGGCTCTATCCCGACGACCCGCCTGAATTTCCTGTGTTCACCGATCTGTTGGCGATCGGGGTTACCGATTACCTCGCTTTCGTCCAGTCGTTCAACCAAAGTGCGGGGCAGGGCATGATGGGGTCGTGGGCAACGGACCGGCAAGGTGGGTTCACCGACAACATGATCAAGGCGCTGCTGCGGTTGCAGGAGAGTCTGGCAGTGGCTGCCAAGATGGCGGTGCTGGCCAAACTCGCCGACAACATGATGACGACCTATCTTGGCCCCAGTTCCGGCAAGCGCGTGCTGTCGGGGCAAGTCGGGCGCGGCGACGTTGAACAAATCCGCTCAGTGCTCGTGATGGGCGACATGCGCGACTCGACGGCGCTGGCGGAAACCATCGGGAAGCAGGATTATGTCGATACTCTGAACCAGTTCTTCGATGCGATCGCCGTTCCATTCAATACCAATGGCGGTGAAATTCTTGCCTTTATCGGCGACGGTTTTCTGGCCGCTTATCCCTGCGATCGCCACCGCGAGCCATCTCAGGCGGCTACACGCGTCGCCCTTAGTGCCGTTGCCGAGGCACAATTGCGCATGGCAGACCTGAACGCCTCTCGTCTGTCCACCGGGGCGAGCGAGTTGCGATTTGGCATTGGGCTGCATGTCGGCAACGTGATGCTGGGCAACGTCGGGTTGAAAAACCGGCTGACATTCTCCGCCTTCGGATCTGCGGTCAACGAAGTGCAGCGGCTGGAAAGCCTGACCAAGAAATATGGGGTGCCAGTGATCGCATCCGAAGATTTCATCGAATACTGCGACGGCGCGTGGGAATTTCAGGGCAAGGAGTTTCTCAAGGGCATCCGCGATCAGGTCGGGGTCTATCTGCCGACACCCGGGCTGCTCGAATCGAACCGTACCGCCATGCTGGCGGCCGAGCCGGTAACGGAAATCTCGGATGCGGAAGAGGTGATGAAGCTGTTCCGCGACATGAAACATCAGCCAAGGCCGATGCCCGCCCCGTGATCCGGGCAGAAATTCACCACCTGACCCGCCTGCAATCCCGACCTGCTCGCGGGGCCTCGCGTTTGATCACGTCTTCGTGGCATTGCGGATAGACAGCGAAAATTCGCTGGGCTAGAATTTAATCGGTCAGACCTGTGTCGCGCGGGGCTGAAGAAGGTGCGGCTCAGGACTGGAAGGACGTTTCTTTGACGGCAGACAGACCCTTGTGTTACCGCATGCCGTCAAGGTGCCCCCGATGATCGCAAGGCGCGGGTTTTTGGGACTGATTGCCGGGGCGATGGCCCCGCAGATCGGCTTTTCGCAAATCGGTTTTGTAACGCAACCTGACGCCGATACTGCCGCCCGCCTGCCTGCCGAGCCACGCATCATCGACCTGCCGGCGATGGGCCGCAGCACCGGCACACCGGGCGGCACCATCCGCCAGCTGATATCGGGCCAGCGCGACATCCGCTTCATGACGATCAACGGCTATTCCAGGCTGATCGGCTATGACATGAACCTGAACCTGCAGCCTGACATCCTGCGCGCCTATGAAGATGTCGAGGATCGCATCTTCACCTTTCATATCCGCGCAGGTCATCGCTGGTCCGACGGCAGCCCGCTGACATCCGAGGATTTCCGCTATTATTGGCAGGACGTCCTGCTGAACAAGAAGCTGAAGAAAGGCGGTCTGGCCGCCGAACTTTTGTCGATGGGCCGCGGCCCGAACTTCGAGGTGATCGACGATCTGACGGTGCGCTACACCTGGGCCGACCCTATCCCCGGTTTCCTGCCTCGCCTCGCCGGGGCCTCGCCTTTGGTGATGGTGCTGCCCGCCGCCTATATGAAGCAGTTCCACGCCGATCATGCCGACGAGGCCAGCTTGGCAGAACATGTAAAGGCGCAGCGGGTCGACGACTGGAAAGACCTGCACACCAAGATGTCGCGCACCTACCGGCCAGAAAACCCCGACCTGCCCACGCTGGATCCGTGGCGCAACACCACGCAGCCCCCGGCCGAACAGTTTGTATTCGAGCGTAACGCGTTTTTTCACCGCGTCGATCAGGCGGGCCAGCAGTTGCCCTATGTCGACCGCGTGCTGCTGAACGTCAGTTCTGCCGAAATCATCGCGGCCCAGACCGGCGCAGGGCAAAGCGACCTGCAGATGCTTGGCCTCGATTTCGTAGACTACACCTTTTTGAAAGCCGCCGAGAAGCGGCATCCGGTCAAGGTCAACCTGTGGGAGCAGACCCGTGGTTCGCGCATTGCCCTGATACCCAACCTCAATTGCGCCGATCCGGTGTGGCGCCGGGTCATGCAAGACGTACGCGTCCGCCGCGCCCTGTCGCTTGCAACGGCACGGCACGAGGTCAACATGGTCTCTTTCTTTGGCCTGGCCAATGAGGCCGCAGACTCGGTGCTGCTAGGGTCCGCGCTTTACAAACCCGAATACGCCACTGCCTGGGCGTCCTACGACCCCGAACAGGCCAATGCCCTGCTGGACGCCGCCGGTCTTGATCAACGCAACCTGACCGGCATCCGTTTGCTGCCCGATGGTCGCCCGATGAACATCATCGTCGAATCCACTGGCGAAAGCCCGGTCGAAACCGATGTGCTGGAACTGGTCACCGACCACTGGCGCGAGGTCGGCGTCGCCCTGTTCATCCGGGTGTCGCAACGCGACATCTTCCGCAGCCGCGCGCTTGCCGGGCAAATCGTGATGTCCGCCTGGGGCGGAATGGACAACGGCGTGCCCACCGCCGAAATGTCGCCCGCGGCCCTCGCCCCCACCAGCGAAGATCTGCTGGGCTGGCCATTGTGGGGCGCGCATTACGTCTCGAAAGGCGAGGCGGGCGAGGCCCCCGACATGCCCGAGGCGATCGCCCAGCTTGCCCGATACAAGGCTTGGTTGCGCAGCACGACCCACGATGAACGCACCGTGATATGGCATGAAATGCTGGCGACCCATTCCGACAACGTGTTTGTGATCGGGCTGGTCAACGCGGCCCTGCAACCGATCCTGCGGTCGGCCCGGTTGCAAAACGTGCCGGAAAAGGGCCGTTACGGGTTCGATCCCACATCCTATCTTGGCGTCTACATGCCCGACACCTTCTGGCTGGACGGGGACTCGCAGGCATGATCCGATACATTCTTTGGCGCTGTCTCGTGATGGTGCCGACCCTGATCCTGATCTCGATGCTGGTCTTCACCATCATCGAACTTCCCCCGGGCGACTATTTCGAAAGCTACATCGCCGAACTCAAGGCGTCGGGCGAAGAGGCCGATCTGGCTGAGGTCGAAGAGCTGCGCGTGCGCTACGGCTTCGACCAACCGCTGCCGATCCGTTACTTGCACTGGGTCGGCGGCATGCTCGTTGGCGATTTCGGCTATTCGTTCGAATATCGCCTGCCCGTGACCGAAGTTGTCGGTGATCGGCTGTGGCTTACCATTCTGGTCTCGGTGGTCACTATCATCTTCACTTGGGCCGTGGCCTTTCCCATCGGCATCTATTCTGCGACACGGCAGTATAGCTGGGGCGACTATGGCCTGACCTTCATCGGGTTGATCGGGCTTGCGATCCCGAATTTCATGATGGCGTTAATCCTGATGTATTTCGCCAACATCTGGTTCGGCATCTCGATCGGCGGTCTGATGGACAAGGAATTTGCCGATCAGGCCCTGAGTTGGGCCAAGTTCGTCTCGATCCTCGAACATATCTGGATTCCCGTGATCATCATCGGCACCGCAGGCACGGCCGGGATGATCCGCCGACTGCGCGCCAACTTGCTGGATGAATTGCAAAAGCAGTATGTCACAACGGCGCGGGCCAAGGGGCTGGCTCCGTTCAAGGTGCTGGTGAAATATCCGCTGCGCATGTCATTGAATTTCTTCATCTCCGACATCGGGTCGATCCTGCCCGCAATAATCTCTGGGGCGGAAATCACCGCCATTGTTTTGAGTCTGGAGACCACCGGCCCGATGCTGATCCGCGCGCTGCAAAGTCAGGACATGTATCTGGCGGGGTCGTTCCTGATGTTTCTGGCCTTCCTGACCGTGATTGGCGTGCTGGTATCCGACATTGCGCTGGCCATCCTCGACCCCCGCATCCGCCTCGCCGGGGGCAGCACGAAATGACCAACTGGCTCCCCAAGCCCGGCGCGCCCCTGCCGCACTATGTTTCGGATGCACCGTTCGATGCACAATCCGTGCCAGCGATGACGGCCGAACAGGAGCGCGTCTATGGGGCGTCGCAACTGCGCCTGATGTGGTGGAAGTTCCGCCGCCACCGTCTTGCCCTGATCTCGGCTGTGTTTCTGGCGGCGATGTATCTGATGATCATCGTGGTCGAGTTTCTGGCCCCCTACGGCCTGCAAACCCGCAATACCGACTTCATCCACGCCCCGCCTCAGGGTATCCGCCTGTTCCACGACGGCAGCTTTGTCGGCCCCTACGTCTATGGCCGCACGATGGAACTGGACATGGAGACGCTGCGCCGGGTCTACACCGTTGACCGAACGGATATGCAAAAACTGCGGTTTTTCTGCCAAGGCGAACCGTATGAATTCTGGGGCTTTATCAACGGCGACATGCACCTGATGTGCCCGGCCGAAGGCGGTCAGGCGTTTCTTCTGGGAACTGACCGCTTGGGCCGTGACATGCTGTCGCGCACACTGTATGGCGCGCGCATTTCGCTTACCATCGGCCTGTTGGGCATCATCATTTCTTTCGTTCTGGGCATCGTGATCGGCGGCATCGCGGGCTACCGCGGTGGCTGGTTCGACATGATTACCCAGCGGGTGATCGAGGTGTTGCAGGCCATTCCCAGCATCCCGCTCTGGCTGGCACTTGCCGCGATCATGCCGGTGACGTGGAGCCCGATCGTGGTGTATCTCGGGATCACGGTGATCCTCGGACTACTGGACTGGACCGGCCTTGCCCGTGCCGTGCGGTCCAAGCTGTTTTCGCTGAGGGAGGAGGATTATGTGCTGGCTGCCCAACTGATGGGGGCAGGGTCTGCGCGTATCATCGGGCGGCATCTGGTGCCCGGCTTCATGTCGCACCTGATCGCCTCGGCCACTCTCGCCATTCCCGGTATGATCCTTGGCGAAACCGCGCTCAGCTTTCTGGGTCTGGGCCTGCGCCCGCCGATTACCAGTTGGGGTATCTTGCTGACCGAAGCGCGCGACGTGTCTGTGCTGGCGTTCTATCCGTGGCTTTTGTTTCCCATGCTGCCGGTGTTTCTGGTGATCCTCGCCTTCAACTTCATGGGCGACGGGATGCGCGACGCCGCGGACCCGTATCGCTGAACTCACCCGTTCTCACTGGCGAAAATATCCCACGGGGGCTGCGGGGGTGTGAAACCCCCGCTTGCACCGCAGATTAAGGACGCAACCCGTCATGCCAACTTGCTTGAAATCCTGCACCGCACAGGGTATTTGCCCGCCAACGCAACCGAAAGATCCCGCCGATGGCCAATCCGAACCCCCTTCAGTTCCTGCAGCAAGTCCGCGCCGAAGTGGCAAAGGTCGTCTGGCCCACCCGGCGCGAAGTCGTGCTCACCACAATCATGGTTTTTATCATGGCGGCGCTGGCTGCGGTCTTTTTCAGCATCGTCGACCTTGGCATCCGGTCGGCCCTGACGGCGGTTCTCGCGTCGTTCTAGGTGCTGATTTCTCTTGAAATGCGAGGGGTTGGGGTCTATCTCCGCTCCAGACAAGACGGAAACCGGCGCGCAACGATTCGAGTTGCGCGCTGTTTTCGTTGAGAAAGACGCATCAAGCGTCTGAAATGAAAAGACTTCTTCGGGCGAGTGTCCGGGGCCCTGGCAAAGGTGGCGTGGCATGGCAAAGCGTTGGTATTCGGTAAGCGTTCTCTCGAACTTCGAGAAGAAGGTTGCCGAACAGATCCGGACTGCCGTGACCGAAGCCGGCCTCGAAGATGAAATCGACGAAGTTCTCGTGCCGACCGAGGAAGTGCTCGAGGTGCGGCGCGGCAAGAAAGTAACCTCCGAACGCCGATTCATGCCCGGCTATGTGCTGGTGCGGATGGAGATGTCGAACAAAGGTTACCACCTGATTTCCTCGATCAACCGGGTGACCGGTTTCCTCGGTCCGCAGGGCAAACCGATGCCGATGCGCGACGCAGAGGTGAACCAGATCCTGAACCGCGTCGAAGAGGGGCTCGAGGCGCCGCGCAACCTGATCCGTTTCGACATCGGCGAAAAGGTCAAGGTCACCGACGGCCCGTTCGAAGGTTTCGACGGCATGGTCGAGGAGATCGACGAAGGTCACAACCGGCTCAAGGTGTCGGTGTCGATCTTCGGGCGGGCAACGCCCGTGGAACTGGAATTCACGCAAGTTACCAAAGGGTCGTAAGTCCCCGACTTTCGTGCATCGCGTGGGAGGCGAACGCGGGGCAACCCGCGGTGGACCGAACCACTAAACCGCGTCAATAGTCCGATCATGGGCAGACGCAGTGAACAAGGAGAGGCCAGATGGCCAAGAAGATTATCGGCAGCCTCAAGCTGCAAGTCAAAGCGGGCCAAGCCAACCCGTCCCCACCGGTCGGTCCGGCCTTGGGCCAGCGTGGCCTGAACATCATGGCGTTCGTGAAAGAGTTCAACGCGCGCACCGCCGACATTACCCCCGGCACGCCAACGCCCGTGATCATCACCTACTATCAGGACAAGTCGTTCAGCCTTGAATTCAAGACGGCTCCGGCGTCGTTCCTGTTGAAACAGGCGGCTGGCCTGCCGCCCGTCGGCAAACGCAACCGCGCGAAAGGCTCGCTCAAGCCGGGTCACACCGTTGCTGGCAAGGTCACAATTGCACAGATCCGCACCATCGCCGAAACCAAGATGAAAGATCTGAACTCCAACTCGATCGAGGCTGCGATGCAGACCATCATGGGCTCTGCCCGGTCCTGCGGTATCGAGGTCAAAGGGTAAATCATGGCAAAGATTGCAAAACGTCTGCGCGCGGCGCAGGAAATCCTAGCAGGCAAGGCTTTGATCTCGGTCGAAGAAGCGGTGTCGCTGCTCAAGAAAGCCTCGACCGCCAAGTTCGATGAAACCATCGAAGTGGCGATGAACCTTGGCGTGGACCCGCGTCATGCCGACCAGATGGTGCGCGGCGTGGTCAGTCTGCCGCATGGCACCGGCAAAACGGTCCGCGTGGCTGTGTTCGCCCGGGGCGCCAAAGCTGATGAAGCCACGGCGGCTGGTGCCGACATTGTTGGCGCGGAAGACCTGATGCAGGACATTCAGGCCGGCAATATCAACTTCGACCGTTGCATCGCAACGCCGGACATGATGCCGCTGGTGGGTCGTCTGGGCAAAATCCTTGGGCCGCGCAACCTGATGCCGAACCCCAAGGTCGGCACAGTGACGATGGATGTGACAACCGCTGTCAATAACGCCAAGGGCGGCGAAGTGCAGTTCAAGGTCGAAAAGGCCGGTGTGATCCATGCAGGGGTCGGCAAGGTGTCTTTTGACGACGACAAACTGGCGCAGAACATTCGCGCCTTTGTGGATGCCGTAACACGCGCCAGGCCGACTGGGGCCAAGGGTGCCTACCTGCGCAAGGTTTCCGTGTCGTCCACCATGGGTCCGGGCGTTTCGGTGGATCTGACTTCGGCCACGGCGCGTTAAGTTCAGCCACCGGGCGTTAAGTTCGGCCTACAAAGGGCCAAAATTACAACACATTTTGGGAATGGCCGCCTTTGGGCGGCCTTTTTCTTTGCCGGAATTGGTGTGTCGTGGTTAACTTCTGGTTGAAAGCAGGCTCTAGACCTGCATCGAGCAGGAGCGACATATGGATAACCGCGACATGCGGCTGCTGAAAAAGCAGTTGCCTGAAACGCTGGCCCAGAGACTTGCGTTGGGTTCAGGCGTGGGCGAGGTTTTGGATACGGGCGACATGCGGCTTTACCGTTATGGCACCGGCAACACTGTCGATCTTGACCTCTATCGCGCGCTGCAGACCGCTGCCAACAAGATGAAGATTGACAACCAGTGGGTGCCAGAGGCGCATATCGCGCTTTTGTCGCGCTATATGCTTGATCAAGGGGTAAATCCTGTCTGGGGAATCTGTCATGGCACCCGCCGGGGCAACGAACAGATGTGGTTCCGCCAGCATTTGGGGCCACAGGCGTGGATGTTCGGCACCGAAATTTCGGACACCGCACGTGATTTTCCCTTCACGATCCAGTGGGATTTCCACGACGTCGATCCGGTTTGGGTCGGAAAGATGGACCTTGTCTATTCCAACTCTTGGGACCATGCCCACGACCCCGAACGGGCGTTTGCCGGTTGGGCTGCCTGCCTTGCGCCTGGCGGGTTCCTGCTGCTGGATCATGGCTGGAACTACCAGCCGGAACGGGTGTCGGCGATGGACCCGTTTGGCATTTCGGAACAAGGCCTGTGTGCGATGCTCGACCGGATTTGCGCGGCGCATGGCCGGGTCACCGAGGTGATCGACGGCGGCAAACACCGCAGCCAACCGATCCGCACCATCGTGTTTCGCGCGCATGAGTTCCACGGGCAAGAGGCGGCGCGCCAATGAAACACGAAAGCTTCGATCCGGCAGACAGCCAGAAGATCGGCCCCCGCATCCTGGTCTATTCCTGCTACTTCGGTTTTCACGAACCGTTCAATGCCGCAGCGACTGGCGCGGGCATCGGTTATGACCGCATGGTGGTGACCGATCACGCAGCCGTTCACCTGCCCGGCGTCACCATTTTGCGGCCCGATGCGGAAGAGACAGGCGATCCGGGGCGGATGTCACGGCTGGCCAAGATGTGCCCACATCTGTTCTTTTCCGATTACGACTGGGTGATCTACATCGACAATTCGGCGGCCCTGACCAGCGCACCGCAGGCTATCGTGGCCGAGATCGAGCGCCAGCACGACGGAGCGGCCCCTCCCGGCCGCTATCTGTTCAACCATGAAAAGCGCAGCTGTGCTTACCGCGAGGCGCGCCTTTGCATGGTCAAGGGCAAGATCAGCCGCAAGGACTATCGCCGTCAGGTCAACCACTATAAAGCGGCAGGGTTTCCGCAGGATCAGGGCCTGTTCATGAACACTCTGATGATCCAGAAAATGGGAGACGCTGCCACCGATGCGTTCAACGAGACGTGGTTCGATCATTTCCAAAGCTATTCGCGCCGTGACCAGATTTCGTTGCCGTTCCTGCTATGGGAACAAGGCTACCCAACCCGCGTGACGCCCTTTGCCGTGTCTGACATCGCCCAATGGCCCTTGTTTTCCAAATGGAAGCGCGACAAGTTCCGCAAACAGGTAAGCCGGGGCAACTTCAGCGGGCTTGGTGCGGCACTCCGGCCGGAACTGGCCTGACCGCGCGCTGATAAAGATGGGCAAATGTCGACCCTGTGCACAACCGGGCCTTGGCTTTGGCGCGCGCATCCGATACGTCTCCTCAATGGTTATTTCTCGTGATTCGTTGCGGGGGCATCCAGACTTTGTCCAAGACGGTGGGTGTGGGGTAACCTTGCTTAATTTCCTGCCTGAGATGGGGTTCGATGCGACGATCTCCGGGGTTTCCTCGGGTGATTTTGGCTCGGGACTTGTCACGGACCCGAATGTGTCGGGTTATACCCGGCACTTACATGAGCCGGGGGGCAACCCCCACACTTGGAGTGAACCTGTGGATAGAGCCGAAAAAGAGAAAGTGGTCGATGAACTCGGCCAGATCTTCGCAAGCTCTGGCGTCGTGGTCATTGCCCACTACGCAGGTATGACGGTTGCACAAATGCAGGACCTGCGCGCAAAAATGCGCGAAGTTGGCGGGTCCGTCCGCGTTGCCAAGAACAAGCTCGCCAAGATCGCCCTCGATGGGAAGCCCGGTTTCAAGATGGCTGACCTGCTGACGGGCATGACAGTGCTTGCCTATTCGGAGGACCCCGTCGCAGCGGCGAAGGTCACCGAAGCCTATGCCAAGGGGAACGAAAAATACGTCATCCTCGGCGGGGCAATGGGCGACACGATCCTGGATTCTGCTGGTGTCAAACTCGTGGCTTCCATGCCGTCGCGTGAAGAGCTTATCGCTTCGATCGTGGCGTGTATCGGATCCCCCGCATCTGCCATCGCCGGAGCCATTGGCGCGCCTGCATCGAACATCGCAAGCATCCTCACCACGATCGAGGAGCGGGAAGCCGCTTGAAGCATCCTTTGACCTGCGTGGGCTTGCCTCACCTCGTTGGAACCCCCATCTTAACGAACGGAATGTAAAATGGCTGATCTGAACAAACTGGCTGAAGAGATCGTCGGTCTGACCCTTCTTCAGGCGCAGGAATTGAAAACCATCCTGAAAGACAAGTATGGCATCGAGCCCGCTGCTGGTGGCGCTGTGATGATGGCTGGTCCGGCTGCGGCGGCCGCCGCCCCGGTTGAAGAGCAGACCGAATTCGACGTCGTGCTGCTGGAAGCCGGCCCGAACAAGATCAACGTGATCAAAGAAGTCCGCACCATCACTGGTCTGGGCCTGAAAGAAGCCAAGGACCTGGTCGAGGCTGGCGGCAAGATCAAGGAAGCAATTTCCAAGACCGACGCCGAAGGCCTGAAGAAGAAGCTGGAAGAAGCTGGCGCCAAAGTCGAACTCAAGTGATTTTTGCAGGGGCCAAGCGCCCCTGATTACACGAAAAGGCTGGGTCCGGGGTAACCGGGGCCCAGCCACTTGCGTCTTGGAAGGGGCTTTTGCGAAAGCCGCTTCCCAGGCGCGGGACAGGTTCGGGAGCTGCCCTGCGGGACGGGCGGCATGAATTGGACCTATGCCCCCTGCTTCGCATGCGGTGCGCTTTCGTGGCCCGACGGGACGCGCGCCAGACTCGATGAAAGGTCACGACCCCCATGGCGCAAGCTTTTGTAGGCCAGAAACGTATCCGTCGGTATTTCGGCAAGATCCGTGAAGTCTTGGAGATGCCGAATCTGATCGAGGTTCAGAAATCCTCCTATGATCTTTTCCTTCGGTCCGGCGATGGCCCCAAGCCGCGCGACGGCGAAGGGATCCAAGGCACCTTCCAGTCGGTGTTCCCGATCAAGGATTTCAACGAAACCGCCGTTCTGGAGTTCGTGAAATACGAACTTGAAAAGCCGAAATATGACGTCGATGAATGTCAGGCGCGCGACATGACCTATGCCGCGCCGCTGAAAGTCACGTTGCGTCTGATAGTATTCGATGTCGATGAAACCACCGGGGCCCGGTCGGTCAAGGACATCAAGGAACAGGACGTCTACATGGGCGACATGCCCCTGATGACGTCGAATGGCACGTTCATCGTCAACGGCACCGAGCGGGTGATTGTCAGCCAGATGCACCGCTCGCCGGGCGTGTTCTTCGACCATGACAAGGGCAAGACGCACTCTTCGGGCAAGCTGCTGTTCGCCTGCCGGATCATTCCGTATCGCGGCTCATGGCTCGACTTCGAGTTTGACGCCAAGGACAACGTGTATTCCCGCATCGACCGCAGGCGGAAACTGCCGGTGACGACCCTGCTCTATGCCCTCGGCATGGATCAGGAAGGCATCATGGACGCCTATTACGACACCGTCAATTTCAAGCATGAGAAGAACAAGGGTTGGGTTACCAAGTTCTTTCCAAGCCGCGTATCTGGCACCCGCCCGACCTATGACATCGTCGATGCAGCCTCGGGCGAGGTGATCTGCAAAGCCGGTGACAAGATGACGCCGCGCATGGTCAAAAAGCTGAAGGATGAGGGCACGGTGACCGAGCTGCTGGTCCCGTTCGACAACATCATCGGCCGCTATGTGGCGAAAGACATCATCAACGAGACAACCGGCGAGATCTGGGTCGAAGCCGGTGACGAGCTGACGATGGAATACGACCGCGATGGCGGCGTGAAGGGCGGCAGCCTGAAGATGCTGCTGGATCAGGGCATCACCGACATTCCAGTGCTCGACATCGACAACGTCAACGTCGGTCCCTACATCCGCAACACGATGGCCATCGACAAGAACATGGGCCGCGACACCGCCCTGATGGACATCTACCGCGTGATGCGCCCTGGCGAGCCTCCGACCGTGGAAGCCGCCAGCCAGTTGTTCGACACTCTGTTCTTCGACTCCGAGCGTTATGACCTCTCGGCCGTTGGTCGGGTGAAAATGACCATGCGCCTGGACCTCAAGGCCCCCGACACCCAGCGCACGCTGGACCGCGCCGACATCATCGCCTGCATCAAGGCGCTGACGGAATTGCGCGACGGCAAGGGCGAGATCGACGACATCGACCACCTCGGCAACCGCCGGGTTCGTTCGGTGGGCGAGTTAATGGAAAACCAGTATCGCGTCGGCCTTTTGCGGATGGAACGTGCGATCAAGGAACGCATGAGTTCCGTAGAAATCGACACGATCATGCCGCAAGACCTGATCAACGCCAAACCGGCAGCGGCGGCGGTGCGTGAATTCTTCGGCTCCAGCCAGCTTAGCCAGTTCATGGACCAGACCAACCCACTTTCCGAAGTAACGCACAAGCGCCGCCTGTCGGCCTTGGGGCCGGGCGGTTTGACCCGCGAACGTGCAGGCTTCGAGGTCCGCGACGTCCACCCGACCCACTACGGCCGGATGTGCCCGATCGAGACGCCCGAAGGCCAGAACATCGGCCTGATCAACTCGCTCGCCACGTTTGCCCGCGTGAACAAATACGGCTTCATCGAAACTCCGTACCGCAAGGTGATCGACGGCAAGGTGACTGACGAAGTGGTCTACATGTCCGCGACCGAGGAAATGCGCCACACCGTCGCCCAGGCCAACGCCGCGATGGACAGCGAAGGCCGCTTCACCTCTGACCTGATCTCGTCCCGCAAAGCCGGCGAATTCATGCTGAATGGCCCCGACGCGATCGACCTGATCGACGTCAGCCCGAAGCAGTTGGTTTCGGTCGCAGCCTCCTTGATCCCGTTCCTGGAAAACGACGATGCCAACCGCGCCCTGATGGGCTCGAACATGCAGCGTCAGGCGGTTCCCCTGCTACAATCGGACGCGCCGTTCGTCGGCACCGGGATCGAGGCCGTGGTTGCGCGCGATAGCGGGGCCGCCATCATGGCCCGGCGCTCGGGCATCATCGACCAGGTGGACGCCACCCGCATCGTGGTCCGCGCGACCGAAATGCTCGACCCCGGTGAGCCCGGTGTCGATATCTACCGCCTGCGCAAGTTCAAGCGGTCCAACCAGTCGTCCTGCATCAACCAGCGCCCGTTGGTGAAGGTTGGCGACACTGTGGTCCGCTCCGAAGTGATCGCCGACGGCCCCTGCACCGACATGGGCGAGTTGGCTTTGGGCAGGAACATCGTCGTCGCCTTCATGCCGTGGAATGGCTACAACTATGAAGATAGCATCCTGATCTCCGAACGCATCCTGCGCGATGATGTGTTCACCTCGATCCATATCGAGGAATACGAAGTGGCCGCACGCGATACGAAGCTGGGGCCAGAGGAAATCACCCGCGACATCCCGAACGTCGGCGAGGAAGCCCTGCGCAATCTGGATGAAGCCGGGATCGTCTATATCGGTGCCGAAGTGCAGCCGGGCGACATTCTGGTTGGCAAGATCACCCCCAAGGGCGAATCGCCGATGACGCCGGAAGAGAAACTGCTGCGCGCAATCTTCGGTGAAAAGGCGTCTGATGTCCGCGACACCTCGCTGCGTCTGCCGCCCGGTGCTTTCGGCACCATTGTCGAGGTCCGGGTGTTCAACCGCCACGGTGTCGACAAGGACGAACGCGCCCTGCAGATCGAGCGGGAAGAGGTCGAACGGCTGGCCCGCGACCGTGACGACGAATTGGTGATCCTGGAACGCAACATCTACTCGCGCCTGAAAACCCTCATCATGGGCAAAACTGCGGTCAAGGGCCCCAAAGGCGTCAGGGCGAACTCGGAAATCAATGACGACCTGCTCGCCACGCTCAGCCGTGGTCAATACTGGCAACTCGCCCTGGCCGAAGAAAACGACGCCAAGGACGTCGAAGCCCTGCACGACCAATACGAGGCGCAAAAACGCGCGCTGGATCACCGGTTCGACGACAAGGTCGAAAAGGTGCGCCGGGGCGACGATCTGCCTCCGGGAGTGATGAAGATGGTCAAGGTATTTGTCGCGGTCAAGCGCAAGCTGCAACCGGGCGACAAGATGGCCGGGCGTCACGGCAACAAGGGCGTGGTGTCCAAGGTGGTCCCCATCGAAGACATGCCATTCCTCGCTGATGGCACGGCCGTCGACATCGTTCTGAACCCGCTGGGCGTGCCCAGCCGGATGAACGTCGGGCAGATCCTTGAAACCCACATGGGCTGGGCTGCGCGCGGTTTGGGCATCAAGATCGATGACGCGCTGAAAGATTATCGCCGCTCTGGCGATATGACCCCAGTGCGCGATGCCGTGCGGCATGCCTACGGCGACGAGACTTACGAGGCCGAGTTTGCCGACCGCAACGAGGCTGACTTCCTCGAACTCGCAGGCAACGTGACCAAAGGTGTACCAATCTTGACCCCGGTGTTCGACGGCGCGAAAGAGGCCGACGTGAACGACGCGCTGCGCCGTGCAGGCTTCGATGAGTCTGGCCAGTCGGTGGTGTTCGACGGTCGTTCGGGCGAGCAATTCACCCGCAAGGTGACCGTTGGCGTGAAATACATGCTGAAACTCCACCACTTGGTGGACGACAAGCTGCACGCACGCTCGACCGGGCCTTACAGCCTTGTGACGCAGCAACCCTTGGGCGGCAAAGCCCAATTCGGTGGCCAGCGTCTGGGCGAGATGGAGGTCTGGGCGCTGGAAGCTTACGGCGCCGCCTACACCTTGCAGGAAATGCTGACGGTGAAATCGGATGACGTGGCAGGCCGCACCAAAATCTACGAGTCGATCGTCAAAGGCGAGGACAGCTTCGAGGCCGGCGTGCCGGAATCGTTCAACGTTCTGGTCAAAGAGGTCCGTGGTCTCGGACTCAACATGGAACTCCTGGATGCGGAGGAAGAATAGCGGTGCGTGCAAGCACGCACCCTACCCTGACCATTGGTAGGGTGCGTGATCTCACGCACCGTTCTTTCCCCGCCGCCCCCAATTCTTGAGGTACGAAGATGAACCAGGAACTCAGCACCAACCCGTTCAACCCGGTGGCGCCCGTCAAGACCTTCGACGAAATCAAAATCAGCCTGGCTTCGCCAGAGCGGATCCTGTCGTGGTCGTTCGGCGAGATCAAGAAACCGGAAACCATCAACTACCGCACCTTCAAGCCAGAGCGAGACGGCTTGTTCTGCGCCCGGATCTTTGGCCCGATCAAGGATTACGAATGCCTGTGCGGCAAGTACAAGCGCATGAAATATCGCGGCGTCGTGTGCGAAAAATGCGGCGTTGAAGTCACCTTGCAAAAGGTCCGCCGCGAGCGGATGGGGCACATCGAACTCGCCGCGCCTGTCGCGCACATCTGGTTCCTGAAATCGCTGCCCAGCCGCATCGGCCTGATGCTGGACATGACGCTGCGCGATCTGGAACGCATTCTGTATTTCGAGAACTACGTCGTGATCGAGCCGGGTCTGACCGACCTGACCTATGGCCAATTGATGACCGAGGAAGACTTCCTCGACGCGCAAGACCAGTATGGCGCCGACGCCTTCACCGCCAACATTGGCGCTGAAGCGATCCGCGAGATGCTGGCAGCGATCGATCTGGAGACTACTGCGGAACAACTGCGGGCCGACCTGAAAGAGGCGACCGGCGAGTTGAAGCCGAAGAAGATCATCAAGCGGTTGAAGATCGTGGAGTCGTTCCTCGAATCCGGCAACCGCCCGGAATGGATGATTCTGACCGTTCTGCCGGTCATCCCGCCGGAACTGCGCCCGCTGGTCCCGCTGGACGGCGGCCGGTTTGCGACGTCCGACCTCAACGACCTTTACCGCCGCGTCATCAACCGCAACAACCGTCTGAAGCGGCTGATCGAGTTGCGGGCACCCGACATAATCGTGCGCAACGAAAAGCGGATGCTGCAAGAGGCTGTCGATGCGCTGTTTGACAACGGCCGTCGTGGCCGCGTGATCACCGGCACCAACAAGCGCCCGCTGAAATCTTTGTCCGACATGCTCAAGGGCAAGCAGGGCCGCTTCCGCCAGAACCTTCTGGGCAAGCGCGTCGATTTCTCGGGTCGCTCGGTGATCGTGACCGGCCCGGAACTCAAACTGCACCAGTGCGGGTTGCCCAAGAAGATGGCGCTCGAACTGTTCAAGCCGTTCATCTATTCTCGGCTCGAGGCAAAGGGTTTGTCCAGCACGGTGAAACAGGCCAAGAAACTTGTCGAAAAGGAACGCCCCGAGGTTTGGGACATCCTTGACGAAGTGATCCGCGAGCACCCGGTTCTCCTGAACCGCGCGCCCACCCTGCACCGTCTGGGCATCCAGGCGTTCGAGCCGATCCTGATCGAAGGCAAGGCGATCCAGCTTCACCCGCTGGTCTGCGCCGCCTTCAACGCCGACTTCGACGGCGATCAGATGGCCGTGCATGTGCCGCTTTCGCTGGAAGCCCAGCTTGAAGCTCGCGTGTTGATGATGTCCACCAACAACGTCCTCAGCCCGGCCAACGGCGCGCCGATTATCGTGCCATCGCAGGATATGGTGTTGGGCCTTTACTACGCCACCATGGAACGCAAGGGTATGGTCGGCGAAGGCATGGCTTTCGCCGATGTGGACGAAGTTGAACACGCACTTTCCGCCGGTTCGGTCCACCTGCACGCCAAGATCAAGGCCCGCCTGCGGCAGGTCGACGACGAGGGCAACATCATCTGGCGCCGGTTCGATACCACGCCGGGCCGCCTGCGACTGGGCAACCTGCTGCCGCTGAACGCCAAGGCCCCGTTCGATCTGGTCAACCGCCTGTTGCGGAAAAAAGACGTGCAGACCGTCATCGACACCGTCTACCGCTACTGCGGCCAGAAGGAATCGGTGATCTTCTGCGACCAGATCATGACCTTCGGCTTCCGCGAGGCGTTCCGCGCCGGAATTTCGTTCGGCAAGGACGACATGCTGATCCCCGACAACAAGTGGGACACCGTGCATGCTGTTCAGGATCAGGTGAAGGAGTTCGAGCAGCAGTATATGGACGGCCTGATCACCCAAGGCGAGAAGTACAACAAGGTCGTCGATGCCTGGTCCAAATGCTCGGACAAGGTTGCAGGCGACATGATGGCGGCAATCTCTGCGGTCCGCTATGATGATGCGGGCGCCGAGAAAGAGCCTAATTCGGTCTATATGATGTCCCACTCCGGGGCGCGTGGCTCGCCTGCCCAGATGAAACAGCTGGGCGGGATGCGCGGTCTGATGGCCAAACCGTCGGGCGAAATCATCGAGACGCCGATCATCTCGAACTTCAAGGAAGGTCTTACCGTTCTTGAATACTTCAACTCGACCCACGGCGCGCGCAAGGGCCTCGCGGATACCGCGTTGAAAACAGCAAACTCGGGCTACCTGACCCGCCGTCTGGTGGACGTCGCACAAGACTGCATCGTGCGCAGCCATGACTGCGGCACCGAACGCGGCATCACCGCCGACACCGCCGTGAACGATGGTGAGGTCGTGCAGACGCTTGCTGAACGCGTTCTGGGCCGGGTCGCCGCCGATCCGATCATGGTTCCAGGCACCGACGAGGTGATCGTGGACCGCGACGAGATCATTGACGAGCGCAAGGCCGACCTGATCCAACAGGCCGGTGTTGCCTCGGCCCGTATCCGCTCGCCGCTGACTTGCGACGCGGAAGAGGGCGTTTGTGCGCTGTGCTATGGCCGGGACCTTGCCCGAGGCACGCTGGTCAACATCGGCGAGGCTGTCGGCATCATCGCCGCCCAGTCGATCGGCGAGCCCGGCACGCAGCTGACGATGCGGACCTTCCACATTGGCGGCATCGCGCAAGGCGGCCAGCAGTCGTTCCTTGAAGCCAGCCAGGAAGGCCGGATCGAGTTCCGCAACGGTAACCTTCTGTCCAACGTCAACGGCGAACAGATCGTGGTGGGCCGCAACATGTCCATCGCCATCGTCGATGAAAATGGCCAGGACCGCGCGGTTCACAAGCTGACTTACGGTGCGAAAATTCACTCCAAGGACGGCGTCCAGGTCAAACGTGGCGCGAAACTGTTCGAATGGGACCCCTACACCCTGCCGATCATCGCCGAAAAGGCCGGTGTCGCGCGCTTTGTCGATCTGATCTCGGGCATTTCGGTGCGCGAGGATACCGACGAGGCCACCGGCATGACGCAGCGGATCGTGTCCGACTGGCGCTCTGCCCCCAAGGGCAGCGATCTCAAGCCAGAGGTCATCATTATGGATCCGGCAACGGGCGACCCGGTGCGTGCCGAAAACGGCAACCCGATCAGCTATCCGATGTCGGTCGACGCGGTTCTGTCGGTTGAAGACGGTCAAGAAATCCGTCCGGGCGACGTTGTTGCGCGTATTCCGCGCGAAGGGGCCAAGACCAAGGACATCACCGGGGGTCTGCCCCGCGTGGCCGAACTGTTCGAGGCGCGCCGTCCCAAGGATCACGCGATCATTGCCGAAACCGATGGTTACGTGCGGTTCGGCAAGGACTACAAGAACAAGCGCCGCATCACGATCGAGGCGGTGGATGACACCATTCAACCCGTTGAATACATGGTGCCAAAAGGCAAACACATCCCGGTGCAGGAAGGCGACTTCGTGCAGAAGGGTGACTACATTATGGACGGCAATCCGGCTCCGCACGACATCTTGCGGATTCTAGGGGTCGAGGCGCTTGCCAATTATATGATCGACGAAGTGCAGGACGTGTACCGCTTGCAGGGCGTGAAGATCAACGACAAGCACATCGAGGTTATCGTGCGTCAGATGCTGCAAAAGCTTGAAATCCTCGATAGCGGCGATACCACGCTGTTGAAGGGCGAACATGTCGACAAGGCGGAACTGGAAGAAGAAAACGTAAAGGCCCGCAACCGCGGCCTGCGCGAAGCGACCGCTGAGGCGATCCTTTTGGGGATTACCAAGGCCAGCTTGCAAACCCGCAGCTTCATCTCTGCGGCCTCGTTCCAGGAAACCACGCGTGTGCTGACCGAAGCGTCCGTGCAGGGCAAGCGGGACAAGTTGGTGGGTCTGAAGGAAAACGTCATCGTCGGCCGTCTGATCCCGGCGGGCACCGGTGGGGCCACCAGCCGTATCAAGAAGATCGCTGCCGACCGCGACATGACGGTGATCGAGGCGCGTCGCCACGACGCCGAAATCGCTGCCGCCATTGCAGCACCGGTGATGGACTTCGAAGATCGGGCCGCCGGTTTGGTGGGCTCGATGGAAAGCCGTGACGAATAACATCGCGATAATTGTATGAAAAAGGCCCCCTGTCCACGTGACAGGGGGCCTTTTGTTT
>Ga0105051_10003244_pt1 | contig 19915 bp, 24 predicted proteins | sample FRY02_FD_78383 | JGI IMG/M metagenome (GOLD analysis project Ga0105051, IMG submission 78383) | Freshwater microbial communities from Lake Fryxell liftoff mats and glacier meltwater in Antarctica - FRY-02 (megahit assembly) | ecosystem: Environmental > Aquatic > Freshwater > Ice > Glacier... | reverse complement strand
TTGCTGCTTTTAGTAAAAATATTACTCAAAACTTAAATATAGAGGGTCTTCAGTACATTCTTAATCAAATATCGCAACAAAATTTAGTGGCACAAGCACAGACGGCAATACTTCAAACATCTGATATCATTCCAAGTGCAGGTTCATTTATCGCTACTCAATTAGGCGGTGGTCTTGCACCAGTTTATTCTTCAATTGCGAACAACACAGCAAAAGTGCCTGGTTTGTTTTATTTTGATAGTTTCGCTGGTGATAACCCTACTAGATACACAGATGTAATGCGTCTTAAGCAATTTGAGATTAATGGCACTCCAACTACAATGTTTAATGCCGGTGGAAGTTTTGTCCCTACTGAGGCGCAACAAGTGGTAACATTTTTCCACAATCTTTACGATGCATATTACCTTAATGTAAGTGCGAGCTTCCGTAATAAATTAATGTTAAAAATACCATACCGCACATACAGACAAATGTATTCTAAAACCTTAACAAGCCAAAGTGGTCAAGAAAATTCCGCGGAGACCTTGTTTAGTTTTGTGCAAAGACAACTTGCATCTATGTATGATATTGGTGCTTACAAGGAAATCGACACATACATGGGCAATGTAGCAAGTGATAACGCCTTTGGTTATGCATACGACCCTTCACCTTCCAACTTGCAAATTGTAATGTCTCCAGTAGAAGTAAAGGTTTACTCTGATGTCCACGACGCTTTCAAAGCTACTTACAGCGTTGCAACGGCTGGTATTGTGCCATTAAAAATTTATGGTAATGGTGGTGGTATTATCAAAATTACAAATCTTTCTGAAACAGTACTTTAATATAATTAACTAATAAAACATAATATGAAAAAAGAGTTTAAATTAATGCCTACAAAGGCGTGTGTTATTAACGGATACCAGTTTAAAGCTGGTGTTCCAGAAGTTTTATCTTATGGTAAAGGGAGCGAAAGCGAGTTCACAATAGAACAGTTCGCAACCTTTTTTATAGGTCGTGAAAAGACTTATAGCACATATTTTAAAGAAAACCTTGTGGAACTTCTAAAAGAGGTTCTTGAGTACCGTCAAAATGGGCAGCCGGATATTACACCTGCGAAAAAAGACAAAGTACAAGAGAAAACAACAACACTTATACAGGATTAATAATAATATTATGTCCGCAATTATTACAACAAACTATGTACATGTAGCGGACATAATTAAAAACATTGAGAATACCTTCGCGGATATAATATACGCAGACGACCTTACCAGTGCTGCACTTATTTTACACACAATACCAATTATTCACAATAAGGCGTTTTTCAACACAAAGTCTGTTATTAATGATAACAGTGACGACGCTTATAATCAATGGCATTCTTATCTTGCAAATTTTGTTTGTGGGCGTTTGTCTGCAAAGTATGCAAACAGTGGTATTGTTGCCGCAAATTCCACAATAAACAACTCTTCAGTGTTGTCAAAAAGCATGATAGAAGACGAATTTGGAAATAGAGTAGAAACATCATATTCGGAAAGTGATAATGCGGGTTCATCAGCCTCAAGTGTAAGTGGTGGATTGACAAAAAGCCAAACATACTATGATAATGAGGCAGCTAAAATTCTAAAAATGTACGCTTCTGTTGTTTTTTATGGCTAAAATATTTGATACAGACAAAGGCTTTAAAAAGCTCATAAAAGAAGTGGAACGCATTGGCAGAATGGAGGCAAAAGCTGGTTGGGTTGAAAATTCATCAAAAGATACAAGAAGAGAAGCAGGAATTACAAACGCAGAAGTAGCGTTGTCTGTTATTAATGGTAACTTAAGAACTGGTCAACCGCCAAGAGACTTTTTAAAAAATGTTGAAAATGATAAAGGGGCAGGATACATAAGACTATTGGGTGAGCAAGTAAAAACACAAGTTCGGAATTACACGCCAAAGAACCGCAAGGCATTCGTGCAAGATTACCGCAAAGTTCTAACAAAGGTTGCAATACAAGCCACTTCAGATATTAAACTTGAATTAAAAGACAACACAGGGCGTTACCGTGAGAATGCAAACTCCACAATTAAAACATGGCAATCAAAAAGGCGATCAAATCGTAATGCAAGCAAAAAACTTTTCGTAGATACATCACAATTAATAAATAGCATAACATCTGTTGTAAAATAAAATGTCAATACCAGCAAATTTTTACATAAATTTTGCGGCGCTTATGCAAACTTTAACAATAAGTAGCAGGGCAATCGTGGAAGTCCTCTCAGGAAACGGCATCACAAAGATAAAACAAGAACAAATAACGACATTTGATATACTGGCAAATATTGGAAGTGGCAATGCAAAAACAAACATGCAAGCAAGAGAACATCTTGACACATACGAAGATGGCACAATTTTTATACAGACTGGAAACGACTTACAATACTCAAGAAATGAAATTCAAAATCAAGACAAGTTTACATACCGTGGAAGTGAATATGCCGTTGTAAATAAAACAAACACAAATTTTATATTTGATGATGGGGCTGGGAACACAATTAAAAAATATGAATGTAAACTTATACCAAAACAATGAGTTATACAACGCAAGAAATATTTCTAACGCAATTTCTAAAATACCTTGAAGATAACAATGTATTCTCTTTTTATTACGAGGATGGCGTCACACCTATTACAATGGCTGATATTGTGTTTAGAGTAGGTAACCAAAATAATCATACTCAAATGGGGGATGATACCAATAAACACATTATATCAATATATCACACAGGCATTAAACAAATTAGCCAACAACAAGTTGTTTATGAAGATCTTGTAAACTTTACACCTGAGGAAAATAAAACTGGCGTTGTAAATTCACCAAAGGTAGCGAATAACATTGCATTGGAGACACTTGTTAATATTTCATACAAGATAAGCGTTCTTGCATTAGATGGTAGTGACACAAGCAGTGAGACCATTTTAAGAGGCATGATTAACGGAATTAATTACATTGATAGAGACGCACGAGCCGACTATACTGCGTTCACAGCCAAGGACATTTCTATATGCCGAATATTATTTGAAAATAGAATAATATTGCTTGACTTTTATAAAAATACTGATAGTAGTAAGTATCAATTACAGGCTAACACAGATATGAATGTTACCGTAACATTAAGACAAAAATTTAATAAACAAGTTTACTTTGTAAATGAAATTACAACAAATACTAATATAATTAATTAAACATATAATGGCAAGTAGTTTTATACAAACAATAACGAACCTTGAAACGGTTTCAGATTCTGGGTTTAATTACAGAGACGCATTATTTATCGCAGCCGCATCAAGCTTAAAAACTGCGAGCGGTGAACCTTTTGCGGGGTTAAACAATCATGTTATATTCACGAATATTAATGACGCAAGAAACGCAGTCGTTACTGGTAGTGCGGTGGATTTATTTATCCGTTCATTTTTTGTCAACAACCAATTAAGTAGACTTACAATTGCAAAACTTGGTGCGACATATATTGGACAAACAGTTCCTGCAACAGTAGGTGCGTTCTATAAAGATACGCTTGTAAATTTGATTGACAACGCTGCTACAAACTCATTATTTTACACAATATCATGTGATGCAATCTTTGGAACGGAGGTTATCAATTTGAATGAATATGTATATGCAAGTGGTGAAGTTATTAAAAAGCGTCTGGTTTTGGAGCAATATGCACCTACAGGAATTACAGTAGTTGATATTTTATTAGCACCGCCTCCAACAATTGATTTGCTTTCTGGTACAAAATATATAGTTGCTGTTGGTGGTACTGGTGTGTTTTCAGGTCAGGGTAACAAAATTGCTACATATACAAGTTCTGGTGGTTGGACTTTTGCACTTCCTGCGGTTGGGGATGTTTTTCGTCTTCAATATAGTACAAATGTAATATATTCAGGTGCAACGGAATTGTACGTTGCTGGGGCTTCTGTTAGGTACGCTCCTGCTTATGTTTCAAGTGTCGTTGGTTTCTTATTTGAAATTTATGCTACAGTGTATGATGATAACAGTTTGAATATTTCCCAAACAGTAAGGGACGGAGGTTATAGTGGAAGGGTTTCTGTTGTAACAAATCATATTCAAGGACAATCTTTACTTGGTGGTGTTGTTGCAAAGGCTATAAGTTCGCATTTAAATGGTGACTTATACCAAAAACCATTAGTGGGTGTAACGCCTTTTAAATATAAAGCCAGTCAAGTTGCAGTTTTAAAAGCCGCAGAAACAATTTGGTATACTGATGATGTTGTTGACCCCATTGCAATTGACACTTCGGAAAAGCCATTATTTGCAATTTTAGATGTTAGAGCACTTGATTACTTAAAGGACCGTATTATTTCTTCACTTGTAGATTATCGCAAAAATGGAATAACAAAACTTTCTTATGATGATACAGGGCGTGAAAGCATTGCATTAATATGCCGTGACGAAATTGACAAAGCAAGAATTAACCCTGAGGCAGGTTTTATTGGGGCGTTAGATGATCCAGTTGCAAAATACAAAGCACTTTTTGGGACTGCTTATGTTGATGATGGTTTGAGTGGAAGTTATTATATCTATGTTTCGAAGATTACAGAAGGCACGAATAATTCTACACAAGAAATGCAAGTTACTATTGGAATACCGTTAAAAACGGGGGTTAGGAAAATAGTTCTTCAGTTTAATGTTGTTAAAGCAGAATAATTTTATATATAAAAAATGGCAGGTGAGACAAAAACAGAAATTATAATAACAGATCTAGGGCTTATCGCAGCAATGGGTGGTAAGTCTAATTTAGGTAATATTATAGATGAGAGTTCTGAGACAAACTTCGAGGATTTAGGGCAACAACCTGATGATGTGAATTCTGGCGGTTCAGTGCTTGATGTTTCTGGTAATATTGCAACAAAACTAAACTCAATTGCAGGTTCAAGAATTAGAACGCTTATGCTTGATTTTATCATGAGTACAGGTGCTGGGATGGGTGCTCATGATTACCTCATGGGTAAATCAGGCTTTAAGGCGGTAAATAGACCTTTAAGTTTTGCTGGTAGCGTTAGTGGTGCTGGGTTGTCGGGTCTTATGTCAATCACAAGGAAAATTAACAATATACCATATACTTATATATTTTCAAATATTGTAGTAAAAAAATTTGATACAACTATATTCCAAAGAGGCGGTGAAGGTAGTGAAGGTAAAAAGTTCACAGTAACATTCGAGGTGGTTTTGGCATTATAATATGTCAAACCGTATTTTTGATTTTCAAGGCTATCAATCACATAAACATCTTTTGGACGGACGGGAGGCGGCTGGTTCTTTGTCAGTGCAAGATATGGAATTAATGATAAAAGAGTTTTGCAACACGGAGACACACTCCATTTTATCTAATGTTAACATACAAAGTTTGGACGCAGAAGAGTTTAAGGGCTTTATAACTCTGAGAGTTGGTGAAATATTTGAAGACGGTGATAACGCACTCCGCTTGCTTGGAAAGTTAATGATGTGTAAGCCTGATAACAGAGACGACGCATTAAACGGAGGGACACTTAAAACACAATCTTTTGAATTTTCCGCACAAGATGTTTTGGATTTCATAAAAAGTGTTGTTGTTAGATATTTGACAGGCAACATAGTACACAATGTAAAAGCCAATTTCAACATTCAAGAATCGTCTGGGAAAAAGATGCTTTTATTTGATGAAGGCCAGGTTTCACCTATTTTGTATTTTTACAAATGTTATGGATTTGATGAATTAGGTAATTTTATTGTACAAGATGAAAGTAAAGAAGCGGTGCTTGTGAATTTCTTAAATAACAAAACACAAAAGTTGGATTACGCAATTGAAATTTTGCCAATGAATGCACTTGACGCAATCACAATAACAAGTAGTTTTAGTAAGTGTTTGTTTGCAAAAGACAAGTCTATTTTATCAATAGATTTTCTTTCAAAAATTATCAAATATGTGAAATACGCAAAACCTGATAACAACATATTATTAAAATCTTCTGATGTTTGCATAGCTCAAGATATGCAAGAAAATTACAATCAATGCAAGGCTTTAAATTTTCGCAATATTGAGAATGTTGAGGAATTAATTGCCTTGTTTAATGATAGTCTTCTTGATGCGTACACGATAATATACAATATATGTTTTGCATCTTATGTTTTACCAAGTAGTAAAAAAAAAAGTGTGCAACTGAATACGGAAAGTTAGGCGTGAAAATGCCCAATTGGGATTTGATGTCACAAAATATTGACAAAGATTTCAGCAAAGAAGAACAACTTGTAGCGGGGTATCTAAACGCAGGTCTGAAATTGTCAGACTTAAAAGAATGCACTATGAGGGAATGTAACATGATATACAATGCATGTGAAATTTCCAATTACAAAGAGTTTGAATTACAGCGCGCCAACTATACAAAACATAAAAAATAAAGTATGTCTATTACAAGAGAAGCAGTAGTTAAAATTAATGCAGACACGAGTGCGATAACCACGAAACTTCGTGATGTTAATAAAGAAGTTGAAAAAACTCAAAAACAAGGTGTTGATGCTTTTGGTAAATTAAGTAAAAGCATTAGGAACGCTTTTATTGGCATTGGTGTAATTCAAATTGGCAAGGAATTAATGGAATTAGAAAACACTTTAGTTTCCGCAAAGTTTGCAGTTGCAGGTTTGGATGACCCAAAGAATTTTGTACTTTTTAAAAAACAAGTTAATGATATAGCAAAGTTTAGTGGCAAGTCACAAACTGAGGTGGCGGATATGGCTGTTAGTATTGGTAAATCTGGCACTGCTTTTAAAGATTTAGAAGGTGACATGATGAACGCCGTGTCCGCAGGTATAAATTGGGATATGTCAGCCAAAGATGCAGCCTCCTCACTTGCAACACAAAAAGCTATTTTACAATTTACAACCGCAGAAATGAGAGATTACGCAAGTATGATTTCATATTTGGCGGATCAAGCAAATGCAGCGGAGGTTGATATTGTTGAGATGAACACAAGAATTTTAGGAACTGGAAAGGATGCAGGTTTCACCGCAAATGAAGTAACGGCATTAAGTACTATGATGTTAAACCTTGGTGTTGGTGCGGAAAGAGGTTCAACTGCGTTAGCAAGTCTCTTTGGCGTAATGATGAGCGATGGAAAAAAAGGCACGAAAGGTATGGAAGAAGTGTTTGAATCACTCGCTGGTATCGCAGACGAAACAGAAAGATTTAATGCTATTGAAAAAACTTTTGGTACTGGTCTTGGTGCGATAAACATTAAAAAAATAATGGATTATACGACCGCAATTAAAAACGGAACCAGTAAGGCAAAAGATTTTATTGCAATGCAAAAAACAGGGCAGAAAGACGCCAACCAAATGTTTAATGCCCAAACTATTGACAGACTAAACACAACTTCTGCTGAACTTGGAAAATTAAAGGCTACATTATTTGAACTTGCTATAAATGTTGGGGAGGCTGTTTTACCAGTTGTAAATAAATTGGCAATCGTATTTACAAAAATAATGGATACCCTTCTTCAAATACCTAGTGGTTTTGGATGGACGGCTGCCGCAGCAATTGGAATAGGGTTTGTATTGTCAAAACTTGTGAAGTTATATAAGCTATTAAAAGCTTTTCGTAAATTGCAAAAAGCCCTACTTCTTATAGAAAAAGCTTCGCTTGCAACTAGGATTATGATTGTTGCTCTAACAAATCCTATAGCACTTGCAGGGTTAACATTGGCTGGTCTCGGTGCAGTGGGCGGTGTCGGTTATATGCTTGCAAAAGAATTCAACACAGGCGATGATGGGGACGATGCGGCTGATGAAGCTTTCTTAACTGACATTTCAAGCACCACTGGAGCTGCTATTGCAAACACAAATAACAACCAATCTACAAGCACGAATAACAATATAAATGTAACGCAAAACATTAATGGTGTTGGAAATCCGTCGTCTGTTGCACAAAACTCAACACAGTCATTACAAAATTTATTAGGTATCATGTAATATATGCAAAATTTAGTAAATAAGGTTCTAAATGGAGTTACTGATAACAATGGGCGGTATTCCATATTTTATATAGATAAGAATGATGAAAAAGTGGAATTAACCAAAACCTTCCATATTATAAGTTACACAAATTCAAGAAGTGTTGAGTTTAGTTTAGTGCCAATAGAGGCAGGGCAAAATATTTCAGACAATGCAATTGTTAATTTTCCCACAATATCTTTAAAAATATTGTCAAGAACTACTGTTGATATCTTGAATAGATTTATTGGTTATAAACAAGTTATTAACAATGTGCGTAATATAAGCAACAATATTCTTGGCACAAAGTTTTTAACGGATAAGGCTGTAATTGAAGCCTCGCAACAAATACAAGAAATTGTTCAAAATGGAAGGCGGTTATATTTACAGACGCCCGATAGATTTTTTGATAACATTAGAATAACAAACATTGAACAGTCAGAAGTCACTTTTGAAAATTCTATGCGTTGGCTTGAATATAATTTAGATTTAGTAAATATAGAACAATTTGAGGTGAAGTCGTCTCAAACAAGAAAAGTTATAAAAACCAAAACAACGCTAATTGCACAAGCAAGTAAAAGCCAACCTATGCTTGCAAGGGCAAAAACAGAAGCAACGGCACTCATCAGACGAATTGCGTCCATTCCAAAAAAATTTACACTTGACCCAACAAAGACGCCAATTTGATTAAAAATGAAAGCAGTCCTGATATTTTCATTTTTACCATTCAATTAATGGTATTTCAAAACAACGACAACGCACTTCTTCAGCAGGTGCGGGCGAATCACTATAATTATAAACTTCCTTGTCTCGTGCTGCGTGCGAAGCCCTCACGGCACCATCGCCTTGTGTTCTCCATACATATTGTTTAACGCCTATGTTTTTATGTTGTTGTCTGTGTATTTGTGCGTGTAGTTTTAAGATTTGGTCTTCTGCGATAAGTTTTGCACGGTAACCTTTAATACCAGTAATACCTTCCTCTATTGTTTTTTGTATTTGTTTGGCACGCCCAACAGTTGAAAAGGTTGCTTTTACTGATTTTTGTATAATGTCGATTGCGTCTCTTTCAAGGTTTTTGATAAGCGAAACATTTTCTGGAATCCATTTTGCTGATATTTCCTCAAGTTTATTTTTAGGTATAAATATACTGGTATTCAATAAAGATTGAGCACTGGTATTGTATTGTGTAACCGCCGCAAGTTCGTTAGTTTGTGCTATTGGAAGTAGTCCTTGCTCTGTTAAAACAGTAGCTTGTGGTGACGCCCTATATTGTATAACACTTTTTTTAGCCTTTGCAAGTTCAATATTAAGTGCGGTTGCATTGTCTACTTGGAATATGCTATTTTGTAAAAAACTTTTACCAACATTATTCTCTATTTCTTTTTCTATAAATAGCCGATATTTATAATCAGCACTTAATGAAGGAACTGTTTCTTTCCAATTGTTATGAAGATGGTTTATAATTTTTGTTCTATTCCCACTGCCGAATATATTATTAAGCTTTTCAAATTCTTCTTTTGATAACTTACTTTGCAGGAATGTTCTCAATTCAAATAAAGTCATTTTAAAATTTCCATAATCGCATCCTCTATTGATTTTTGCGTTTCAATAGATATATTTTGCAGAATGTTATTCTCCCTTGCAAGTGCAATTGTTGTAACTACTTCTTTAAGTGTTGTAGCTTTTGTTTGTTTAATAAATTCTTGTTCTTGTGTTGTATATTCAATACCTTCTTTAAAATTCCACAATATCTCGTCTTTGGTTAATAAAGGGTTTGATTCCTTTAAATATTGCAAAACTATGTCAAGAGGTTTTTGTATATGTTTTCTTGCATAAGTTTCAACAGCCTGATTAAAGGCGTCTTTTTCATTTGTTGATGTTTGCAAGCCTCCAGTCGCCTGATTTGACATTAAAATACTTTGCGGAATATTAACATTAGCACAAAGATTTTTTGTTGCTATTTCCACAAGGTCGCCAAGTCCCGTGTAGTTTGACGGCAATCTATTGAAGGTTATTAAGTCGCTTTTTATAGGGCTTCCGTTAGCATTATTTTCTATACTTTGTAATTGCAAAACAATACCACCTTCTTTATCTTGTCTTTCAAGGTTATTATATTGATTCTTTAATTTGTCTGCGATAGTGGCTCCAGAACTGCTTTCAAGGTAATCTTTGTCCATTGTAACAATGGTTGTGTTTGATTTATTAACTGCTTTTACACACTCAATAAGTAATGAGTTGTATTTTGCATAAGATGTATAAATTTGATGATATAAACTGGTTGTTGATTTTTTTGTGTTAGAATTGGAATCACCACTGAGTAATGTATCATAACGAAAATATAAAACTCTTGAGGGGTGAATGTGAATGTCCACATCTTGAAATTTATCTTGTATTTTATCAAAAGTTTTAATTGTTATCTTGGTATAAGCAAGTTCTTCACCGTCCTCATTTAACATAGTATCATCCAGTTCATTACTGCCTTGAATTTTTGTAACCAATACTTGTTCAAAATTGTTCGTTACAACGACTGGTCGCACTGGTTTTTTGGTTATGTATTGAGAAACATCAAATTTTGTCAACATTTTGGCTTTCATTGCGTCCACAATACTACCTTCCCCTTCTTCAAAAGTTTTCATTATTTCCTCATTTCCAATGATTATAACTGCGTCACCATGTATATTCATTAAGTTGCAAGCCTCGTTCAAGGCATAATACCAATTGTTATTAAACAAATAATCATTAATTGTTTTGGAATTTTCACCTTGTATATTTACGCCATCAAGTATTGCATAATCTGGAAGCATTCTTAATATTTTGAAAAGCAATCCATCAAAATTTAATGTGTCTTGTTTGTCTGTGTTCGCCTCAATATCTTCTTTAATCTCTGCTGGGTTTGTATGTATTGCTATTTTTTGTTGGGTAGAAAGCCCATCGACGAATGTTCCAATCATGTTTTTGTAAAAAAAATACAATACATTTATTTAATGTCAAGTTTTTCTTGATTTTTTAATATATCGCTATATTGGATGGAATATTTGTTATACAAAGGGAAATGCAAGATTATGAATTAACCAATACAGCCCCAGAAGTTATACTGCAAAATAACAATGCTGGGCGTATGTTGACAATGTATTTTGTAGACGAATTAGGTAACCAAACAGTTACAGGTGCGATTGAAAACGGTGCGACCGTGGAGCTTTGGGTGAAAATAGGCGATATACTTTCACCTATTTTTGCTTCCAAAACAACTTATATATCTTATCCGAATCTTGGGTCGGATGTGTTTGGTTTATCGGCGAATAGCAGTATAATTGTAGCAAAACTTAACGGTACACTTCTTAACGATAACAGTAAAATTATTATTCACATAAGTAAATGACAGGGGGTTTTGTAGCCACCAACAGTGGTGGGGGTTTTGATGGTAATACCAAACAAGATAAAGTTATACCTTCAGCGGCTGGCAATATTCAAACTCTTGATGCCGATGGTAATACACTTGATAGTGGTAAAATATTTGACGACGCAGGAAGTACTTCCAATGATATTTTAACAGCATCAAAAACAATACAGTTGATTGGTGATGCTTCAGCAGGGAAAAGATTTATTGCCGACTGGGATGCGAATACAAACACGCCCACACTTTCGAGCCCACCAACAGCACCAACCTATAAACAAGGTGACTATTACGATGTAACAGCAACAGGAACGCAGTTCGCATTAACATTTACCGTGGGCGATAGACTTATTGCTGCATTCGACTTATCAACGGGTGCCCTCAAGTGGATTGTACAAGATTTGGGGAAGCTTGCGAACCAAATTGCTTATGATAACACAGTCAGTGGACTATTGGCAACGGATGTTCAAGCTGCTACTGATGAAGTTAATACCAATATACAAGACCATATTGCAGATGAAAACAACCCACACAGTGTCACAAAGGGACAGGTTGGGCTTGGGAATGTCGCGAATGTTGACACTACAACAACACAAAATATTACAGACTTTACAGATAAAAGATTTGTAACGGACGCAGAACAGACGGTATTAAGTAATACTTCCGGTGTAAATAGTGGAGATGAAACACAGAATACAATAAGAGCAAAATTGGGCGTTGCAACAACAACAACTGATGGTTATGTAACTTCCACAGATTGGAACATATTTAATGATAAAGAGCCGTCGTTTGCAAAAAATACTGCTTTTAATACTAATTTTGGCACTGGTGCGGGACAAACTTTAGAAGGCAACGCCACTTTTGATGCAAGTAAAATTGTTAGTGGGGTGCTTGACATTAGCCGCCTTCCTGCGACCGCTATTAATACAGTTGTAATAGTTGCAGATGAGACTGAACGCTTTGCATTAACAACCGTACAAGTGCAAAACGGCGACTCCGTTAAACAAACAGATACAGACACACTATACCGTGTAATAGATGATACAAACTTAAGTAATGCTTCTGGTTATATAACATATACCGCTGCTACAGACTGGTCAACCATTCAAAATAAACCTGCTTCAATATTAGAGATTGTAGCAATTACAAAAGTTGATGATGATATTATTCAAGTTAAGGGCGATGTGTTTACAAACAGAACGGTTGCACAATTTAAGGGGGATTTATTATTAGACAATGTTGAGAATGTCGACACAACAATATTAGCCAATACTTCAATAAATGGAACATTCACACCAAGTAACGCAACGATTGTAACGGGTGATAACGGCAAAATTGGGTTTGAAAAAACACAAGGTCAGTTGGATGCAAAATTAGATGTCTCAAAAGTACAAAGTTTCAATAATATACAAAAACAAAAAGCAATACAGAATGTAAGTAGTATATTGTCACTTACGGCGGCAGAAAGAGACGCCCTTACTTGGAATGAGGGGGATTTAATTTTCAATAAAAACGCAAAAGCAGTGCAAGAATACTTGTCTACGGCGTGGGTGTCTTATGGCGGTGGGGAATTTACACCAATAGGAACAATTTTAGCATGGGCTGGTAGCGATGTAGTAATACCCGCTGGTTACTTATTGTTGAATGGGCAAAGTGTTTTGAAAAGCCAATATGAAGAACTTGCCGTCGTTATGCCAAGTTTTGTTTCTGGTGCGAACTTAATACTACTGGATCCCCGTGGTTATGCCTTTCGTGGCTCTGGCACCAACGCAGATGGAACAGTTTCTGGTGCATTTTTAGCAAAACAAGGGTTTTCTACAGCTCTCCCTACTATTGCATTTACTACAAATACAACAGGTGAACATACACACACTGTCAACGGGGCTGCATTGAGTGGCTACGACACCGGTAGCATCTTTAATAATAAAGATGCTTTGAATACCGAATTTGGCACCTATATTACATCTGATGCAGGTGACCACCAACATACAATTACAGGTGGTGACGCTGAAACACGGATGAAAAACATTGCCGTGCATTATATTATTAAGGCAAAAAATACCGCAATTTCACAATATCAAATTACTGGTGGTAACGGCATTACTGTTACAAATGATGATAATACAAAAACAAGTACAATATCAGCTATATTCCCAAACGAAAACTACATTATAAATGGTGATTTTATTGTTTCACAAAGAGGCAGTACACTTACACATACTGGCGGTGGGCGTGAGCCAACAGTGGACAGGTGGGCAGTGTCAAGAAGTGACGCAACGGGTGATTATTCAACAGCGCAACAAAACCCTACAGGGCAGCAACCTATAATTAAAGTAGAACGAACGGTTGATGGTGCCGCAACTGATGATATTGCAATTGGTCAGTATGTTCAATCTAACACTGTTGCCAACGCACTTGCAGGCAAAACTATAACACTGAGTGCCTCTATACAACACGGCACTACATACAGCTCCGTTGCAGGCGTGCAAATGCTTGTTTATTCAAGTACAGCCGTAGATGACACATTTTCCTTTCATACTGGATTCACAACTGGTAACCAATTACTTTCAACATTCCAAAGCACCATTTCAACATCTTTAGTGTCTGTTAATACTATAGTAAATATCCCCACAAATGCAAGGTCTTTAATGGTTGTTTTCATACAAGTTGCTCCGCAAGGAACGGCTGGTGCGAACGATGCCTTTTTTCTTGCTAATATTAAACTTGAGATTGGAAGTGTAGCAACCCCGTTTATTTATAAAGACACTACTGAAGTTTTAAAAGAGTGCCAAAATTATTTTGAAAGAATTGATGCAACTACTGCTGGAAACCCCGTAACAGCAACATTTGCAGATGGTTCGGCTACCGTAAGAGGTATGGTAAATTATGGACACAAAATAAAAACCCCAACCATTACAATTAGTACACAGACGGCGTTAAATTGTTTAAAAAACGGCACAGACACAACCTCAACAAGTGTTACATTCACAGTAATAAACAGAAGAAGGGCGAGGTTAGATATGTCAACTGCGGGTGCGGTTGCTGGCGGTGAATCTATATTATTAACATTTGTGTCAGGAGCGGCATTTATAGATATTAACGCAGAAAATTATTAATAATGTATGAATTGTAGCGATTATAAGAGTGGTGAAATTTACAAAGGGCGGGCTATAGAAGGTCAAGTGCCTCAAGATATTTTATATATCACAAAAAAAGACGGGAGCGATTTAAACATTGTTGTTGATAACACAAACCCGCAATACTTATATCAATATGAATATATAGTAGAGAATAATTTACTGGTTGACACTACATTATCAAGAGCCAAAAAAGAGAAGCATGATAACCTTCGCCGTTATTATTGTAATGCAGAATGTTGGACTTTAACAGTGTTATCCGTAGAACACAAAGCAAGTATTACAAAAGATATAGACTGGTTGGCTGCGAAATTATTAGGTAGCAACGCTGAGGGGGTTTTGTTATTTGAAGATGCCACCAATACTGTTTTAGTGAAATTTGCGAATATAGAACAAAGAATGAGATTGCAAAATCTTCTTTCAACTGAAGCAACGTTGGGTATATTCCGCGAATATGTAAAATTAATAAATACCATTAACAGTGCTATAACATTAGAAGAACTTGATATTATTGATATAAAGGCAAGGTTACAAAATTGTATTGAAAGAAATATTAATATTGATACATTGTAAATCTAAATATATGAAGATAGAAGTCAAAAAAGACGCATTCCCTCAATATGCAATGTTGTATTTTGCGAGTGTATATTCAAAAGATAGTTCTAAAATTTTGTATTTGTTCCGCCTCATTGCACAAATTTTCACAAAATCTAATTATGAGCATTCCGCAGTATGTCAAGTAATACCAGTTGGAACTAAAACACAAATAATTACAGATAATGCGTGTCTCACACAAATTAAAGAAGGTGTTTATTGTGTTTTTGAATCAAATAAAACGCATGGTAATGTTGTTCAAAATTTAAACAAAAGGTTAAACGGACTTTTGAATAAAAATAAACAATGGACTGGAACGGTATTTATACAACCTATTACACAGCGTAATGCAGTTAAACCGCCAATTAACTTGACTGTTGCATTAGATGATAGTATTAGTAATTTAAAAAAACCATATACAATAGGGACTGCTATTTTTTGTGCATTTAACGAAACAAAAATTGGTAAATGGTTTTACAAGAAATTGAAAATGAAATCAAGAGTTAGCAGTAGTAACCACTGTTCATGTTCAAATTTTATCAATTTTCAATCTGCGACATCGCAAAAAGTTGATAGGGAATATGCAATAACATTATCACCAGAAGAGTTATGTAATCATCTTATACTTCATTATGATGCAGACGCACCAATATCATTAATCAAAATACAAAATGGAAACCTATTGTGGTATGATAAGGCTATGTTAACAGTTGTATGATTTTTATAATTGCTATTTTATTATCATTTTCAAGTTTTGCATTTACACAAGAAGAGCTCGGAAAGCGTCTTCATTTTAGTGTTGGTGTAGATTTATTCCAAATACAAAATAAAGAACAAAGGTATAAATTTGATAATACATCTTCAATTAAAAGTCCACTTGATAACACTATGTCAAGAGTTGCATGGAATTTATCTTATAGAGTTACAAAAGAATATCCGCTATATATTGGTGTTAGAACGAACCGTGGTATTAACTTTCCAACGACGCAATACGCGTTTGATACAATTGCAAATCAGAAAGTTCAAGTTGACATTAAAAGTCAAGCAGATAGCTTGTATGTCGCAACAGCAGTTCATTCAAAAGTCATTCCATTTATAATAGCAACTAAACTACAAAGTAGTGCTGATATTATTTATCGCAATGGTTATTCTTTTAACAATAAAACAACATCTATAATGTATGGTGTTGGTATTGGAACGCCGCTTTGGAATAAAGGCACTATATCTTTTACATATTATTTACCAAACGCAAAATTCAATACAGTTAGAATGTTTGGCTTGAGTGTAAATTATTTTATTATATAATGTTAGGTATATTTTTTAAGTGGCTTTTAGAAAAATTTGGCGTCTCATTTATCAAATCTACTTTTAAATGTATTATATATTTAAGACAGTGTATAGTATGTTCTATTATAGTATTTACCATTTGTTTGGGTGTATTTTATTTTATAGTGTATATTTATCATTTTTATTCTACATATACAGCCCGTGCGAAGATGCAAGAAGCTTTTCAAATGCAGCAAAAACTGGTTGCCAGTTGTGAAACGCAAAACTGCTTTGGCATTGGTGTATTTGAAGAAAAGTCATTAAGGTTTATTCAGGTTTGGTGTAAAGATAAAGTTGGAGCAGTGCCTTATGAGATTACACACATTCCGTTCCATTGGTATTCCGCACAAAGCCTTAAAAAAATAAATAACAGTGCAAGTGATTTGTGGTATTTGCTTGATAAAATGCCAACAAACGAACCACTTGGTATTATGTCGCATATTTACAAAGATGGTAATCATTGTGAGTATAACACTTCAATAGCTCATCATAATACTCAAAAGATATTTCAAACAAGCCAAAGTAAAGTTTTTGATGGTGAGTGGGTGAAAACGCCATACAATGTACCATTTTTTGTACAAGATGTATTACCTAATTTAAATACAAAGTGCAATCCAAATTATAATAGCATATATGCAGAAACAGACTTTAAAATTACATGGATTATGCAAAACAACAAACAATTCTTTTTGTGGTGGTCTTTTAACGAAGAAGGGAAATGTTCTCAAAATATTGCAAGGAATGATATTTTTAATGCAATGAGTGGAATTTCAACACAACTAAATGCAAGTTATGATAAAATTAACATTACAGAATTTTTAAAATTAAAAAACTAAAATTATGATAAAATTATTACAATTTCTGGAAGATACAAAAGGGCAACTATCATCAAAACGTGGTTGTCTTTTTGCATTCTCTACATGTACAATATATGCAATACTTAACCAGATGTATATAATACCCGTAAGTCCAGAATGTTATAAGGTAACAATGGATGCTCTTGTAACTCTTGTTGTAACATTCGCAACCACTGTTGCATCGGAAAATTTTGCAAGTATTAAAGATGTTGGTAAAAGTATTGGCAAGAAAATCGTGTCAACATTTAAAAAATAATATGTTCAAAATACCATTAAGAATAAAAATATTGATTATTCTTTTTATCATTATTACATTTACTGGAGTATTTATGCTTTTTAAACAAATTTATTATAACAAAGGTTATGCAGACGCAAATATTCAAAATGAAATACAACAAAGCATTCTTATGGCTGAAACACAAAAAAACGCAATTATTGAAAGGCAAAAATCAAGAAGTAAAATATTTTCTATTCCTATTGATGGTTTTAACGAGTGGCTGTGTGAAGAACAAAAAGAGTATTGCCGGAGTAGTAGATAGTGCTTGTGTGTTATTTCAACCTATAACATTTAGTATATTTGACACGCAGGAAACTGTTGAAGCAATTGGCATACATAATGATGTATGGAATAAATCTTGTATAAAAACAATTAATTGATAAAAATAATGAAAAACTACTTGACAATTATAAAGTCGCTTGTTAATGTTTTTATGAAAAGGTCTCTTGGTCAGCCCGTGTTTTTTAGTTCCACGGGTCAAGCAGACGGTTCATTTGGTAAATTAGTTACTTCCCAAACCGAGGGGGGGCAACCCCCTGAAGTTTTTGATTTTATTAAACCCAAACGCAAAGTTACTAAAGTTTTTATTCATTGTAGTGCAAATTCCAATCCAAAATGGGGAATAACAGAGTTGGGAATATTACATAAAAACGACATAGAGTACCATTATTTTATTGACAGAGACGGGGTAATTCACAACACAAGGTCTTTAGAAAGACATCCAAAAGCAGCACAAGAGAATAACAACACAAACTCTATTGCGATTTGTTTGCACGGTGGCAAAAAATATGCGGACTTTAAACCAATTCAATATGAACAATTGAAAATACTTTGTAATGCAATTAATGTAGCATATAAAGACATTCCTTTCCGTGGGCATATTGAAGTATCAAATAAGGGAAAAACATGCCCAAATTTTGACTATAAGGGCGTTTTAGGAATAAATAATGAAGGGCGTTTAATAGGTTAGCAATTGTATTTATTATTTCTGGAAAATCTGTTTGAGTAATGGAAGTAGTGTTTTATCATGTAGTGTCGTTAGCAGAAAGTATAATGCAACAATCAAAACACAACCCCCCAAAAAAAAGCACACAATCTCCCTCGAAGGTGCTATTCTTTCTAATGGCATAAAAATTATAACATAAACACCTACAAATAAGAATGAGAGTAAGAATGTATATGCAAAACTTCTTCTGTGAAGCCACATTCCATTGCTATTCTTTATAGATTTGTTTACTTCTTGTTGGTTTGCCACATTGATTGATATTTATTCGTTAAAATGGAATATCATCTTCAATACCTGAAACATCGTTCTGTGTTTCATTGTATGATGAACTTTGCGTCTCATTCTTCTCCGTTTCTTTATTACCAATAATTTCAAGCTTATTATTGAAACCCTGAAGAATAACTTCTGTTGTGTACTTTTCTACACCAGAGTTATCTGTCCATTTTCTTGTTTGAAGAGAACCCTCAACAAAAATTTTTGAACCTTTTTTTATATATCTTTCTACAATTCCGGCAAGACCATCCGCAAATACAACAACACGGTGCCATTCGGTTTTGTCCCGCATTTCGCCGCTTTGCTTGTCTTTCCATTTGTCCGATGTTGCAAGGGAAAATGTTGCTATTTTTTTACCATCTTGAGTTGTGTGAATTGTAGGTTCCTGCCCTACCGTTCCCAATAGTATTACTTTATTTACTGACATATTAGTTTATTAGTTACACTACTTATATAAACTATAACTCCACATAATTATAAAAGTCAAGTAAATTAATTCTTATTAATGAACTTTTATTAATGATATATCAAACAAATTGTTGACTTTTAACAATCTAAACGCCATATATACAATATAAAGAATTCGTGTATGCAACAAAAACAGTTAGAACAATTGGAGTGTGAAGTACGAACATTCGCAGTAACGAACTATATTGTAAACAAACTTCGCAAACACGGAATTTATGATATTACAAATTTAAAACTACAAAAGGTTTTGTATCTTGCATATGGTTTGCATTTATGTTTATTTGAACAAAGACTTTTTGAATCGGAAATTCAAGCTTGGAGGCTTGGCCCTATTGTATATGATATTTACCGTGGATTTAAGCAGTGCGGCGATGGTATAATAACAACTAACGCAACAGCAATTGACCCAAAAACCGGTGAGTTCTTCGAACCTCAACTTGATGCTGACATTAATCCGAGAGCACTTAATATTGCTTGCACAGCATACGGACAACGAATAGCATGGAATTTGGTTGATATTACTCACGATAAAAATTCAGCGTGGAAAAAATATTATATTAATGGTAAAAAT
>Ga0105051_10003230_pt1 | contig 19978 bp, 21 predicted proteins | sample FRY02_FD_78383 | JGI IMG/M metagenome (GOLD analysis project Ga0105051, IMG submission 78383) | Freshwater microbial communities from Lake Fryxell liftoff mats and glacier meltwater in Antarctica - FRY-02 (megahit assembly) | ecosystem: Environmental > Aquatic > Freshwater > Ice > Glacier... | reverse complement strand
TTTTGCAAATCATTTTGCAAATCATTTTGCAAATCATTTTGCAAATCATTTTGCAAATCATTTCGCAAATAAGTTAAGTGCGATTGAGCAGACACTACGATATATTCAAGCAGGCGGATGAAAAATCGTCACAATCCGAACTTGCACGTTCGGTTTGGGAAAACCATCAAAACAAGCCTTCTCGCCCTGAACCGATTAGACCTACAATGCCTTTAGGCGAAAACGCTCTGGATACGCCTCGTTTCACGCTTGCCCTCTCCTCGTTGTTGCTGAACGTAATGAAACGCTGGAATAATTTTCTTATCGCTTTTCTGTTGATCGGATCGTCTGCTTTTGCCATAAGAGCAGACGCTTGTCCGTTTTGCAGTGCCGTGTCGCAAACGCTTCGTCAAGAAATGGGTGTAATGGATGCGATCGCAATCGCCGAAGCCACGGCGGATTCGGTTCGCGACGAGTTGACGGGACAAGTGAAACTAAAAGTCATTTCAGTCCTCAAAGGCGAAGCTCTCGTCAAACCTGGTGAAGTCATCAGCGTCGTGTATTACGGAAGCGTTGAGCCCGGACGACGTTTTATGCTCTCAGGTGCCGATCCGACGGCCATCCAGTGGGCTTGCTTGCCGATCACGGATGTCAGCGAAAAGTATCTGCTCGACATCAGCAAATTGCCGGACGATCCGTTGGAACGACTGAAATTTTTTCTGCCATATCTGCAACATCCCGATGGCATGCTGAATCGCGATGCGTACGACGAATTTGCGATCACCCCTTATCCAGTCATTCAGCAGTTAAAACCGTTCATGAACCGCGAAGAATTGGTTTCGTGGATTCAAGAACCAGAAATGCCCGCTGATCGCAAGCGATTGTATTTGACGATGCTTGGCGTCAGCGGTGACGAAAAAGATGTCGCGATGCTGGAGGATATGCTGCGAAGTACTCAAGCGTCGACTCGCGGTGGCCTGGACGCATTGATCGCCTGCTACTTGATTCTCTCCGGTGAACAGGGACTCGCCACCATCGACGAAATGTTCCTAAAAAACCAGAAGGCTCCCTACGCGGATACCTATGCGGCGATCATGGCAATTCGGTTCCACGGGACCGAGACCGACAAGATTCCACGATCGGCACTGGTCCAGTCGCTGCACCATGTGTTAGAGCGAAAGGATCTAGCGGATCTGGTCATTCCCGATCTGGCACGCTGGGGCGATTGGAGCCAAGTCGATCGCTTGGTCCAATTGTTTATCGAAGCGGAAAAAGACAATAACTGGATCCGTGTTCCCGTGGTGAATTACCTTCGTGCCTGCCCCAATCCTGAGGCCGCCAAGGCGATCGAGAAGCTCAAAGAAGTGGACCCCGAAAGTGTGAAACGGGCCAGTTCGTTCTTTTCAATTCCAGTGCCTTCACCAACCGCCGCACCGGCGACAAGCTTTCGCCAGTCGCCAAGAACTAGCCATACTATTCATCACTACTTTGCGGGTTCCAAGTCTCGAATGCCGACCGCCATCGGCAAGATGTATTCGGACGCGAAGTTAGCGTCATCTCCGTTTCTGCCACGGACCGAACACGCGTTTGCGATCGCCCAGGGCATGAAACAGCCAGCCGTTTCTGGAGTGGTAACAGCGAACTGGTTTGCGGTCACCAGCGTATGGATGTTGACGTTCGCGTCAATGGTTTTGGTGTTGTACTTAGTCCTTAGCGGTGGTCGACTTCGCGTCGCCCCCGCGGTCTAGCTTCGGGTGCGCGTTGTGATGGCTACGGCTGAGATCGAAGAGATACGTCTTTCCGACAATTCTGATGTTGTGGATTACCCGTACCGAGCGATCAGTCGCGCGGCGGTGGCTTCGATCCTTTTTATCGTTCCGGCAATGCTGGGATTGGTTCAAGCGTTCGCGCCTCTGCTGGTTTTCGCACTTTTTGGTGCCGGAGTGGCAGTCGTTGGTCTGCGGACCATTGCTCGCTATCCTGATGAGTACAGCGGCCGCGCAATCGCGATGACGGGGCTGGTGATGAACGGTTTGCTACTTATCGTTGGCGTTGCGGAGCACAGCTACGTGTACGCGACTGAGGTTCCCGACGGCTACAATCGCATTTCGTTCTACGATCTGCAGCAGCCGGAACCGCTTCCCGATGTCCCGACCCATCGCGCCTTGGAAATCGACGGCGAAGCGATTTTCTTGAAGGGCTACATTCACCCATCGTCCGGTTCAGGCATGCTCCGCCGTTTTATTTTGGTTCCTGACTTAGGTACCTGTTGCTTCGGAGGCCAGCCACGAAGTACAGATATGATCGAAGTTACGCTGACCGGCGGCCAAACCGTCAAAGCGGGGCTGACAAAGCTGAAGCTTGCTGGCAAGTTCATGCTAAATCCGCAGGCCCAGAAGGCAGCTGACTTCGACAATCAGATTTTTTATCAGATGCGAGTTGACCAACTCCGCTGATCCCGCCGAGTTCGAAACAGAGCCGTTTCATGCCGCCTCTCATGCGTCGTTTGCTGTTTGCGTTGATCTTGATATTCGGCATGAATGCGAGCGCGAATGCTCAAGACCGCCCCGTGAATCCTGCGACAGCGACAGCGAAAGTTGAACCTGGGAAGGTTGTGGCGGCGAAAACTCGCACGACGGGGAAGGCCAAAGGCGAAATCTCTTTCGATGACTTGGTCTTTGCCATCGAGAAAGGCGGCAGCTACGAACCTTCAATGCTGACCGACGCCGTCAAAGCCCTTGATGGGCAAAAGGTAAAGCTTCGCGGCTTCATTTTGCCGAGCACTCTTTTTCGTGAGACCAACATCAATGAATTCGTCCTGGTGAGAGACAATCAGGAATGTTGTTTCGGACCAGGCGCGGCGCTTTATGACTGCGTCGTAATCAACCTTGTCGACGGCGTCACCACGGATTTCACCACGCGTCCCGTCACCGTCACAGGCACTTTCAAGTTGAAGGAATACACATATCCGGACGGTTCCGGCCACTTCGCGATCTTCAACCTGCTCGGCACTGACGTGCGATAACCGATGACAGAGAAGCGTGGCTCCCGGCTGAAAAACAGTCACGCCTTCGAGTCGCACCATCCGCGAAATTGGCGGAACCGCTCATCGAAACGGATTGACACTAATAACGAGTCGGGGGATAGCTGGACAGCGCCACGTTGGATCAAATTCCTCGTGATTCTCGGCGTCGCGAATACATTAGCCGCTTCGGCGCTAGGCACGGTTCTGCCGCTTACGAGCCTGCCGCTTACGAGCCTGCCGCTTACGAGCCTGCCGCTTACGAGCCTGGCGCTGTTCAGTTGGTGTCGATTCACCATCCTTCGCGTTTCCAAATCGATGCTCAAAGCGTTGCTTTGGTACCGGCAAGTGACTCCATCCAGGCCTTGGACGATCATCAAATACGCTTAGTGGTTATGGCCCTGGTGACTGTGGGCATGATGCTCGTACCCTGTTCCGCCATGCTGATGGCCGGGAAGATTTTCAATCGCAAGCGCAAGCAGGATCCCTAGGAACAGAGCAAGCGTTAACTTGCCACGATCGTGGTCATGAAAATGGACTTCCGGCAACAAATCCGCTAGCGCAATGCAGATAAAGAAACCCGCTGAAACGGCGAGCCCGCTGCCGATCACGACATCGCTCTCAAAGCCTAAATTCGTGACGCCAAGCGAAAACAACAACGCGCCCAGGGGACAGGCAAGCGAAAAGCAAACGTTGACCACCGAACGGCCGCGAGTTGCCCAACCACCTTTTCGCATGACCGTTCCGATGGAAAAAGCATCGAGGGGCTTGTGAAGGGCCACGGCAAGAAAAGTCCCCAGGCCAGCCAGCCCCAACCATGCCCCGTGACTTACGTCCGCGGCAACGCTTGCGGCCAAGGCAACTCCGTCCATCATCGTGTGCAAACCGAGTCCGAAAAGCATTCCCATCCATTCCAGCCCGCTCGATGACTTCGACTCCGATGCCTTTGAAACCGCCATCGACGCTTCCGGATGGTCGTGAACATGATCGTGATCATGAGAATGGGCATGACAAACCGAATCACCAGCCGCAGGCAGCGATTCCATCGGCAACGCCGCCGCCGGTTCACCATGCGAATGCAAATGAAAGGCTCGCAGCAACAAAAACATCCCGATAATACCGCCGAGCATAAAATAGCCCGTTCGGGTTGGTGATCCCAGAATTTCGGTCGAGTGCGGCAGCAGATGGAGAACGGCGATTCCCAGCATCAACCCTGAGACAAAGCTCATCAGGATCTGAGTCCGTAAATGCGTCATCCGAATTAGCGTCGGCAGCAGACCGCCGGTCATCGACGCCAAAGCAACGAGGATGCAGTAGCAGATCAAAAGCCAGTTGGATGACATGGGACGACAATGAAGTGGAGGGACGAACGACCAAGGTGGTCTACGCCGGAAGATGATCACTGCAGCACGATCGTGTACGCTGCCGGGCGAGCATCGTACGCCTTTGCAATTGAGTTACAAGTATACGGAAGTGCCTCGCTTTGAGGTGAAAGCCTCACAATTCAAGGAGAATATGGGCCCCCCAGGCTCGTCATTTACCGAGACCAGAGGTTCTTTTGCGCAGGTTTCTCGTATAAGATGGGATCGTTGAGTCTTTACAAATGCGGTTCGAAAAGCCAGGGTGAATACCACGTCCAAGCCAAGCAACCATTCGCAACCAAGCGAGCAGATGAAGCAAGCACGCGAGGATATTCGTGCCGCTGGATTTCGCGCCACTCCGGCTCGGATCGCGACTTTACTTGAACTTCGGGCATCCGCCTCGCCGATGACTCACGCAGAGGTAGCGGATCGGCTTTCTTCACAGGGTTTCGATAAAGCGACCGCATTTCGCAATCTGAACGATTTAGCAGAGCGTGGGCTGCTTCGCCGGACCGAACTGGGAGATCACGTTTGGCGTTTTGAATCGATCAAGCCCGGCGATGAGCATCAAGACGGACATCCGCATTTCTTGTGCGTTGATTGCGGCACCGTAACCTGCCTTGAAGCGGTGCAGTTGACGTCTAGCAGCATGCGAAAAAGCGCATCAGTGGGCGAAGTGACCGAGATTTTGCTACGCGGTCATTGCAACACCTGCCGCTGATTTGCTTGGAAGCCATTGCGACCAAGCATATCGTGATGCCAAAGTACTTCAGCGATGGGTTTAAGCTTTGGCGTTCTTGTACATCTCGTTGACGAAATCCCAATTGACGACGTTCCACCAAGCGGCCACGTAATCTGGTCGTCTGTTCTGGTACTTCAAATAGTAAGCGTGCTCCCAAACGTCGACGCCCAGCAATGGCACCTTACCCATCGTGACCGGGTTGTCCTGATTGGGCGTACTCGTCACGGCCAGCTTGCCGTCTTCAACCACAAGCCATGCCCATCCGCTACCGAATTGGCCACCGGCGGCGGCGGCGAACGCGGTCGAAAACTTATCAAAGCTACCGAACGTGATATCAATCGCTTTGCCGACTTCACCCTTATTTTGCTTCCCGCCACCTGGGGTCATCATCTGCCAAAACAGTGTGTGATTAAGGTGTCCGCCACCATGATTACGCACGGCGGTTCGAATCGATTCAGGAACTTGATCAAGTTCAGCGACCAACTTGGTCACTGACTTTGCCTTCAAAGTGCTGTTGCCATCCAGGGCGGCGTTCAGCTTGTCGACGTAAGACTGGTGATGCTTGTCATGATGAATCTCCATCGTCTTGGCGTCGATGTGCGGCTCCAGGGCGTCAAATGCGTATGGCAACGCGGGAAGCGTCGCTTCCTGAGCCGAAGCTTTACTGGTTCCGGTCAGCATCGATGCAACGACAGCAGCACTGGATAAGACCAGCATTTCACGGCGATGAAGATTGTTCTTAAGTGAAGTCATGAGGAGAATCCTTCGATGCGTGTGATGAAAGGTGAGATCGCCTGCGGCCTGAACATGCTCGAGCCGGGATGGGATACCCAGTGTACCCGTTCCCATTTTCCGCCGCACAGCAGACTGCGCAATGCTTACGGAAAGATATACATCTGGTCAGCGACAAAAACGATGGTATTGAACTCGCTCGCAATCGCTGTGCCGCGTATCGCGACTTGTTGATCTTTTTCGAGGCCAAAAAGTTTTCTGGCATCGATGGCAAGTGTCTCATTCTTTTCGTCGACGAACTTGACGATCCCCGTCGGTGCCTTGGCCGCTCGACGTTTGCAGAACGGGCAATTATCCGCGTCATGCCCTTCTCCGTGACCGTCCTCGGGCAGCTCCGAGAGCATGAACGACGCCTTGCCCGTTTCCCAAGGCTCCAATTCACCCGCGGAAATGCGTCCCACGACGGTGACTTGAAGCGGCTCCGAATCAGTCGCCTTTGCCTCAAGTTTTTCAGCGGTTTTGGTCATCGAGATCGGGCTATCCAGCGGATTGGTAACCAGAAATTTTTCCCGCATCGCAACCGTTGCAGGATCATCGGTCGACGAATTGCAGCCGACCGCGAGGAGAAACCATGCGACGGCAGCAATACCGATTCCGTTTATCGTCAACAAACGAGGTGCACCTAATGAACGCATCTTACTTGGTCTCACCAACGTGCTTCTTCAGCGTGTCCATCGCGGCCGTGATCTCAACAGCCACTTGGTTGTAGTCGACGCCATCGCCACCGTGAAGCTTTTCGTCGATTTTTCCGAACGCGGCCAGCAGAGATTCCACTGCGACACCGACTTCGGCTTTGACTTCTTCAGACAGCGACGCTTTGCCCGCTAGCATGGTCACGTCTTCCAAAGCGTGGCCGATCTCGTGAACTTGACTGTCCGCATCCATCCCTTTGCCCGCCGCGAAAGCAGCGCTGATGTCCGCGTTCATTTTTTCGAGCTGTGCCACGACTTCGGAATACGTCTCCGCGTGCGCATGATCATCGTGCATGTGGTCCAGTTCTTCCGTCGCCACCGGTGGCTTCGTTCCCTCGGCGGTCTCGGTCGTTGCGGACGGAGCGCAGCCCATCGATGCGATTCCCAAACATGCGACCAAGGCGAACGATCGATTAGCAAAAAGCATTCGCATGATTTGCGATTCCAGTGGAAGTGAAGTTGGTGAACGAATTACCGAGCCGTGTCGGTTTGAAATCAGGAGCCGTTAGTTTATCGGATACGAGCGGATCGCGAAGGCGGTTCGAGTCTTTATGCAACTCGATTGCATAAAGTTATTCTGTGATCGTCAACCGATGCCTCGCGACGAATTATTTTTGCAGTCGTTGACCGGCCTTCTTCCCGGGAACCTGCCAATTGGGATGCGGCACGTGTTCGCGATCCATCAAGCTTGTGGCTTGCTCGACGAGGTCAGGACGAGATTGGGCAAGGTTGTTTTTTTCTGCGATGTCAGTGCTGAGATCGTAGATCGAAATCTTGCCGGTCAACATCGGGTCACGAATCGCTTTCCAATCGCCAAACCGGACCGCTTGGCGACTAGTTTGTTCATAAAATTCCCAATACAAACATTCGTGTTTCGCCTGCGAGGACTCGTTGCCGCGAAGCGTCGGCACCAAGCTGATGCTGTCGATGTCGTCCGGCGCGGGAACTCCGGCAAGCTCGGCAACCGTTGCCATCCAATCGCCCGAGTAGCCGACATGGTCGCTCGTTCGATTCGGCGAGATCGTTCCTGGCCACCACGCGATCGCGGGAACTCGAATTCCGCCTTCGGTCAGCGAACGTTTGATACCGCTCAACGGGCCCGAAGGATTGAACCGCGACAAGTCATGATTCGCTTCGTTGTGGGGTCCGTTATCGCTGGTGAAGAAAACGAGCGTCTCCGTGTCGATTTTTAATTCGCCGAGCAGATCGAGAATGCGACCGACGTCTCCATCCATTCTCGTGATCATCGCCGCTTGGCCCTTATCGGGTTCGGGCCAATCTTTACCGGCATAGATTCCGTAATCAGGAACTTCGGCGCCGTTGCCGGTCATCTTGGTCCCTTCATTATTGGCGTGCGGGATCGTCAGCGACAGGAATAAAAAAAACGGGTTCTCTTTTGCTGCTTGAGCCTGCTCGCGGAGAAACGTGGTGGCTTCTTTGACAAACAAATCGTGCGAGTACTCGACTCGCTTCGTCGCGGCGCCTCCGTGAAATCGGCCATCGTTCGTGAAGTTTTCGGTCAGTTCAACGACGTTGATCAGCGGCGTCTTGGCATCATTCCGCCAAAGGTAATCGGGATAATAATTATGCGCGTGGGTTTGGTTTAGATAACCATAAAATGAGTTGAAACCCTGTCTGAGTGGGAAGCCGGGTTGGTCGACTTCACCGAGACCCCATTTGCCGATTAACGCGTTCTCATAACCTGCGGTCTTTAGCACTTCCGCGACGGTGACATCCTCGTCTCGCAACGATTGAATTTCACCTTTGCCGCCAGCGTTCCCGCGGACGTGCGTATGGCCGACATGTTTGCCCGTCATCAAAACACTTCGGCTGGGAGCACAAACGGTGTTGCCGGCGTAGAAGTCCGTGAACTTTAATCCTTCGGCGGCCATTTGATCGAGCCGAGGCGTTTGAATGATCTTTTGGCCATAACAACCCAGGTCACCATAACCGAGGTCATCCGCCATGATGAAGATAAAGTTTGGTTTCTTGACCTTCGCTGGTGTTTCGGCAACAACATACTTTGAGCTGGCAGCGAACAGAACCAATACGGTCAATCGAAAAAACATAGTGTTCGAACGCAGCATCAAGAGCATAGTGTCACCTTACAAATGCGTTGGCTAAAAAAGACTTTCAATCACTTCGTCTTGAGAGCGGCAAGAATCACGTTCACGACCTCGTCGGCCAGCGCATCGGAACCTGCGGCGGTGAAGTGCACGTTGCCGTTCGGAAGCATGAGATCCTGCATTTTTGGTTTGACGAATGAATACATGTCATGCGTCTGGATCGAATTCTCCTTCATCACTTTGGTAGCCACCGCGTTATAACGCTCCGCATCTTCTGCCTTGCGACCGTTGGAGCCAGCAGGAACGGGCGTGGTGTTGCGCCAGATTAAGTGGGCTCCGGTTTGCTTGAGTCGCTCGACGAGTTGCCGAAGATTTTTTTCATAATCTTCGATTGAGATCTGAGGACGGCTGCCTGTCTTAATTATATCTTGCAGCGTTGAACCGTCTTCGCCGACATACTTCAGATCATGAAGTCCCCAGTTAAAATGGATGACATCCCACTTCTCGTCACCTAACCACTGGTCGATCGACTTTAGTCCCGTCGTCGTCGGACCGCAGTTCACACCTGGCCGATGCACGTTCGCCTTGCCTGTCAATTTTTCTCGAACCGGAATCGTGTAACCCATCGAAATCGAATCACCGATTAGCAGCACGCGAGGCAAACCGTCGACATCCTCGATCGGCGCGAGCACGGGAGACGGCGTCTTGGCTCGACGAGGTTTCGCTTTCTCCTGAGCGTTTACCGACTGCAAGTCAGGAATCGCCAAGAACGAAAATGAGATTGCGAGAAAAAGAACGTGACGTGAAATGTTTGCCATTGTCGAACCGCCTTCGATTGCGAGTGCATTTGGGAACGCGTCAATTGTAACTGAATCCGAATCGCCAGAGTTTTTTGGCGAGTCAATACGGTTGAGATTCAGCCTCGGATCGCTTGCACGATCGCATACTGCTTGCCCTGGGTGATCGTGATGTCACGCCAACCTGGATACAGATTTTCTTCGTACCACTGTCCCGTCTTGGTGACGATGTAGATGCGTCCTCCCGGCTTCAAGGCTCGGCGAGAAGCATCAATGAACAATTCAGCGATCTTGAAGTTCGAATAGTACGGCGGATTGCAGACCGCGATGTCGTAGCTGATCGGTTGATCGCATTCGCCGTCGCTTGACAATCGCGTGTGCACGTTTGTGAGTTCGTTTTTCGCCGCTCCCAGGGCAGTGCACTCGACTGCGCGAGCGTTGCTGTCAATCGCGAGCACGTGAATCTGCGGGCTTCGCTTTGCAAGGGCCAGCGAAACCACGCCGCTGCCGCAACCGACGTCGAGAACGCGATCGCCATCGGCCAACACCACGGCATCGATCAGCGCGGCGGCTCCTGAATCCAAATGCCGATGCGAGAAAACGCCGGGGCGGCTGACGGCGTGAATCGTTTGGTCGCAATCGCGAAAGGCGAACTCGCAATGGAACGAACGCATCCGCCGCAGCGGCTTGTCTTTCACGACGACATAGACGGCTGCGTTCTCAGTTCGGGTGGCGCTGACCTTCGTTTCGAACTGTTGCATCTGCTCGTGCAACCACTTGTCTCGCGGATTATCTACTGAGGAAATCAGTCGCCCCCCGGTGGCCAGCTTCAAATACGCTTGCTGCAAAAAATCTCGCTGCAATTCCGCTTCTCCGCGAACGGAACAGGGGATCACGGCGAGATCAAATTCCTGGTCGGGAAGCTCAGTTAAACATTGAATTTGAAGCCGACTGTCGGCGGGATGTCCGTTGGCGAGCTCGGCTTGATGATCGGCGATCGCCACTCGTTGCTGGAATTGGTCGAGATAAACGAGGGAAACGGATGCATCGGCGCGATCTCGCCAGAGCCCGCGAGCGACTTGGCCACGGCCGATCGACGTGCAAACGATTCGCTGGCCAGGCAGCGTAAGGGCAACGGACAAAGCGGCAGATTCGCTAATTCGTGGGGGTGGAGACGATGTCATGGTTTTTTGGGTGATGTTTTCGGTTCGATCTTTGCCGCAGGAAAAGTGAACGAGTTCGCCCCCTCGTGATGAAGACGCATCGGGGTATGATTCACTTCCATGACTAAACACATTTTTGTTACCGGCGGCGTCGTTAGTTCCCTTGGTAAAGGGCTGACCAGCGCCTCAATCGGCATGTTGCTTGAACGCCGTGGACTTCGCGTCCGCATGCAGAAGCTCGATCCCTACATCAACGTCGATCCGGGGACAATGAGTCCTTATCAGCACGGTGAAGTGTACGTGCTGGACGACGGCAGCGAGACGGACCTTGACCTGGGGCATTATGAGCGTTTCACGTCCGGAGTCTTGACGCGAGATTGCAACTACACGACCGGACAGATTTACATGTCCGTGATCGAAAAGGAACGCAAGGGCCAGTTCCTCGGCAAGACAGTTCAGGTCATCCCCCACATCACGAACGAGATCAAATCGGTCATTCGTCGAATGGGTGGCAATGACGTTGACATCGTCATCACCGAAATCGGCGGCACCGTCGGCGACATCGAAAGCTTGCCGTTTTTGGAAGCGATCCGGCAATATGCGATCGACATCGGCCGCGAAAACGTGCTGTACATGCACCTGACGCTGGTGCCGTATCTCAAGGCAGCAGACGAGCTGAAAACAAAGCCGACGCAGCACTCCGTCGGACAGCTTCGCGCGATTGGCATCCAGCCGGACATCTTGGTCTGCCGTTGTGAACACAGCATCACCCGCGACGACCGCGAAAAGATCGCGTTGTTCTGCAACGTCGCACCCAGCGCCGTGATCGAAGAAAAGGATAAAGACTTTTCGATCTACGAAGTCCCGTTATCCTTAGTCGAGAACGAACTCGACGAATTGATCATCAAAAAATTTGGCTTGACCGCGAAGACACTCGATTTGTCTCCGTGGACCGATCTTCTGCATCGTCTTCGCAATCCGAAGCACGAGGTTAGCATCGCGGTCGTTGGCAAATACGCGGAGCATAAAGACGCGTACAAATCGATCTATGAAGCGATCGACCACGGCGGCATGCATCACCAAACGCAAGTTCGCGTTGGTCGCATTCAATCGTCAGACATCGAACGCGAAGGTGCTGAACGACTGCTCAGCGGTTATCACGGCATTCTCGTTCCCGGCGGTTTCGGCGAACGTGGCATCGAAGGCAAGGTGCAAGCGATCAAGTTTGCGCGAGAACGTGGCATCCCGTTCTTTGGCATCTGCTTAGGCATGCAGTGTGCCGTGATCGAGTACGGCCGCAGCGTCCTCGGCTTGGACCATGCTCATTCGACAGAGTTCAACAAAGACACGCCCCATCCCGTGATCTGCTTGCTCGATGACCAACGCAACGTCACGCAAGTTGGCGGAACGATGCGACTAGGCAGCCAACCGGCACGACTGCTGCCCGAAAGTGCAGCGGCGATCGCTTATGGCACCGAAGATATCCACGAACGCCATCGCCATCGATACGAATTCAATAATGCCTACCGACGGCAGTACGAATCCGGCGGCATGCGTTTCTCAGGAACGAGTCCCGATGGACAACTATGCGAAGTGATCGAACTTCCCGATCAACCCTGGTTCGTCGCGGTCCAGTACCACCCCGAATTCAAGAGCAAGCCGCTGCAGGCTCACCCGTTGTTCGCAGGATTCGTTCGCGCGGCAATCGATCGTCACCTGCGACGTAGCGAAGGCAGCCAACCGATGCTGTCAGGTCTTCATCCGTCCTAGCGTTTGCTCTGCTTAACGCCGTTCGTGTTTCCGTTACGCCCAAGGTGTTGCGACCGCAATGACGACCGGGCGGGCAGTCTCGGATGTTGAAGCACGCATCACGTTGTGGGCCATTGTGTCAGCGTTCGCGCAGGACAAAAATGCAGGAGTGGTTTCTCAATCCTTCTTCTCGCCCAAACCGGAAAAATCCCATGAGCGACGACGCCTCCAAAATCATTGTTGATGACGACTGGAAATCGCAAGTCGAAAAAGAAAAGCAGATGGCCACTGGGAAACAGGACGTGAGCACGGAGGCGAAAGCCGAAGCGGACTCATCCATGCCCGCTCCGCCAGATGCATCTTTTGAAACGCTGCTGACGATGCTGTTCACGCAAGGCATGGCGGCGCTGGGCCAATTGCCGGGTGACGATGACAAGCCGATGCCCGTTAACAAAGCGTTCGCAAAGCACTTCATCGACACGATCGAAATGCTCGGCGAAAAAACGAAGGGCAACCTCAGCGAAGAAGAAACCAGCATGCACGGCGAGATTCTGCACGCGATGAGAATGACATTTGTACAAGTAAAGGCGCCAAAATAATGCGGTTCGTTACCGGAACTTTTTTCGCAGCCCTACTTTTGATTCAAACAAATAGCTTAGCGCGGGAACCAATGATCACCGCGCACCGCGGCGCCTCATTCGATGCACCGGAGAACACGCTGGCCGCATTTGAGTTGGCGTGGAAACAAGGTGCGGACGCGATCGAAGCCGACTTTTACCTGTCGTCCGATGATCAAATCGTTTGCATCCACGACAAAGACACGATGCGAACCGCGGGCGTAAAAAAGGTGGTGGAGAAAACGTCGCTCGAAGATCTGCGAACCCTCGAATACGGCGGTTGGAAAGACAAGTCGTTCCAAGGCGAACCGATTCCCACGTTTGAGCAGGTGCTGGCTACGGTTCCGGATGGAAAGACGTTTGTGATCGAGCTCAAGACCGGGGCTCGAATCGTCCCGGTGCTGGTCAGCGAACTGAAACGACTTGCCCCACCGCAAGCCTCACTGCTGATCATCAGCTTCGATGAACCCTCGATCGCGATGTGCAAACAATTGCTCCCCAACGTGAGGGCACATTGGCTTACCGGATTCAAGGAAGACCGTTCGGGAGCGATGAAGCCGACCGCGGCCGAGATCGCCAAGACGGTTCGCGACACCAACGCGGACGGAGTCGGTATGAAGGGCGAAGTGTCCGTGATCGACCGGTCGTTCATCGATTCGCTGCTCAAAGATGGTTGTGGCGAGTTTCATGTTTGGACGATTGATGACGCCAACGATGCGAAGGTTTTCAAGTCTCTTGGTGCCGTGGGAATCACCACCAACAAGCCTGGCTTCATTCGAAGCGAGATGGGAAAACAGTAGATCAAAAGTCGTGATGAATTCCGCTGCGACAGCTTGGATACGCCTCATCGAACCATCGCTTTCGTCTCGTCTCGGCGAGACACTCGCCCCTCAAAACTTCTCACCAGTTAATCCTCCATGCGCGCCGTCCAAATCGTTCAACCTAAAACGCTTGCCGCGATCGAGATCGACGAGCCAGGCAAACCCGGCAAAGGCCAAGCTCTCGTTCGCACGCATCGCATGGGCGTTTGTGGAACTGACATAAGCTGCTACCTCGGCAAGTTTCCGTTCTTTGCGTTCCCACGAATCCCCGGTCATGAACTTGGCGTTGAAGTGTTAGAGGTCGGCGAAGGCGTGACGAACGTCAAGGCGGGCGATCGATGTGCGGTCGAGCCCTATATGAATTGTGGAGAGTGCTTTGCATGTCGCCGCGGCTCAGGAAATTGCTGCGTGAATTTGAAGGTGATCGGTGTGATGTGCGATGGTGGCCTGTGCGAAAAATTCTTGATTCGTGGAGAGAAACTGCATCCCTCAGCCGTGCTTCACTTCGATCAACTTGCCTTAGTCGAAACCCTTGCCATCGGTTGCCATGCGAATGATCGCGGAGCACCGTCCAAAGGGGAGCATGCATTGATCATCGGTGCCGGTCCGATCGGATTGTCGACTCTTGAATTCGCACGATTGACCGGCGCGACGATTAGCGTCATGGATATGAACGAAGACCGCTTGAAATTCGTTCAAGAAAACTATGGCATCCAGAACACGGTTCTGTTCAAAGGTGACGGCTCAGAGCTGGATCGAATGAAAGAGATCACCGGAGGCGATTTGTATAGCGTCGTGACGGACGCGACAGGAAACCATCATTCGATGGCAGCGGCATTGTCCTACGTTGCTCCCACCGGTTCGCTGGTCTACGTCGGCATCACGACGGAGGCAATTTCATTCAACCATCCACTGATGCACCGCCCCGAAGCGACCATCAAGGCATCGCGAAACGCATTGCCGCCTGACTTCACGCGAATCATCAAGCTGATCGAAACCGGAGTGATCAACACCGATCGCTGGATCACTCATCGCACCACCATGGACAACGTGCTCAACGACTTTGAGTCCTACACCCGCCCGGAAACCGGCGTTCTTAAAGCGATCATTGAAGTCACCTAGCATCATCCGCCACCTCACGCACCAGCAAGCTCGTTTGACAGCGTCACCTCGGCATATAAACAAAGCACATCATGGCGTGTCCACAACTGACAACTGACAACTGACAACTGACAACTGACAACTGACAACTAAAAATGCCTACTCCCCTTGGAATTGCCCCCAGCTTTGGATTTGGTGATCGCATTGGTGTTGCGACACCAGGTCACGTCGCCGCGATGAAACGCTGTGGTGCGGGCATCGCTCCGATTTTCCCCCAGCAATCGATTCGTGAAATGGCGAGAACCTCGCGCACGCCGCAGCAGGTGATGGATGACGCGATCCGCGGCGCCGCCGCTGCGGGCTGGACAGGCCCGATCGGCGCGGATGCCGACCATCTAAAAACCCCTGAAGATGTCAACGTGACGGCCGCGGTTGGATTCACGTTCTTCACGATCGATCCGTCGGGCAATGTCGATCAACAAGCGGATAACTACGACGAAGCGACCGTGCGACAGCGGTTCGGCAACGTCGCCAAAGACGTTCGCTGGTTCGATGATTACAAAGGTCGCTCCGTGGGCCTTTCGACAGGAACCAAGATCGAACTCGACGAGCTCGCGTGCATGCGAGCCGCCGTCAAATACGGTAAGGCGATAGAGCAAACGATTTCACTCGCCAAGCACATTGATGACGTGCATCAAAAGAGTGGAAGCGATTATGAAATTGAATTGTCCGTCGATGAAACCGATCAACCGACAACGCTGGCGGAGCATTACATTATCGCGGACCAGTGCCTCAAGCATGGCATGAAATTGGTCAGCCTTGCGCCACGTTTCATCGGTGATTTTGAGAAGGGCGTCGATTACAAAGGCGATCATGCAGCGCTCGAACGATCGCTCGCCGATCACGCCGCGATTGCGAAGTCGCTCGGACCTTACAAGCTCAGCCTTCACTCAGGCAGTGACAAAGTTTCGATCTACACGGCGCTTGCCAAAGCAACCGCGGGGCTCTTTCACGTCAAGACGGCGGGTACCAGCTACCTTGAAGCCCTTCGCGTTGTTGCCAAGCATGACCCGGCAAGCTTTCGCGAAATCATCTCATTCGCGCGATCGCGATACGAAACCGATAAGGCAACTTACCACGTTTCTGCCACGCTTGCCGATGCGCCCGTACCGACCGCTGACGTTCATGATGCGGTGCTTGAAGCCGAATATCTGGAATGTTGGGACACGGTGCCTGCGGGGAAAGGATTCAGCAAGCCCGGTCGTCAAATCTTGCACTGCACGTTTGGATCCGTGCTGACCGATACGAAGTTTGGGCCGCTCGTCAAAGACATCCTTCGCTCGCACCTGGATACCTACGAAGCCGTACTTGATGATCACTTCGGTCGTCACCTTGATGCGCTCGTCTTGGGCATGAACTAATGCTCCGATGAAAAGGAAAGCCGTGGCAAGCTCTGCAAAGGCTCACGCGGCAACCAGTAAACGACCACAAGCCCATTCGCGCAGGAGCATGATTCATTGCCACACTTTCCCATCAACGAGCGACTGCCGTTCGGCAACACGGGCCTGAAATTACCGCCGATTGTGTATGGCGCGACAAGTTTGGGGAATCTGTTTCGGGCCGTCGAACCAGCGGAAAAATCACGCATCATTGAACAATGGGTCGCCAATGTCGCGCCGCCCATCGTGATTGATTCCGCGGGTAAGTACGGCGCCGGCATGTCTTTGGAAGTGATTGGGCGCGAGCTTGATCGGCTTGGTATTGCGAAGTCCGATGTCATCATCAGCAACAAACTCGCCTGGCGTCGAACGCCGCTTGTCACCCCCGAACCAACGTTCGAGCCCGGGGCATGGTTTGGACTCGAGCATGACGCAGTGCAGGACATCAGCCACGTTGGCATCCTCCGGTGTTGGGACGAAGGCAATGCCCTGCTCGCTCCTTATGACGCATCGCTCGTGTCCGTCCATGACCCTGATGAGTATCTCAGTGCAGCGACGGATGCGGACGATTTGAAGCGACGCACCGATGATATTGTCGGTGCGTATCGAGCACTGGAACAGCTTCGAGATGCCGGCCAAGTTTCGGGGGTGGGTATCGGTGCGAAGGACTGGCGTTCGATCCAGTTATTATCGAATCACTGTCGATTCGACTGGGTCATGTTCGCGAACAGCTACACGATCTATTCGCATCCGAGCGAACTTGCCGTGTTCATGCAGCAGCTTGCGGACGATGGCGTAGGCATCATCAATTCAGCTTTATTCCACGGCGGTTTTTTGGTGGGCGGTGATTTTTTTGATTACCGCTTGGTCGATCCAGCGAATCCCGAAGATGCCGCCAAGTTGCAGTGGCGAGAGAAATTCTGGACGCTGTGCAAAGAGTTCGCAATCACGCCGATGGATGCCGCGTGTGCTTTTGGGCGCATGCCCGTCGCAGTGAACGCAGTCGCAATCAGCAGCAGTCGAGCGGATCGCGTGGCGTCACATGTTCGCTCGGTCAGCCAAACCGTGCCCGAAGAATTTTGGGCAGCGATGACTGCCCAGGGATTGATTCGGCAAGCTTAACGAGCCGTCGATTCGACGGCTCGTCGCTCTCTTGAGAACTAGTTACCGAACGGGTCCGAGCCACCAAAGGGATCCTCTGCAGGAGCTGGTGCCGCTCCACCAAAGGGATCCTCTGCGCTTGCCGGTGCCGAGCCGCCAAATGGATCCTCCCCTGCGTCAGGTGCTGCAACACCCGGTGCCGCAGGAGCCGCGGCATCATCAGCGAACGGGTCGGTCATCGTGCCTTCAAGTGCATCAGCGGATTCGACTTTTGGGGGGGCCGGCACAGCCGCATCGTCTGCGAATGGGTTCGCTGCCGCAGACGGAATCGGTGGCGGAGACACGGGAACTCGGGGAACGGGTCGCTCACGAAGCACATCGCCTTCGGCCGCTTGAATATCGCCATAGCGAGACTCAGATCGTGCTTTTGCGGCAATCGCATAATCGAGGCGGGCTTGCAGTCGCATTTCCTCGATTTGCAAACGATGGAGGCCTTGAATTCGAGTCAGAGCTTGTCCAATGGACGGACCAAAGTTGCCTCGCGCTTCGAGTTCAGCACCGGTACGGAAATCCGATTCGGCTTCGTATTCACGTCCCGAAGCGATGCTGGTCAAACCACGGTAGTAATAGGCCCGTGGATCGTTGAGACCGTTGTCGATCGCTTTTGTCAGCCGATCGTAGGCCTGGATTAGGTCATGGCTAAAGTATGCGTGAACGCCCAGACCGTAATACTCGGCGAGGACATTGCTTTGTGCATTTGCCGAGGAAACGGTCAACGCGACCATAACCAGGGCCAAGAAACGGGGGCGATACATAGACAATTTCCTGCTCGGAACCGACAGACGAGTCATGAAAAACGGGACATTAAGTTCTCCCAGATCTTAATTGCCCCGTTTGCATTGATCAACGATTTTCATGGCAATGCCCCGATTGCGTCAAAGTTTCTGGTGATGAGCCACGGATTATGCGGCTTTGCGGGCTTCTGGAACGGGTAAATTCACTGACTTTGGCTGTTTTAAAACGTCAATCGCCCGCTCCATCTGCGGATCACGCAGGACTGTGGGAGGCTCTGGCGACGCATCTTTTGACTTGGTTTTCATAACCGGGTAGGTCGATCTTTCCCACTGCTGAATCAATTCGATATAAGCATCATCCTCGATTTCAACCCGATTTTCTTCATCTGGAGAGACGCCCCATTCGTCTTCGGGCTTTGCATCGGGAAGACGATGAATGTTGTGGCCGTTGGGACGATAGTAACGGGCGGTCGTCAGCTTCAATGCACTGCGGCCGTAGTCAAGCGACAAGACATTCTGCACCGTCCCTTTTCCGAAAGATCGCGATCCGACGATCGTCGCCCGACCGTGATCCTGAAGGCAGGCCGCCACGATCTCGCTTGCCGAGGCCGAATTTCCGTCAATCAACACGACAACAGGAATATCCGTCCGGACGAGTACACCTGACGTCGCATCATATTCAGAATCGATTTCACCGCCACGTCGCTTGATCGTAACGATGCGACCGGCATCAATGAAATCATCGCAAACATCAACCGCCGCATTCAACAATCCGCCGGAGTTTGCTCGAACATCCAAAATCAAAGACTCGAATTGATTGTCAAGCTTTTGCAGGATCTCCTTCAATTCCCTCACCGTCTTCTCACCGAAACTCGTCAGTCTGACGTAAGCGATTTCGGGATGCTCTCGCAACGAATACACCCAGCGATTGTTCTCGTCACGATGGTCCCCGACGACTGATTCCAACTCGATCGTTTGACGTGACAACGTGATATCCACGTTTTTGGGCACGCCGTTGTCAGCCAACCGGCCGACGGTAATCGTGAGCTCGGTACCGATCGGCCCGCGAAGACGATTGCTGACATCACCGATCTCCATCGTCGAAACATCTTCGCCATTGACTTTCAAAATTTCATCGCCAGGAAGCAACCCCGCGGCCAACGCAGGTGAACCCGCAAGTGGCGTTCTCACTTTGACGGGTTTGTTCTTCGTCGGTTGTTCCACCAAAATCCCAACACCCGCAAACTCCTGTTCGATCACATCCTTGAACACACCATACATTCGCGGCGGAATGAACTCGCTGTGTTCGTCCAATTTGGACGTCAGCCCCGTCATCGCGGCTTCCACCAAATCGCTTGTCTCCACCGGATCGACATAAAATTGATCAATCAAGCTGATCGCTTCGCCAACCAAAATCGCCTTCTTTGCTCGCGCCGCCGTGGAATAGCAAAGCAGCGAAACGCAGACCGCGATCATGATCACGTTGATATTGCGGGGTAACATAAGTTTTCTAAATTCGTCGTGATGGTGTCCGAGGAGAACGGATATCCCCACAGTATTTTGGTTCTGCTCGGATTTTAGTGGCATCTGTCCAGAATGGGGGATTTTTTGAGGCATGAACTCCTGCGTCCAATGGGAGTCCAAAAAGCAGTCTCGGCGGAGCAACGTTCGTCGAGACTGCCCGCACCAGTGGCGCGCTATCGACCGGAATATCCCTTCCCAAGTTGCGTCCCCGCAGAGCT
>Ga0105051_10003223_pt1 | contig 20032 bp, 18 predicted proteins | sample FRY02_FD_78383 | JGI IMG/M metagenome (GOLD analysis project Ga0105051, IMG submission 78383) | Freshwater microbial communities from Lake Fryxell liftoff mats and glacier meltwater in Antarctica - FRY-02 (megahit assembly) | ecosystem: Environmental > Aquatic > Freshwater > Ice > Glacier... | reverse complement strand
TTAAGGTTCAAGAAGATTGAAAACCCAGACTTCAGCAAAAACGTCCCGGCAACAAGAAGTGAAATCACCACTACCGTGGATTCAGTAACGACCACCTCGCCGATCACCAGGACGTTTAGCGGGCCTGGTGAGCCTCCACTAGTAGCAAAGACTCCGAATGCCGAGGCAAGGAAGGCAATTCCTGCCAGTCCAAGAATATCCAGTAGGTTGGCACCCACTCGTGCGATCGCAAATCGGTAAAACCTCCTTCTCTCGGCCTTAGATATAACCTCACCGACGGCTCGGAGCGACATTGAATTTAATCGTGGCTTCATCAAGCCCAGTTTAGACAACTGAGGAACAATATCTGCCTGTTAACGATTTTCCGTAGCCATGAGATGACAACTGGTTGATAGTCTTGACAAAACTCTTTTGGAAAGGGATGAAGTATGACCATCGCGGTAGTGGTGCCTTGTTTCCGTGTGACGAGTCACGTCCTCGAAGTTATAGGCCAAATTGGCCCAGAGGTTTCTAAAATTTATGTAGTGGACGACGCTTGCCCAGATGAGTCTGGGAAATTTGTGGTAAAAAATTGCAGCGACTCCAGGGTGAGGGTACTTTTTCACGAGGTGAACCAAGGTGTTGGTGGAGCAGTTGTGACCGGCTACAAGGCTGCCTTGGCTGACCAGGTAGATGTGGTCGTGAAGGTGGATGGCGACGGCCAGATGGACCCAAGCCTCATCCTGACAATCGCTAAGCCTGTTCTCGAGGGCAATGCCGATTACGCCAAGGGCAACCGCTTTGACTCTCTGGAAAATCTTTTTTCTATGCCCAAAACCCGAATTTTAGGAAATTCGGTTTTGTCCCTGTGGTCGAAACTCTCATCCGGCTACTGGAATGTCACCGATCCAACCAACGGCTTTACGGCAATTCACCGCAAGGCTCTTGAGGCCATTCAGCTGGATAAGTTGCGCAGGACCTACTTTTTTGAATCAGACCTGCTCTTCCGCCTCAGCATTGTGAACGCTGTGGTCATAGATGTTCCTATGGTTTCGGTCTACGGGGACGAAAAGAGCCACCTTAAAATTCGAAAAGTGATTTTCGAATTCCCTTGGAGGCACAGCGTAAACCTTTTAAAGCGCATTTTCTATAAATATTACCTGAGAGAGTGGTCGGTCGCGAGCTTCGAGCTGCCAGTGGGCCTGGGTCTCACGATTTTTGGCGTGTGGTTTGGTTTAGCAAGATATTTCGAGGCGTCTGATGCCGGCAGGGCGACGAGTGCAGGGCAGGTTACGCTGTCTGCAATTGCACTGATATTAGGAGTGCAGCTTCTGCTCTCTTTCCTGGCTTACGATGTGCAGTCAGAGCCGCGAATTCCCAGACAGAAGAGATGAGGGGGGTTGACATTGCAGCACTTGAAGTCCTTTTTTAGCGACAGGCGAAGCTATGTTCTAATTGCGAGCTTGCTTGGAGTGGCTGGCTGGATTTTCTTTCGGGTGCGGGAAGTCAATCCTGCCATTCTCGGCGATGAATATCTCTACTCGATCAACGCCCGACACGCGGCCCCTTGGGACCCTTCTCCTGCAGGAGATTTCTCGAACTACCTTTTCAATGTGGTTTACAGCTCAACGAATCTTTGCGGGGCGAATTTCTACGCTTGCGGCAAACTTCTCAATCTCGGCTTCTTCATTGGTTTTCTAATTGTGATGTTCGTTATCGCACTGCGTTTCCTGAATTACTGGGTTGCTCTGGCATTTACGATCGCTGCTGGCTTGTCTCCGATTTCGGTTTACACCTCGATGTTCCTTCCGGAGTCTATGTATTTTTTCATGATTAGCTTGGTGTTTTTGTCAGTATTAAGGGCCGCCGAAAGTTACTCCTGGTGGGACTGGGGGCAGGTTGGACTCCTGATTGGAATCGCTTCACTGGTGAAACCGCACGCTTGGCTTTCGGCAATCGCCGTCGGTGTCTTCCTTGTTGTGCTGGGGCTTACTCAAACCCAACATCGATTTAGACCCCTCTTCTCGGCAATTGGAGCGGTCTCAATCGGGGCGATTCTCGGACGTTTAATTGTTGGCTTTGCAGTAGCAGGTCCGAGAGCATTCGACTTTTTTGGAAGTTATATAAATGCTCAAATTCTGGGGGAGCTCGCGGGCGGAGTCCCTTCCCAAGCTGTCGGGCTTGGCTCTTCCGCAGCACCGGACCCCATGAACGGCGTGGTGTCACTCTTCCCCTCGCAGTTAAATATTCACGTCCTGACCCTTGTCGCACTCATGGGGATCTCGATAATAGGGCTGATTGTTGGGATTGTTCAGCTAATTAGAACCCGAGTACTAACGCCTGTCACCTCCATGTCGCTTCTTGTATTCATTTGGCTTGTGAGTTTGACTTTAGAAATAATCATGTTCACGGGTTGGATTACTGGTGGAGGGGAGGACCATAGCTCCCGAGTGTTGTCTCGCTACTACGACTTCTTATTTGTATTTGTCCCTCTGGCGGGACTTGTGACGATGAGCTCAAAGTTTGCCTCGGAAGTCCAAGCCTGGATTCGCATCCCCTTAGCGGGGCTTTTTCTCGTGCTATTGACTCCGGCCTTCACCGGGTTCTTCTCTACGCTGGAAATTCAGATAGCAGATGCCCCGAACCTAGGAGGACTTGTTGTGAACATGGACATCTTTAACGCAGTTGCGATGATTGGATTTCTATCGCTTGTGGTGTTTGCCTTCCAACCAAGACTGTCGGCCTGGGCCTTCGTCTTTGTTTTACCGGCGACAATGATCGCAACTGGATTCTCGATTCAGGGTGAGTACCAGCGAATGCGCGCTGAGCTCAACCCTCAAGACCTTGCAGGGCAGTATCTAAACCAGAATCTGACCGAGGCGGAACTTGAGGCAACTTGGATTGTCGGCACTTCAAGATTTCAAACCACGAATGTGGCAATCTGGGCAGACTCAGCCGCAATTAAGTACCAGTCTTTTTCGCCAGGAACCCTCGACACCGAGCTAATCCCTGCGGGAATTAAATATGTCCTGACAACTGGGGGTATCTCAATGAGCGGAGACTTTGAAGAAACCATTGCCGGCGACGGCTACTTCCTGTACAAGATAAAATAGAGGCTCTTTTGAGAATACTTTTTTTGCATGAAGTCAACTATCTAACCAAGCCAATCTTCGAGATGCACGAGTTTCCCGAGCAGCTCGTTCAACTGGGCAACGATGTCGGCTTTGTGCAGTTTCCCGAGGGATTGCCCGGACCCGAACTGTCGAAAACCCCATTCCGTCAGGTTATTTCAGGCCGAGTTCTTCGGTCCATCAGCCTGACCCTTTTCACACCGAAAAGTATCTCAGGAGGACTGGCTGGGCGCTTGTCTTCCGCTCTGACCTTTAGGCCTGCATTTAGGAGAATCCTCGCTGAGTTCGAGCCTGACATCGTGGTGTGCTTTTCGGTTCCAACATCGGGCTGGCAGGCTCTCAATGCCTGCAACAAAGCTGGCGTGCCTTTTGTTTTTAGAGCTCTCGACGTGAGTCATAAAATCAGAAAAACAATTTTCTCATTACCCATTGCTTGGGCCGAACGCTTTATCTATCGCAATGCGGATTGGGTGTCAGCCAATAACCCTGCAATGCTTGCATACGTGCTGGCCAATGGCGGCATGAAGGTAAAGGCTGGGGTCAACTTTCCGCCGTTGGCCCATGGGCATTTCGCTAGGGAGCTTTCTGAAAATCGAGTGCGTAGGGCTCAGCTTGGAATCCCCGAAGATGCAAAAGTCCTCCTGTACATGGGAAGTTTCTTCTACTTTTCAGGGCTACCAGACGTGATTCGAGGCTTTGCAAAGAAAGCAGAGAGTAGTGATTATCTGATACTGATTGGTCAAGGAGAGCAAGAGCAAGAGCTAAAAACAATCGTAACCGACCTTGGGGTTCAGGACAGAGTCCTGTTCACGGGGCTAATCAGTTTTTCTGACCTGCCCAGTTATCTTGGAATGGCCGACGTCTCCATCAACCCACTTCGACCATCTTTGGTGTCGCACGCTGCTCTTCCAAATAAGGTGCTTCAGTATATGGCATCAGGCTCTTTTGTAGTGAGCACCCGACTCAACGGCCTGGAGCTGTCGCTGGGCAATGAGTTGCCCGGTTTAATGTTTGTAGATGACGCCACCGAGCTGATACGAGCCGCTCTAGACCTCGCTCATGGGCCATCGGACCTAAAAAAACTGGGGGCCGACAATGCCGAAAGAGTGAAGAGACTCTTTGCACCCGAGCTTGCCGTACGCACCTTTCAGGACCGGCTTCAAACCCTAGTTAATGTGGGCAAATGAAGCGCCTAGTGATCCTGGGCGCAAGCGGGATGCTCGGTGGCGAAGTTGCGCGGATGGCGAAACTTACCGGTATTCCCTTTTTGGCGATTTCACGAGATTCCGAGATTACGTTAGACCTTGAAACGATGGCTTTTGAGCAGCTCGGGCGTCAGCTAAATCTTTGTGAAAATGATTGGCTGGTGAACTGCATCGGTTGGATCCCCCAAAAGCCCTCCGGCGACTTGGCCAAAGACATCCGCTTGGCGAATCTTCTCAACATTTCTTTGCCGGATCAACTCTCCACGTCAAGGGCTCAGTTGGGATTCAACTGGATTCAGGTAGCCACTGACTGCGCTTTCCAGGGAACCAGAGGCAGCTATTCGGAGGCGGATGTCAGGGATGCTGAGGATCTGTACGGTTCATCAAAAATTACTGGCGAGGGGCTGTCGCAAGGCGCGATTCAAATTCGATGTTCAATCGTCGGAAGAGATTCCAGAACTAGCTCAGGGCTATATTCGTGGTTCAAATCTGTCGCCCGCAGAGGTCAAGTTAAAGGCTATGTGAATCACTTTTGGAATGGAGTCTCCACGACTGCCTTTGCTCGACTTTCGATTGGAATGCTTCAGGAAGACTGGGGCGAGTCAATGAATCAACATTGGATTCCAAGTGATTCGCTCAACAAATACGAATTGTTGCAACTTTTTGCCAAAACTTTGGGATTAGAGCCCGACGTGGTTATTCCAGTGGAAGCCGATGCATCCATCAATCGAACTCTGGCTACTGTCGATCAAAACGCAAGCGACTCCCTGTGGATGTTGGCAGGATACTCGGAAGTACCATCGATTCATGAGCTATGCCAGGAGTTCATAGAGGCAGATACAAAGATAGGCTTGAGTCATGAGTAAAAATAATGCCGTAAAGAGCAAAATAGTTACGATTACGGGAGGCACTGGTTCGTTCGGATCAACCATGGCGAAGCACTTGCTGGGGCGCGATGTCGCGGAGGTGCGTATCTTTAGCCGAGATGAGGCGAAGCAGGACGCCATGCGCCATGCCATTGCAGACCAAAGGGTGAGGTTCTACCTGGGCGACACTAGGGACCCTGAATCCCTTGAAAGAGCCGTTAGGGGCACTGATCTGCTTTTTCATGCTGCAGCCCTAAAGCAAGTCCCATCAGGGGAGTTCTTCCCTTTAGAAGCGGTAAAAACCAACATCAACGGTTCTGCCAACGTGTTGCGATCGGCAATCGAAAACGGCGTGCAGGGAGTGGTGTGCCTGAGTACTGACAAGGCTGTTTATCCGATCAATGCAATGGGTATGACCAAGGCCCTAATGGAAAAAACTGCTCAGGCTTTTGCTAGAGATGCCGGTGATTTGGGCACTACAATTTCAGTCACAAGATATGGAAACGTCATGTATTCACGGGGATCTGTTATTCCACTCTTCATTTCACAAATCAGAGCAGGAAAGCCGCTTACGGTAACCGACCCGTCGATGACTAGGTTTCTTATGTCGCTGACCGAATCAGTCGACTTGGTGGAGTACGCCTTTGAGAACGCTCAATCCGGTGATCTGTTTGTTCGAAAAGCGCCGGCTTCTACCATTGAAGTCCTGGCTCGAGCAGTAATTGAGCTCTTCGGTGATTCCAAACACGAAATTCGTCAGATTGGCTCCAGGCACGGAGAGAAACTCTACGAGTCACTTCTTGGCGCTGAAGAACGAGCTAAGGCGGAGGATCTTGGGGGGTACTTCCGGGTTCCCCTTGATTCAAGAGACTTGAATTACTCGGCTTACTTTGAAGAGGGAGTGGCTCGCCCCCCGGAGGTTCAGTCTTACACCTCCCACAACACCGAAATATTGGATGTCGAAGCGACTAAGGAACTACTCCTGACTATTCCCGAACTTCGTCAGGAGCTGGGGCTTTGAAGAAGCTAAAAGTCGTCACAATTGTAGGCACAAGGCCCGAAATCATTCGCCTCTCAAGGCTCATACCCAAACTGGATGACTACACCGACCACATTTTTGTCCACACGGGCCAAAACAGCGATCCGAAGCTCAACGATGTATTTTTTGAAGACCTCGAACTCAGAAACCCAGACTACTACCTCCAAGTCGACACTTCATCCATGGGTTCCGTTATGGGAGATGTGCTCAAGAAAACCGAAGAGATTTTTCTAACCGAAAAGCCCGATGCGGTCATGATTCTTGGCGACACCAACTCTTCCATTGCTGCAATTGTTGCGGAACGAATGCACATACCCGTATATCACATGGAGGCGGGCAACCGTTCTTATGACAATAATGTCCCGGAGGAGCTAAATCGCAAGATGGTTGATCATGTATCTAGTTTCAACCTCCCCTATAACGACCATTCGATGAGGAACCTTTTGGCCGAAGGGGCCCACCCTCGTTTCTTGCACAAGACTGGATCCCCAATTCCTGAGGTCTTCGAGCACTACAAGGGGAAAATTGCCTCCTCGACGGCGGTTGAGGACTTGGGCCTGACCCACAATGACTATTTTTTGGTTTCAGTCCATAGACAAGAAAATGTTGACCTCCCGCGAAGACTAGAGAAGGTGCTCGACTGCCTGGTTGCGGTTCGTCAGAAGTGGGGCCTCCCGGTCATAGTTTCCACGCACCCGAGGACCCGACTGCGCCTGGAGGCTCTCGCTAGGAAAAATCTTGATGGGATTACCTTCCACGAGCCATTCGGATACCTTGACTACAATAAGCTTCAAATTGGCGCGAAGTGCGTTATTTCAGATTCCGGCACAATTACCGAAGAGTCGACCATTTCAGGATTTAGAGCAGTCAGCCTGCGGGACTCTATCGAACGGCCTGAGGCCCTCGAGTCAGGATCAGTTATTCTTTCAGGTATCGATCCAGATACGCTGATTCAAAGCATTGAAATTGAGACCGCGCTTGCCCCCAGTTTGCTGGTTCCTGAGGGCTATGAGACTCGTAACTTTTCAGATCGAGTCCTCAAGTTTGTTATTTCTACGGCTGGTAAACATAAAGAATGGAAGGGCATAAGAGAATAGTGGTTTACTGGCGCTTACCCTTGGAATGCCTTAATGGCGCCCTCCAGCAAGTCAAATTCTTCGATCATTTCGTAATGATGGTTCCCTATAAACAATCCATTTTCCTGAACTTCATCCGCGTTTGACAGGTCTGGAAGGGGGGCGTGCCTGAGGTGTTTCATGACCGGGTTTCTAGTGAAATTACCGGCGACAATCGGCCTTGAGGCTATGCCGTGCTCAGTGAGGGTTTCCACAAATTTAGCCCTTTGCCCGGAAAAACTGTCGGTCAAAACCATTGAGAAACCGAACCAAGAGCTCTCGCCAACTTCAGCCTGTGTGCGAATGTCAGGAAATTTCTCCATCAGGGACGCAAACTTTCTGTGATTCTCCCGCCGACCTCGAATAATGTCCGGCACTTTTTTCAGCTGTTCGGAGCCAATGGCTCCCGCCAGTTCAAGAGGCCTCAGGTTGTAACCTGGAAGGACGAAACGAAAGAGGTCGTGGAACTGGTTGCCGGACTTGTTCAGTACATGATTCTCGTCAGGCAAGTCTCTAGTCCAACCGTGAGCTCTTAGACTCGTCATAACCTGAGCAAGCTCAAGGTTTCCCGTTACCGACACTCCACCCTCCATGGTAGAAATGTGATGACTAAAGAATGAGCTAAAGGTCCCAATGTCCCCAAAGGTTCCCGCCATTTGGCCATTTAGAACTGCTCCTAGGGATTCACAGTTGTCTTCAACTAGAAATATTTTGTGTGCGTCTGCCAATTCACGTAGTCGGTCCAGCTCGGAGGGGTTGCCAAGGAGGTTAACTGCGACAATTCCCGCAGTCTTATTTGTGATTGCCGCTTCAATGCTTGATGCGGAGGCGTTTAGGGTACCAGGGTCTATGTCGACAAACTTGAGAGTGAATCCCATCTGGGTAACTGGGTAGTAGGTCGTACTCCAAGAGACAGCGGGCACTATCACCTCATCCTTTGAAGTGTCCTCACCGAACGACGAGTACTTCATCGCCCCCAGGGCTAATAGGTTGGCAGAGCTACCTGAGTTGGACATAACGGCGTGAGCCGACCCAAACATATGGCCGAACTCAGATTCAAATTTTCCCACTCGGGCGCCCATAGTGAAATTGCGAGAAGAGATTACCTCTTGCATTACCCCTATTTCGGCTTCATCCCACGTAGTCGTGGCCAGTGGATATTTAAAGTCTTGCACCTGTCTCCTGACTGTCGAGAAACCATCGATAAGTGTATTTTAGTCCAGTGATCAGGTCCGTCTTTGGGTTCCAACCGTGATAAGTTCTGGCCCTAGAAGAGTCCATCAACTTGGCTTTCATGCCTTCTGGCTTGGAGAGATCGTGAACCAAGGGGACCTCGTATTCCAGGGCAGCCATCGCCGCTAGGTAGAACTCATCAACGGAGTGACCCGACCCAATCCCAAGGTTCAGAACTCCGGGGAGCTCGCCAATTTTTTTGAGTGACGATGCCACCCAGGAAGCCACGTCCCCAACATAAGTAAACTCTCGAATAGCGGAGCCCGACCCCCACACGTCAATTTTTGAAGCCCCTGTCAATTTGGCCTCGTGAACTTTCCGAACCACGGATGCAATTAGGTGGCTAGATCCGAGGTTGAAATTGTCTCCTGGTCCGTAAAGATTTGACGGGATTATTGTTCGATAGTTAAGCCCAAAAGAGGCCGACGCGTACTCGCACAATTTGCTTCCTGCAATTTTTGCAATTGCATAGCCCTCGTTGGTTGACTCGAGCGGCGCCGCAAGGATATCTCCCTCCATCAGGGGTTGTCGGAAGTCCTTTGGGTACATGCAGCTACTGCCTAGGTAGAGCACATTGGGGACCTCCGATGCGATGCACGATTCAATCACGTTGGCATCCATGCTCAAGTTGCTGGCGAGAAACTCAAATGGATTCATAATGTTGGCCTGAATTCCCCCAACTTTTGCGGCAGCGTGAATAAGAACATCGGGCTTTTCCTCCGCCAAGGCTTTTCTGAGGGCGCCCGAATCTCTAAGGTCCAAGGTCGCCCTGGTCAGTCCTGTCACTAAGTTTTCGGGCGACTTAGATATCTCCTTTACCAGATTGCTTCCGAGCATTCCTGCTGCACCGGTAACCAATACTTTCAACGACCCACGTCCTAACTAAGTTTTCCCCTACGCTAAGTTTAGAGTGGAGAGATGGAGAAATATTGAAAAAGGCACTTATAACGGGAATAACCGGCCAAGATGGCTCTTACTTGGCGGAATTCTTGCTCTTCAAGGGCTACGAGGTTCATGGCCTTATCAGGAGAGCCTCGACATTCAACACTCAAAGAATAGAGCACCTTTTTCAGGACCCACACACGGATGGCAAGAAGCTGATTTTACACTACGGAGACATGTCAGACTCGTCCCGCTTGACCACTCTCCTCGCAACCATTCAGCCTGATGAGATATACCATCTGGCGGCCCAATCCCACGTCAGAGTTTCGTTTGACGAACCCGAACACACCGGAGATGTAACAGGACTGGCTACGACCAGACTTCTTGAGGCCATCCGTCTAGTAAGCCCGATCTCCAGATTTTACCAGGCGTCTAGCTCTGAAATGTTCGGAGCAACTCCACCCCCTCAGCACGAAGAGACGCCTTTTTACCCAAGAAGCCCTTACGGCGCATCAAAGGTTTACTCATATTGGATGACAAAGAACTATCGGGAAGCGTATGGAATGTTTGCCGCAAATGGCATCCTTTTCAATCACGAGTCCCCTCGAAGAGGAGAAACGTTCGTAACGAGAAAAATTACTCGAGCGGCCGCGCGCATAAAACTGGGTCTGCAAGAGAAGCTTTTCCTCGGGAATCTAGACTCCATCCGAGACTGGGGCTACGCGCCCGAATATGTGGAGGCCATGTGGCTCATGTTGCAAGTCGATGAGCCTAATGACTTCGTCGTTGCAACTGGAGTTCCCGCGACCGTTAAGGACTTTCTCGAAGCATCATTCGGGTCCATGGATTTGAATTGGGCTGATTTTGTGGAGCTAGATTCGGCCTACTTGAGGCCAACTGAAGTGGATGCACTAATCGGAGACGCTTCGAAAATTAGACACCTGACCAACTGGACTCCTGACACTGCGTCACTAAAGCTGGCTGAGAAAATGACTCTAGCTGACTTACAGCTCTGCAGAGACCCTCAGGCCTTGGACGTGTTTAAGTGGAGATTCTAGAGCCTTCAGGACAGGTTACCCATGGGCCTGACGTCTCTTTTTTGATCCCAGCGTTTAATCAAGCTACGGCTTTGGAGAGATCTCTGCCTGTTCTTTTGAAGGAACTGCAGTCCGCGACATTTAGTTTTGAAATTCTCGTGTCGGACAACGCCAGCACGGATGAGACTTGGAGCATTTGCCGCCACTGGTCCAGGAGTGACGGGTCAGTTAAGGCTTTTCATCAGGGACAGAACTTGGGTTTTCTGGGAAACCTTCGTTTCCTCTCAGGCAAGTCAACTGGTAGCTACTTATTCTTTCTTGGCTGCGGCGACTTGTTGAGTATTAGCCGCCTTAATCTGCTTGTGCCAATTCTGAAAGAGACCGGGCCTCACTCCTTAGTTTCTGGAGTTGCCACGCACGAGACACTTGAGGACTATCTTGACCCGCCTATCAATGCCACCTTAAAAATTGTCAAACTTTCCAGACTAAGCAAAAATGTTCCCTACCAGGAGGCATTTTCCGGAAACATTTTCCGGAATGTAAACAGGGAACTGGACATCTACCTGCAAAGGACCTTCAGATCCGGAGATGTGTGGCCTCATGTGGAGATTCAAATTTCGGCGTTTCTTGAAGGAAAGACTGTTCTTAGGACCCCTGAAAACCTGGTTTCCATGATGCAGGACCAGATCAGCTGGTACAACGATGTGGGCGAGCAGCGAAGGGTTTTTTTGGCTCACCTTAGAGTGCTTTTGCCCCACATAATGAAGTCGACAGGCTTCCTCGTAAAGGTTGTCAGCCTTCTCACTCTCGGGATTTGGAATCTTGCCATCAGGCGCCAACCTTCGGCTGGGGCATGAGCGCTCATGTGTACCATTCAACCTTTCCTGTCTCGACCCATGTCGACATCATCAGAAATATGTATTAGCTTGGGATCTATGAAGCAGTCGGAAATTCCAACCGCAAGGCACATAAGGCGCCGAATCCTCGAAATGTCGTATGCGGGCCAAAGCGTTCACATTCCAAGCGCATACTCATTGGTCGAGATACTGAGAGTCCTCCACGAAAAGCACCTCAGGTACCCGGGAAATAGTCCCAGTTCTATCGACCGAGACTTTCTCTGCCTGAGTAAGGGGCACGGGGTCATGGCCTTGTACCCGATATTGGAGGCTCGGGGATGGATACAAAGGGAAGATTTAGACAACTATTTTTCAGATGGGAGCAGGCTACCGGGCCTATGTGAGGCCGCTGTACCTGGCTGCGAGGTCAACACGGGGTCTCTTGGGCATGGAATTGGTGTAGCAGTGGGTTACGCCTTTGGATCGAGGATGAAAGGCTCCGAGCAGAGAGTTTTCTCAGTAGTTGGTGACGGAGAAATGAATGAAGGGTCCGTTTGGGAAGCCCTTATGTTTGCTGGCTTCCATAAGCTTAGTAATTTCACTCTGGTGATCGATCAAAATTCCTTTCAGGCAATGGGAGCGACTTCGGAGATACTCGCCGCGGAAAATCTGGAAAGGGCCTTACACTCTTTCGGCTTCGAAGTGGTTGTGATAAACGGACATTCCGAACTTGACCTCGACAACTCTATTTTGACGCACCGGGAGGAGGCCCGCCCTCGACCCTTGGCAATTATCGCCAAAACCGTCAAAGGAAAAGGAGTCTCGTTCATGGAAAACGTGAATTCCTGGCACTACACACGCCTCGACCTGGAGACCTACTCAGCAGCCCTAAAAGAACTGGGCTTTAGCAAATGAGAGATGGGTTTAAGTCTGCCATTCTGGAAAGGGCAAAAGTTGACGACGCCTTTCACGTTCTTACGGGTGACCATGGATATGCTCTCTTCGATGAGTTTGCACTCAGATACCCAGATAGATTTCACAACGTAGGTGTAGCAGAAACCAACATGATTGGACTGGCTGCAGGAATGGCAAGGAATGGGATGCGTCCTCTGGTTTACGGACTGGCAGCCTTCGTCCCAAACCGCGTATTCGAATTTATTAAGCTGCAAATAGCCACGGATGGGCTGTCGGTGACAATGGTTGGCGACGGTGCCGGCTTGGTCTATTCAACATTGGGAGTTAGCCATCAGACAATTGAAGATCTAGCCATAATTGGATCCCTTCCGTCAGTCACAGCCCTTGCGCCTGCCAGCAATGAGGAAATGCAAGTTGCGGTCGAGTGGGCGGGTCACAGCGGTCTGCCCGTTTACATCCGCATGGGTAAATCAGGTGGTTCATTTGTAGGCGCTCACCCTGGAAGAAGCCCTCATCCCACGCTGGTGCGAGAAGCGTCCTTCGGGCCGACCAAGAGAGCACTAATTGCTCATGGCTCGATGGTCTCCGCTGCGCTGGAGTTGTCTAATGGGCCAGGTCAGTTATTCGACATCTGGTCCTGTCCAACAATCTTTCCGCTACCAGAGTCTTTTCTTGAAGAACTTTCTTTCCGATACGAGCAGCTGGTGGTTCTGGAGGAACACGGAACGCACGGCGGTCTTGGCTCGAACCTTTTATTTGAACTGTCGAAAGAAAATATCTCGGTCGAGCAAATAGGGGCCAAGCTAGAAGAGGAAAGGACGACCGGCAGCTACCCATGGGCTCTAAGAATTCACGGTCTTTCGGATGACCGTATCTTGCAAAAGTTGGGTTCGCTTGGATTCCTTCACTAGGATTCCAAGGTTTCAAGAGAGCGGCGTATGGCGTTGGCGGAAGTCTGGGGGCAGTAACCAGGAAGCTTCTGGTCTGCGTTGGCGCAGTAAAAAACACGAGGTAGGTCAGGCCTTTCCTCAGGCATAAGCCGCAACTCAGTGAAGGCGCTTGTGAATATTTCAAAAACTTCTTGGCGCGTGGCGGGTGCTTGAGAGAAGAGGTTGAACGCCCCAGCAGAGGACCCTTTTACTAACTCCACTACGGCAGCCCAAATTTCGGGCGGCCCCACATAATCCCTGATAAAATCAGCCCCTTTTACCTGAAAAACCGAGCCAGCCTTTCCAGCCGCATGCAGTTTAGACAGAAAATAATCCCCCCCTGCGATGAAATTTTTGCCCGCGAAGGAAAAAAGACGAAAGTCTGTCACCATTATTCCGAGGGCTCTTTGCCGAGCGTGCAGGTCTTCAATGTGGATCTTGAGAGACACATAGGGCGAAACTTCATGGCCAGTTAACCTGGATGTCGCATTGTTCACAGGCCGGCCAGGAGAATCGAAAATTGCTCCACTGCTCATGAACACGTAATGGCGTTCATGTCTCGCCGACCACTCGGAGGCAGCACTGTCGATTTCAAGCTGAAGGTCAATCGTGGAAATGAAATTTTCATCCTTGTGGCCACCTATTAGATTAACAAGGACGTCCAGGTCAGATGCTTGCGGGAGCGATTGATAGCTTCGAACTGGTCCGGCCAGACAGCCGGTTCGAGAAAATACCACGACATCTACTCCGAAGGAAGCTGCCGCCTCGACGAGGTCTCTCCCGACCAGACCAGACCCTCCAAGAAGACCTACCCTCAACCGCTTGACTGAGCTCTCTGCCAAGGCACGTTTCCGCTGTCCCAGAACTTGTTCAGAATCTCCAGTTCCCTGATCGTGTCCATGGGTTGCCAGAACCCGTTGTGATGGTGAGCCGCAAGCACGCGGTCCGCAGCCATCTGGGTTAATGGATAATCTTCAAGGGAGGCTTCAGGCTGCAGATAGTCAAAGAAGTCATTATTTGCCACCATGTAGCCTATGTTCACGAGCTCCTTGCCTTCGGGCTTCTCCAGAAACCCCTCCACAAGGAACCCCTCCTCTGCCATGGCTACTACGCCAAACCTACTCCGCGGCTTGGCAGTGGTTACCGTCAAGGTAGCCCCTGATACAGAGTGGACTTCGAGCAATTTAGACAAGTTCACATTTGCTATTCCGTCTCCATAGGTGAGAAAGAATGGCTCCTTTCCAATTTTATCTTTGGCTCTGAGGAGCCGCTCTCCCGTCAACGAGTGGTGGCCTGTATCAAGAACTGTCACCGTCCAGCCCTCTTCTTCATCGGGTCCAAAATATTGAACGGAGGAGCGATCTACAGTGTTTACGGTGAAGTCACGATTTAGCATTGAGTAGTCCAAGAAGTATCTTTTTATCATCTCTGCCTTATAGCCTGCGAGAACAACAAAGTCTGTCACCCCTTGATCCGCATAGATCTTCATAATGTGCCAGAGCACCGGCTTTCCGCCCAGTTCAACCATTGGCTTGGGTCTAAACTCAGTTTCTTCACGCATACGCGTGCCGAGTCCTCCAGCTAGTATCACCGCTTTCATGGGGCTCCCGTCGATAAGCTTTTTGGTGTCAAGGACTCTCTTCAATGACAATGATTGTTAGTCTAGTAAACCTCGCTGAATTGGAATTGGAGAAAAGTGTCTCGAGAAAATATTCTGAAACTGGTTAGAGAAAATTTTGACCAGAATGAGGTTTCTAAATTTGTGGCGGGTGAAACCACGATTGCAGTATCAGGTAAAGTCCTCGACGGAAATGACATAGCTGCCCTCGTTGAGGCATCGATGGACGGATGGCTCACGGCAGGACGTTTTCACGATGACTTTGAGCGACAGCTTGCAAGGTACGTGGGAGTTCGAAATGCCCTCTTTGTGAACTCGGGTTCTAGTGCCAACCTGATTGCCCTTTCAGGACTGACGAGCCCCAAACTTGGGAAACGTGCTCTAAAGTCTGGCGACGAAGTGATCACTGTGGCAGCAGGCTTCCCAACAACGGTGAATCCTATTATACAAAACGGGCTGATTCCGGTCTTTGTGGACGTGGAACTGGGTACCTATGATGCCGTAATCGATCAAGTGCGGGAAGCAATTTCCCCAAAGACCCGAGCCATAATGATGGCACACACACTCGGTAACCCCTTTGACGTCGGAGCGATACAGGCCATCTGCAAAGAGCACAACCTTTGGCTTATAGAGGACTCCTGTGATGCGCTGGGTAGTACGTACAACGGAGAGAAAACCGGGAGCTTCGGAGACACGGCCACAGTCAGCTTCTACCCTGCGCACCATATCACCACAGGAGAAGGTGGGGCTGTTTTTGTAAACAGCCCGTTGATAAAAAAGCAAGTTGAATCCTTCCGTGATTGGGGAAGGGACTGCTACTGCCCCACGGGTCACGATAATACCTGCCAAAAGAGATTTGAATGGCAGCTGGGTGATCTCCCTAAGGGCTACGATCACAAGTACATTTACAGTCACATTGGGTATAACTTAAAAGCGACAGACATGCAGGCAGCCTTGGGCCTGTCACAGTTACAAAAACTAGACGCCTTTGTTGCAACACGCAAAAGAAACTTTGAATATTTAAAGGCGTCTCTTGCGACGATTGAGGATTTTATCCTGCCGAAGGCTACCCCAAATTCTGACCCTTCTTGGTTCGGTTTTGGCATAACTATTCGGCCGGACAGTCGAGTGGACAGAACCAAGCTATTGAAACATCTCAATGAAAAAAATATTGGCTCAAGGCTACTTTTTGGCGGCAACCTTCTGAAGCAACCCGCGTACAGAAATGTTGAGCATCGAGTCATAGGAGAGCTCAAAAATACCAATTTGATAATGACTAATACTTTCTGGATTGGCGTCTACCCCGGGCTAACAACTGAGATGCTCGAGTACATGAGCTCCGTGATTCATGATTTCGTTGGAAGCCCTTCCTAATGCACTATTTCATTACTGGGCACACGGGCTTCAAGGGGTCCTGGTTGGTCGCACTTCTAAAGCAGAGGGGTCACGAAGTGTCTGGGTATTCTTTGCCGCCCTTGAAATCAGGCCTTTTTGAACTGGCCGGATTGGAAGAAGAACTGAGAGCCCACACAGTAGACGACATCCGCGATGCTTCCGCTCTGAAAAAGGCCCTAAGGGTAGCTCAGCCCGATGTGGTTATGCACCTGGCGGCTCAGCCTTTAGTCCTCGAGTCGTTCAATAATCCCGCAGAAACCTACACCACGAACGTAAATGGAACACTCAATCTTCTGGAAGCGGTTACGGATTGCCCCTCAGTCCTAGCAAGCCTGGTAATAACCACTGACAAGGTTTATCGAGACACTGGCAACGGCAACCACTCGGAGCTAGACCCCTTGGGCGGGCACGACCCCTACAGTGCATCCAAGGCCATGGCAGACATTTTGACACAAAGTTGGGCCGAGACTCATCCTTCGATTAATCTGCACGTAGCCCGCGCTGGGAACGTTGTAGGGGCATTCGACGTCTCCCTAAATCGACTACTCCCTGATATCCTCAGGGGGGTGAAGGAAGGCAAGCCTGTGCTCATCCGGCACCCCGACGCAGTTCGTCCTTGGCAACACGTTCTGGATTGTCTCGACGGGTACTTGGCATTCTTAAACGCGGCATTAGAAGGCCATGAACTTCCAATTCCTCTGAACTTCGGGCCAGACCCAGAAGGATTCAAGAGCGTCCGGGACGTTCTTGAGGTTGCCTTAAAAATCTATCCGCAGCTCAAGTTTGAGACATCAAGTCCCATTGGCTCGCAAGAAACAAAGGTACTCACGCTAAATTCGGAAGCCGCTAAGAGGCACTTGGGCTGGGGTAATAAAGTTCCGTTTCAAAAGGCTATCGAGTCCAGCCTCAAGGTCACAGGGCAACCGCGAGATCTATTGCTTAAGACAGTGGCGGGCTTCGAAACCTCTGAGCGGAGAGCATAGACGAGGGGGCCTCTGAGAGTGAAATACTTCTCAGTGCGCCTAAGCAGTTGAACCCTAGAGCGGCATATTTAATTTTACTGCTGTCGAGGCCGGCCGGCCAAGGCGAACCTGCCTCGATCTCCCGCAATTAGACCCTGGTCGCGGACCTCGAAGGCCAATTACAAACTTATCTGCGATCGTGCCAGCAATCCTGTCCTGGGCACGAGGGTTACTCAAAAGTGCCTGTTTTTGCCGACTATTGGGACGTGGGTCGACTTGCTACCATGTCTTTTCAGATTCACCGCGACCTGGCTGCCGAGGAATACCCCCCTCGAAAAATGGGTAAACTTGTGACATGGAAAACGGCACGAACCAGGGACAATCGATAAAGGCGGAGTTGTATTTTGACGACTTCGAAGTATCCCGCGGCTCTCTCGACATTCGTGACTATAGCCTTAACGGGTACACGAAGATGAGTCCCCTAACTTGGGTGCAGAAGTGCGATGATCTTGCTTTTTTCCTCGACATCGGAATTTCTAGACGCAACGTCAGAAAGTGTGACAGCAAAGTCAAAATTGCGGTGCTACTGGAACCGGTGGCATGGGCAAAGGGCGTTACAAGAGCGGCGCTTGCCCTCAAGAGGAATTTCGACGCAGTTCTGACTTTCGATGATGAGTTGTTAAAATTTGGGGCCCCGTTCATGCCCTATGTCCCGGGAGGCATTCAGCTGAAGCCCGAAAACGTGATTCCCGCGCCGAATAAAGTCAGTCTGTTGTCGATGTCTGCTTCTGCCAAAAACGAGCTCCCAGGGCACATTCTCAGGCATCAGATAGCCGAGCGTTTTTCGTCTCTCGCTGGGTTCAGCGTCATGGGTGGGGGCTACGATCCTTACGACAGCCCAAATCAGCCTTTCTCGACTTTTGCTTACTCAGTTGTCGTTGAGAATTCAAAATCAGAATTCAATGTCACGGAGAAACTTCTTCAAAGCCTTTTGAACGAGTGCGTCCCGATCTACTGGGGTGCGCCGTTGGAACACTTGGGTTTCAATCTAAACGGAATTATAAGTTTTACCGACATAGGTGAATTGCCGAAAATCCTCTCGGAAATCTCTATCGAGGACTTCGAGTCCAGGCGCTCCGCAGTCCAAGAAAACTTTAAGGTCGCTCAGACCTACATGTCAAAGGAGATCAACATACTTCGATCAATATCGGGCTTGCCTGGTCTTGAGCAATTCACCGACTTGGGAAAAATGCGCTCTGGGTTTGGGTTTGATGAGCCTGTTGAACCAGGAAGAACATATACCGAAAACCAAATTACGGAATCCTTCCTTGGCAGACTCCTCAGACAATGGCGCTATCGCTTCCAGTTCGCCTGGCATATAACATCGGTACTGAGGGTAAATAAAATATTAGGGTCGAGAGGTTAGCGTGAGAAAAATGAACCAAGACGATACCTCGGCCACCAGAGAGTTGAGAAGAAGCATCCTGACTATGGCCTTCGATTCACAAGAAGGTCATGTCCCGAGTGCCCTCTCTATTGTGGAGCCGATTTACACTGTTTTCAAGGAGTGGGACTTGGGCGAAGGCGGTGACGACTCTTTCATTCTATCAAAGGGCCACGGCTGCCTCGCCCTCTATTCCGTGCTAGAAAATTTGAATCTAATCACCAGCGAAGAATTGAAATTAATTGGAGCAAATTCAGGTGCACTTGGCGGACATCCAGACGTAACTAAAGTTCCAAGCGTCAGGGCCTCTACCGGATCCTTGGGCCATGGATTTCCTATGGCAGTTGGCTTGGCTTACTCAAAAAAACACTTTTCCAAAGGAGGGAGAGTTCTTGCTCTGTTAGGAGATGGTGAATGCAACGAAGGTTCGGTCTGGGAAGCAGCACTGCTCGCGTCAAATCATGGGTTGAGCAATTTGGTGGCTTGGGTGGACTACAATCGATCCGGCGATAGGGCAGTTTCACTTGAACCGCTTGTTGACAAATGGGCTGCATTCGGGTTTCAGGTGGTTGAAGTTGATGGCCACGACCTTGGTGAGATCTCGCAAGCCCTAAGGATGGAACGTGACAAGCCGACTGCAATAATCTCCCATTCTATCAAGGGGAAGGGCGTCAGCTTTATGGAGAATTCTCCGCAGTGGCACCACTCCCTCATCGATGCTGGCACATTCGAATCCGCGATGAAGGAGCTGGCTTGAGAAAGAGGTTTCAGAAAGTAGTCTCCGAGCTGATCGGGGACAATGAAAATTTGGTTTTGCTTCTTGGAGACATTGGGGTCTTTGGCTTCAGGGGCTCAATGGCCGAGTATCCCTCACGAGTCCTGAACATCGGAATTCTTGAGCAAGCAATGACCAGTTTTGCGGCAGGGCTCGCTATGGGCGGAAGAATTCCTGTCCTTCATTCCATTGCGCCGTTTCTAATTGAGAGGCCGTACGAGCAATTAAAGGTCGACTTCGGCTATCAGGGCCTGGCCGGGAAGTTTATTTCAGTAGGCGGCTCCTTTGATTACGCCGGACTCGGCGCAACCCACCATTCGCCCGGCGACGTCTCTGCGCTCTTGGCCATACCTGGCTTTGAGATTTTTTGCCCAGGAACGGCAGATGAACTGGAATTTCTGCTGCGCAAAAACCTTCTGAGGGAATCCTTGTCTTATTTCAGGCTGTCTGAGTACGAATTTGTAGACTCTCGCGTCAAAATTGAACTTGCCTCGCCGCAGATAATTTCTCAGCATTCGGACAATGTTCTCATCGCTTTCGGCCCTTCGATGAAAGAGGGTTCCGCGGTGGCTACTGATCTTGACCTCAGCCTCATCTACGTGAACGAGATCACTGTAGACAGTTCGAGGAGGCTATCTGACTTGCTGGCCTCGTCGGAATTTCGGAACGTA
>Ga0105051_10003218_pt1 | contig 20054 bp, 10 predicted proteins | sample FRY02_FD_78383 | JGI IMG/M metagenome (GOLD analysis project Ga0105051, IMG submission 78383) | Freshwater microbial communities from Lake Fryxell liftoff mats and glacier meltwater in Antarctica - FRY-02 (megahit assembly) | ecosystem: Environmental > Aquatic > Freshwater > Ice > Glacier... | reverse complement strand
TGATGTGGTTTAATCCTATGATTTATTTCTATCAACAGAGAATAACATTGGTGCATGAGTATATTTCTGATGCAATTGTATCAAAATCAGAAACCAAAGAAAGTTATATAAACAATTTGTTATCCAATTTTTTTCAAGTAGAAAACATTTCGTTTATAAATCAATTTTATAAAAAAAGTTTAATTAAAAAAAAAATTATTATGATGACAAAAACACAATCCAAAAAAATGAATCAGCTAAAATATTTAGTATTGATTCCTGTATTAGCTAGTATGCTTTTTTATACTTCTTGCTCAGAAAACCTTTCAGCAGACGTAGGTGAAAGTAAAAAAGAATTACAAACTAGATACTTTGAATTAAAGGAAGGTATAGAGACTAGTAAAGGTAAAAAAGAAACCTATTTAGATAGTTATTTTGGGATAGGAAAACCAGAAGGATTAGAGGTTACCTATGGAGATCTTACTCTAAATGAAAAATCTGAATATGATGAATTAATGGATAGGATTCATAAAAGGGCGAAAAGTGAGTTTTCTGATATGTACACAAATAAAATATTTAAAGGAAAAAATAATAGAAAGGTATTGGCAACTATTATAGATTTTTCAAAAATGAAAAGAGATGAAAATATTGAAATAGTTACAGAAATAGAAGAAGTTTCCTTTATGAATATAGACAAAGCACCAACATTCCCTGGTTGTGATTCTGGAGATAAAGATTGTTTTTCAAAAAACATTCAAATGCATTTTGCTAAAAACTTTAATGCAGATTTACCAAAAACTTTAGGTTTAAAAGCAGGTAAAAAAAGAGTTTTTATTGGTTTTAAAATTGATAAAGAAGGTGTTATTGTGGATGTACAAGCAAGAGCACCTCATGAAAAAATTGAACAAGAAGTGCTTAGAGTGATGAATACTTTACCAAAAGTTATTCCTGGGGAACAAGAAGGAAAAACAATTGCAGTTAAATATTCAATCCCTTTTACACTTGTTGTTGAGTAAAAGTTCAACAAATTTTAGTAAATTCACGCATTAATTGATACTCAAGTTAATGCGTGTTTTAATTGTTTTTATTTTAGTTGTTTTTTGCATTTCGTGCGATAAATTTTCATTTTTAAAAAATAAAGATTTACAAGCTCTAGATACTATTGTAGATTTTACTTCAGTAGATTTTTCGCCATCTTTTAAAATCTGCGATGCTATTATTGATAAAGAAGAAATAGCTACATGTTTTAGAAATACCATTCATCAAAAAATAGGAGCTGAGTTACAAAAACAGTATTTAACTGTTAAAGATTCTATTAATGAAGTTATTTATGTTGATCTTTTAATTAGCTCAAAAGGCGAAATTATTTTTGATGAAACTTCAACATCAGAAAACATAAAACTACAATTACCACAATTAGATAGTTTACTAAAGTTATCTGTTACCAATTTACCTGTTATTCATCCAGCAATTAAAAGAGGGATTCCTGTTACTACAAAATATAGATTGCCAATAAGGATTTTGTTAAAATAATAACTAACGTATTTAAAAACAAATAATTACAAATAAAAAAGAGGAATAAATGGTATTGTTAATTCAGCATTTTCCAAAGTTTATCTTTCAATTCTTGTAATCCAGTTTCTGCTACTGATGATATAAAGAGTGTTTCTACTCCTTTAGGTAAATTTGCTCTTATTTCTTCTTTTAATTCATCGTCTAACATATCTGTTTTAGAAATTGCCAATAAACGGTCTTTATCTAACAACTCTGGATTGTATTTTTTTAGTTCATTTAACAAAACATCGTATTCTTTGTTAATGTCATCGCTATCTGCAGGAATTAAAAATAACAACGCAGAATTACGTTCTATATGTCTTAAAAAACGATGTCCTAAACCTTTTCCATCAGCAGCACCTTCAATTATTCCGGGAATATCTGCAATTACAAATGTTTGATGATTTCTGTGTTCAACGATTCCTAAATTGGGTTTTAAAGTGGTAAAAGCATAATCTGCAATTTTAGGTTTTGCAGACGTTAAAACAGATAATAAGGTAGATTTACCTGCATTAGGGAAACCAACTAAGCCAACATCGGCCAATAATTTTAATTCTATTCTAAACCAACCGTCTAAACCATCGATACCTGGTTGTGCGTATCTTGGCGTTTGATTTGTTGATGTTCTAAAATTCCAGTTTCCAAGTCCACCTTTTCCTCCTTGCAATAAAACAACTTCTTTTTTATCTTCAGTAATTTCTACAATAATCTCATTTGTATCTGCATCTTTTATGATAGTTCCTAAAGGAACATCCACAAAAATATCTTCTGCATCATGACCACTACTTCTACTCTTACTTCCTGCTCCACCACCTTCAGCTCTAAAATGACGTTTAAATTTTAAGTGAAAGAGTGTCCACATATTTTTGTCTCCACGTAAAATAATATGACCTCCACGACCGCCGTCACCACCATCTGGGCCACCTTTTGTAATAAATTTTTCTCTGTGAAGATGCACAGAACCTTGTCCTCCTTTTCCTGAAGAAGCGTATATTTTTATATAATCAACAAAATTACCCTCTGTCATTTTTAATAATTTTAAACATCAGATGTAAAATACTTAACAGCTAATAGCTATTTTCTTTTTACTTTAAATCGTCTGTTGTTTTTTGTGTATGTGTGTTTAAATTTTGTGCAAATCTACAAATAAACAAGTAGAAATTTTAGTGATTAATTTTTTTATAATATATCAAAAACGTTAGATAAACGTGCTGTAATATCTTCAATATCACCAATACCATTTATTCCGTAATAGTTTCCTTGTGCTTGATAAAAATCTTTTAAAATAGCAGTTTTTGTATTGTATTCGTTAAAACGGTTTCTTATTTTATTTTCATCAGTATCATCTGTTCTACCGCTAGTTTTACCTCTTTCTAGCAAACGTTCAACTAATAAATCTTCAGAAACCTCTAATGCCACCATTCCATTTATTTGCTCGCCTTTTTCAGCTAAAAATTCATCTAAAGCAATTGCTTGAGATTGGGTTCTAGGAAACCCATCAAAAATAAACCCATTGGCATCTGCATTTTTATTTACTTCTGCTTTTAACATATTTATGGTAACTTCATCGGGCACTAAATCTCCCTTATCCATAAAACTCTTCGCTAATATACCTAACTCCGTTTTATTTTTAATATTGAATCTAAAAACGTCTCCTGTAGAAATATGCAATAAGTTATATTTCTCTTTTAATAAGGTTGCTTGAGTGCCTTTTCCAGCTCCCGGGGGGCCAAATAATACAATGTTTTTCATTTTAGGTGGTGTTGTTAGTTGGTATATTGCTGGGTAGTTTCTTCCTAATTTGTTGTAATCTAATCCATAACCAACAATAAATATATCTTCTATACTTTTCCCTATATAATTTATAGGTAGTTCTTTTTTAAAAACATCTGGTTTAAAGAAAAGTGTAGCAACTTTTAGTTGCTTTACATTTTTGTCTCTAAAAATATTATAGATTTCTTGCAACGTTGCGCCTGTATCAATAATATCTTCTAAAATAATGACAGTTCTGCCTGTTAAATCTTCATTTATACCTACTAAATGTTTTACATTTTGGGTAGTTGATGTTCCTTCATAAGAAGCAAGTTTTACAAATGAAACTTCGCAATTGCCTTTAAACTCTCTAATAAAGTCTGCTGCAAAAAGAAAACAACCATTTAAAATACCAACAAAAATTGGCACTTCATCTTTTGGTAAATCTGCTTTTACTTGTGCTGCTAGTTCCTTTACAATATTAGAAATTTCTTCCTTGTTGATAAAAGGTTTAAAATATAAATCGTCAAGTTTTATAATTTTCATAGCAAGTAAATATGGTAGCTCTTTATTAATGAAAAAAACCGTTTTCTTTTACTGAACATATTTCGGTGTCAGAAAAGAAAACGGTTTTAATTTATTTTAAAATTAAATTAGTTGTCTCTATCTTCTTTTTTAGTCATATCATACATAATAGGTGTTGCAACAAATATAGAAGAATACGTTCCTACTACAATACCTACAATTAATGCAAACATAAATCCTTTAATAGAATCTCCTCCAAATAAAAAGATAGCTAACATTACTAATAATGTTGTTAAAGAAGTATTTATAGTTCTACCTAATGTGCGATTGATAGCGTCATTAATTAGTACATTGTGCTTTCCACGACGTTCGTTTGTAAACTCTCTAATTCTATCAAAGATAATAACTGTATCATTTAATGAATACCCGACGACTGTTAGAATTGCTGCAATAAAAGATTGATCTATTTCCATATCAAAAGGCATAATATTATATGCAATTGAAAACACACCTAATACAATTAAAACATCATGAAATACAGCTGCAACAGCACCAACACTAAAAGATATTTTTCTAAATCTTAGTAATATATATAAGAAAACTACTAATAATGAACCTAAAACCGCATACAATGCAGATTTTTTAATATCGTCTGCAATTGTTGGTTCTACTTTAATGTAGCTCATTATTCCACTTCCAGTTTTTTCAAATCCTGGTTTAAAGTTGTCGTAAGTTGTAGTGCCTAAATATGATTTTAAACCTGTAAATAGTGCATTTTGAACTTGTTCATCAACTTCTTGACCTTCCGCTTCAATTTTGTAAACAGTTGTGATTTTTAACTGATTGTCATTACCATATGTTTTTACTTCTGGAGCTGAACCAAATGCACCTTTTAAAGTTGAAGCAACTTCTGTAGCACTCATTGGTTGATCAAAACGAACAACATAAGAACGGCCACCCTTAAAGTCTACACCTTGTTTTAATCCGACAGAAAAAATAGAAATTAAACTTATAGTAATAAGAGTTCCAGAGATGATATATGCAACCTTACGTTTTTTGATATATTGGATGTCAATATTTTCAAACCAACCTTTAGAAATAGAAGTATTAAATGTTAAGTTACTAGATTTTGCAACAGCTCTGTCTATTAAAAGGCGTGTAATAAATACCGCTGTAAATAATGAAGTTGCAATACCTATCATTAAGGTTAAAGCAAATCCTTTAATAGGTCCTGTACCAAAAACATATAAAATAACACCTGTTAATAAAGTTGTAATATTTGCATCTATAATTGCAGATAATGCTCCTTTAATAGAGAAACCTTCTTCAACAGATTGTTTTAATCCTTTTTTGGAGGATAAGGCTTCTTTAATTCTTTCAAAAATAATAACGTTTGCATCCACACACATACCAATTGTTAAAATGATACCTGCAATACCGGGTAATGTTAACACCGCATTAAACGATGCTAGAATTCCGAATATAAATAAGATGTTTACAGATAAAGCGATGTCTGCGTAGATACCTGCTTTTCCATAGTAAAGAATCATCCAAAGTAAAACTAAGAAAATAGCAATACCAAATGATATAAAACTTGCATTAATTGCTTCTTGCCCTAAAGATGGCCCAACAACTTCTGCTTGAATAATTCTTGCAGCAGCAGGTAATTTACCCGCTTTTAAAACGGTTGCAATATCTTCTGCTTCTGTAATTGTCATACTACCTCCAGAAATAGAAGTTCTACCACCAGTAATTGCTTGGTTTACAGAAGGTGCAGTGTATACATAATCATCTAATACTACTGCAACAAAATTACCAATGTTGTCACCAGTCATTTTAGCCCATTGCTTAGTTCCAGAACTATTCATAGTCATACTTACTTCTGGTTTGTTCAATTGATCAAACATTTGAGAAGCATCTAAAATAACATCGCCTTCAATTGTTGGTTTGTTATTTCTGTTTCCTTTAATTGCGTATAAGCCAATTACTTCTGAACCATCGTCTCCTTTTGTAGATTTATAATCCCATAAAAATTTGACATATCTTAATTCAGGTGCCAATAATGCCTTAACCTCTTTTTTCTTTAACAGGCTGTTTACAGTCGCTGTATCTAAAACCCTAGCTTGCGCAACTAAAGAACTTAATTGTTGTTGATTTCTTGCAGCATTTACAGATAAATAAGAAAAAAGACTTTTTTGAACTTTCGTAGAATCTATAGTTTCACCTAATAAATCGTCTATGTTATCTGTTTTAAGAGAATCTTTTTCTATTTCTAAAACAGTATCACCTTTTAATAAATCTGCAACCTTATCGTTCGCTGCAAAGAAAAAGTTTTGAACTTCTGCATTTGTATGTACTTCCCAAAACTGTAATTCAGCTTTGCTTGTAATTAATTTTGTAACACGCTCAATGTCTTTAGCCCCTGGTAATTCAATTTGAATTCTCCCAGAATTTCCAATTCTTTGAATATTTGGTTGTGTAACTCCAAATTTATCAATTCTACTTCTTAAAACTTCAAAAGCAGTACCAATAGAACTGTTAATTTCTTGTTGTAAAGTTTCTTTTACAGTAGTGTTAGATTCATTAAAAGAAATCTTTTCAGATAATGCTTTTGTTCCAAAAATAGAAGGATCACTTAATTTTGTAGTTCCTGCAACTTTCTCAAATTCTTCAAAAAACAGGTCTAAATAAGTTGAATTACTATTTTTTTGTCTTTCATCAGCAGCATTTAATGCATTGTTAAAAGCCACATTTTTAGAATCATTAGACAAGCTTTTTAAAACTTCTTTTACAGAAACTTGCAGAATAGCGTTAATACCACCTTTTAAGTCAAGACCAAGATTCATTTCTTTGTCTTTTACGTCATTGTAGCTATATTTAGTAACGCCTAAATCAATAATATTATCATTTGCAATGCTATCTAAGTACTTTCTTTCGAAAGCAGCTTTTTGTCTTGCGTCATTACCAGTTACTTTGCTGGCAGCGTATATCACTGCGTCATCTTCAACTTTATTCGCCAAAAATGTAAATGATAATTGATATAAACTCACTAATCCAAAAAGGATTGCGAATAATTTAATAAGTCCTTTGTTTTGCATCTTCTTTATTTTATGTCGACTTTCTTTTTTTTAAAACGAGCAAATATAGTATTTCAAAGTAGTTCAAGCAATTATTTTACCACATTTATATAGTTGTTTTTTTTTGAATATTCGTGAACCAAATTTGGTAAAGTTACGGATTCTTAAAATTGACTATATTTATTCTTTTAAAATATTAAAATTAGTACTATTAAAATATATATATGACACATTTATCTGATATTTCAATTGCCCAAGCCAAAACACTTCAACATATAAAAGACATTGCTAAAAAATTAAATGTAGATGAGGAGGATTTAGAAATGTATGGGAAATTTAAAGCTAAACTTCCGTTGTCTTTAATAGACGATGAAAAAATAAAAAAAAATAACCTAGTTTTAGTGACCGCTTTAACGCCAACTCCAGCAGGAGAAGGGAAAACAACAGTTTCAATTGGTTTAACAGAAGGACTTAATAAAATAGGTAAACAGGCTACAGTAGTTTTAAGAGAACCCTCTTTAGGACCTGTTTTTGGTATGAAAGGTGGCGCTGCTGGTGGCGGATATTCGCAAGTTGTGCCCATGGAAGATATCAATTTACATTTTACAGGCGATTTTAATGCCGTTGAAAAAGCAAATAATTTTTTGTCTGCTTTGATTGATAATAACATCCAAAGTAAAACAAATAATTTAAATATTGACCCAAGAACGATTCTCTGGAAAAGAGTTATCGATATGAATGATAGATCTTTGCGAGAAATCACAATTGGCTTAGGAGGATCTTCAAATGGAATTCCTAGACAAGATGGATTTAATATTACACCCGCTTCCGAAGTGATGGCAATTTTATGTATGGCCTCGGATTTAGATAATTTAAAAGAACGCTTAGGTAATATTTTTATAGGGTTTACTTTTGGTAACACACCCGTTTTTGCACGTGATTTAAAAGCCGAAAATGCGATGGCTATTTTGCTAAAAGATGCTATAAAACCAAACTTAGTGCAGACTTTAGAAGAAAACCCTGCAATTATTCATGGTGGTCCATTTGCTAATATTGCACAAGGCACCAATACGATAATTGCTACAAAAATGGGATTAACATTGTCTAATTATGTGGTTACAGAGGCTGGTTTTGGAGCTGATCTAGGAGCTGAAAAATTCTTGAACATCAAATCTCAGTTTGCAAACTTGAATCCTAAATGTGTTGTTTTAGTTGCTACTATTAGAGCATTACGTCACCATGGCGGCGCAAAAACGGAAGAATATAATACTCCGGATTTAGAAAAAGTTACAGCCGGATTTAAGAATCTTGAAAAGCATATAGAAAATATTAGAAAATATAATATTGAGCCAGTTGTGGCTATTAACTCTTTTATTTCTGATTCTGATGAAGAAGTTGCATTTGTAATTGACAAATGTGCTAGTTTAGGTGTTGAAGCCGTTTTATCTGAAGGTTGGGCAAAAGGAGGCAATGGAACAAGAGATTTAGCAAAAGCGGTTGTGAATGTTGTTGAAAATAAAGCTACGCAGTACAAACCTTTGTATAATTGGAAATCACCGGTAACTGATAAAATAGAGATAATCGCCAAAGAAATCTACGGCGCAAAAAATGTTGAATATAGCAAGTTAGCCCAGTTGAATTTAAGAAGAATTAATAGGTTAGGATTTAATGATTTTGCTATCTGTATGGCAAAAACTCAAAAATCTTTTTCTGATGATGAGACTTTAATAGGCAGACCAGAAGGATTTACAGTTACCGTTAGAGAAATTGAAATAGCTGCAGGGGCACAATTTATCATTCCAATTTTAGGAAAAATGATGCGAATGCCAGGTTTACCAGAACATCCTGCATCAGAAAATATGACAATTGATAATAATGGAGTGATTTCTGGATTGTCTTAAACTTTATTAGCGGACCTCACATGTTTTAAAACCTGTGAGGTCTATTGTTTAATATTAAATAGAATTTATAGGGTTTTTAAATAGGCACAGTCTTCAGTCTATTCTTAATTATTTTAGCCAAATTCTTATTTAACGAGGCTAGAAAAAATTTTTGTCAAACAATATTATCCGTTTTTTAAAATGAGCGTAATACTTATTCTTATTTCTGAATAGGTAATTTCTTCGTTTAGTTGCTCGTAAATCGGTTTTAATTCGTTTTTTCTTCTCAATTGATTAAAAGCAACTCTTACTTTATCTACTATTTCTTTTGTAACATATTTTTCAATTCCAATTTCTTTTCCTTCGGAATATAATTGTGATAAATGAGAAAAAATTGTGGTAATGGATAAACTTCTTTCTTGAGCAATTTCAGAAGGACTTAAGCCTTCTTTGTATAAGTCAAAAGTTTTAAGAGTTGTAGGTGTTTTTCTTGGTTTGGCTACGTTTTTAAATCTACGAATCACATTCATAAATTCGTCGCCATACTTGTCCATTTTGTTCATTCCAACTCCAGAAATTGCTAAAAATTCATTTTCTGTTGTAGGTAATGAAATCGACATTTGTTTTAAGGTTTTATCATTAAAAATGATATAAGCTGGCATGTTTTCTTCTTTTGCTATGGATAATCTTATCTTTTTTAATTCTGTAAGTAAGTCTGTATTTGTTTCGCCTTCAATGGTTGTTTTTACAGCTTTTAGATTTTTCTTTTTATCTGCGGCGCTTATAGGTGTTGTTAATCTAATTGTTTTTTCTCCTTTTAAAACTTTCCAACCAATTGTTGATATTTTTAAAGCAGAATTTTCGCTGTACATAATTTCTATCAATCCTTGATTTGCCATTTGAATTACATAATCTCGCCAATCAAAAAAAGAAATATCTTTTCCTATCCCGTATGTTTTTAGATTAAAATATTGTTTTGAATGGATATCTGCATTATTACTCCCTCGTAAAACATTAATTAACATGGTAATTCCGTCTTTTTCGCCCATTCTTACAATTCCAGAAAGTGCTTTTTGAGTTAAAATAGTGCCTTCAAAATCTTTAGGAGGATTTTCGCAAACATCACAATTGCCACAGTTCTCTAAAAGATGTTCTCCAAAATAAGATAATAATATTTTTCTTCTACACGATTTAGCTTCGGTAAATTGAAGCATTCTGTTTAGTTTTTCTTTTTGCATTTCGCTATTTGCACCATCATCTGCAAATTGGCTATAAAGCACAAAATCTCTCATATTATAGTAAAGCAGTGTTTCTGCTGGTAGTCCGTCTCTTCCTGCTCTACCAATTTCTTGATAATAACCTTCTAAGTTTTTTGGTAAATTATAATGAATTACAAAACGAACGTTCGATTTATCAATCCCCATTCCAAAGGCTATGGTAGCAACAATTATTTTGGTGTCATCATTTATAAAATCGGTTTGCGTGCTTTCTCTTTCTTCATGATTCATCCCTGCATGATAAAAGGCTACAGAATGCCCTTCTTGTTTCAAATAATTAGCAACTTCTTCTGTGTTTTTTCTACTCAAACAATAAATAATACCGCTTTCGTTTTTTCTTCGATTTATAAAATTGACGATTTCTTGTAACTTTTTCTTTTTTTCAACTTGGCCTCGTACTTCAATACTTAGATTTTTTCGATCAAAAGAAGAAATAAATAATTTAGAGTTCGTTAAGCCTAGTTGTTCTTCAATATCTTTTCTAGCCGATTTGTCTGCGGTTGCGGTTAATGCCATAAAAGGTACATTTGGTAGTGATTTTCTAAATACTTTTAACTGTGTGTATTCTGGTCTAAAATCGTGTCCCCACATACTTACGCAATGCGCTTCATCGATTGCAACTAATTTTATGTTTAGTGCTTTTAGCCAAGTATTGCTTACGGATATTAATTTTTCTGGGGATAAATACAGTAGTTGTAATTCCCCGTTCATTGCGCTGTTAATAACTTCGTTTTCTTCTTGAGGAGTAATTGAACTATTAAAAAAAGCTGCTTTTATTCCGTTTGATTTTAGTGCTTGAACTTGATCTTTCATTAGTGAGATAAGCGGAGAAACTACAATTGTAATTCCGTCAAAAATCAAAGCGGGAATCTGAAAACACATCGATTTTCCACCACCGGTTGGCATTAATACAAAACTGTCTTTACCGTCTAAAGTTCTGTTGATAATTTCTTCTTGTAATGGACGAAAGTTATCATATCCATAAACGTTTTTTAAAAGGGTATGTTTTTGTGTTTTCACTTTTTTAGCAATTGAGATGCAAATATAAATAGATTATATATCTAAAGAAAAATAGATTATTGTTATCTGAGTATTTCAAAGAGGATATTTTAATTTATAAAATTCGCTTTTTAAGAACCTATTAATAAAATTTAAAACCTTCATAAATTATATTCTGACATCAATTATAACTGCGAGTGTTAGTCTGAGCTTATCGAAGACTACTTGATCAACTAAACTTACACTTCGACAAACTCAGTTTGACATTTTGAGTTTTAATAGTATTACATAATTGGAAAATTAATTGGATATCACTAAAAGTTAGATGAACAACAAATAATATTTAAGTGATAACATTTTAACAAAAAAATCCAACTCAAAGAGTTGGATTTTTACTAAGTGCTAACCCCTATAAACTAGGAATTAAATTTTATAATTCTAATAAAGCATTTGTTGCAGAAACTCCCTCAGCAGAAGCGATCATTTGTGCTTTTTCATCATCAGATAAATTGATTTCTACGATGCTTTCAATTCCATTTTTACCTAAAACAACAGGAACACCGATACATAAATCATTTAAACCATATTCTCCTTCAACTAAAACAGAACAAGGAAAAATCTTTTTAGTATCACATGCAATAGCTTGTACCATTGCAGAAACTGCAGCACCAGGAGCGTACCATGCAGAAGTTCCTAGTAATTTAGTTAAAGTTGCACCACCCACTTTAGTGTCTTCTAAAACTTGATTTAATCTTTCTTCAGAAACGAACTCAGAAACAGGGACAGAATTTCTGGTAGCTAAACGAGTTAAAGGAACCATTCCTGTATCAGAATGACCACCAATTACCATACCGTCAACATCAGAAATAGGAGCGCCTAAAGCTTCTGCTAATCTATATTTAAAACGAGCAGAATCTAATGCACCACCCATTCCAATAATTCTATTTTTTGGTAAGCCTGTAGTTTTATGAACTAAATACGTCATTGTGTCCATAGGATTTGAGACTACAATAATAATTGTGTTTGGAGAATGCTCGATTAAATTAGAAGAAACTGTTTTTACAATTCCTGCATTAATACCAATTAATTCTTCACGAGTCATTCCTGGTTTTCTAGGAATTCCAGAAGTAATTACACAAATATTAGAATTAGCAGTTTTTGAATAATCGTTTGTGCTTCCAGAAATTTTAGTGTCAAATCCGTTTAACGAAGCGGTTTGCATTAAATCCATAGCTTTACCTTCAGCAAAACCTTCTTTAATATCTAAGATTACTACTTCAGAAGCAAAATCTTTAATAGCAATGTATTCTGCACAACTTGCACCTACTGCACCTGCACCAACAACTGTAACTTTCATATATTTATTTTTTAATTATATAGATAAATTTTGTTAAGCAAACGTACGAATTTTAGAAATAAAAGTACTGTTAAAAACAAAAAAAGACATCTTTATATAGATGTCCTTTTTATGAGTATAATAGCGTAATTTTATCTGATACCAAATGCGATACCTAAATTTGCTGTATTGTATTCTTGTAGCGTATAGCTTCCATATATTTTGAAAAATCCTAGGCTTAATCGTAAGCCAGCAGTTGTTCTGAAACTGCCTGCACTAAATTCAGAATTAATAGGGTCTGTTATTGTTCTTGCAAGTGGTCCATAACTTAATTCATAATCTCCATTCATTTTAAGAGTAGAGTTTCCGGCACCATATCCAATTCCACCATAAATGTTTATAATAGGAAAATTTAATGATGCAATTGCTTGAACTGTGTAAGCATTTAGTTTAAACTCTGCTAATCCATTTTGTACAGAAACAGCTCCAGTACTGTTGATATTGTAATCAACTGTCATTGTTGTATAAGCGGCAAGTAAAGAAACATGAAAAGGTGTTTTTCCTAGAGGTCCAAACCAATTTGTGATTTCTTTTTTTAATCCTATACCCATAAGACCTGCTTCTACATCATCAGAACTATAACCTGATTTTGGAGCATATCTTACACTAATCTCAAAATTAGCAGGTAAGCCTAAGCTTACTTGCAATGCTGGTGCAAGAACGGCATTTGCAGGAAGGCTTTCTTTAACTCCTCCTGGTGCATTGAATGTTGTACTATAGGTTACATTATTTTCTACAAAATTAACCGTAGTTAAAGGGTTGTTGTTTTCTGAGCCTGCAATCGAAGAAGCAGTAATCGAACCAGCGTTGACAGATGTTAATCCTGATAAGTTAAATATTTCGTCTTTTTCAGGTATTAAGGATGCACTTACACCAATAGCGATATCAAACCCAAGTGTTTTATGAACTTTTGCTGTATGATACCATCCATTATTCATGCTAAAAATTAAGCCTTTCATAGCAGGCTCTATATAGGCCTCGATTAATTTAGATCTGTCATTTGTGTTTGCTAAAAGGTACCCTTCAAAGCCGTCTTGAGCATTCGTGTTAAACGATAGTGCAAAAGCGCCCATAAGAATTAAAATATACTTTTTCATTTTTTTTTATTGAATTTGGTTTGTAATTAAATTTTTTCTGTAAAATACAAAAAAAAACACACTCTTAAAATAAGAGCGTGTTTTTATTTATGAAAATTAATAAACTAGATATCTATTTTGGCATATTTTGCATTTTTTTCAATAAAAGCCCTACGTGGCGGAACTTCGTCTCCCATTAACATTGAGAAAACTCTATCGGCTTCGGTTGCGCTATCAATTACAACTTTACGCAATGTTCTATACTCTGGATTCATTGTCGTATCCCAAAGTTGGTCTGCATTCATTTCTCCAAGACCTTTGTAACGCTGTATAGTCGCAGAACCACCCATTTGATGTACAAGCAAATCACGTTGATTATCATCCCAAGCATATTCTCTCTTTTGTCCTTTTTTAACTAAATATAAAGGAGGAGTTGCAATATATATATAACCTTGCTCTACCATTTCCCTCATATATCTAAAAAAGAATGTTAAGATTAAAGTTGCAATATGTGATCCATCTACATCGGCATCACACATAATAACTACTTTATGGTAACGAACTTTTGATAAGTTTAGAGCTCTTGGATCTTCTTCTGTACCTATAGAAACTCCTAATGCTGTATACATGTTTTTAATCTCTTCGTTTTCAAAAACTTTATGCTGCATTGCTTTTTCAACATTCAAAATCTTTCCACGTAGTGGTAAAATTGCTTGAAAGTTTCTATCACGACCTTGTTTTGCTGTTCCACCAGCAGAATCTCCCTCAACTAAGAAAATTTCGCATTGTGCAGGGTCTGTTTCCGAACAGTCAGATAGTTTACCAGGTAAACCACCAATGCTCATTACCGTTTTACGCTGTACCATTTCACGAGCTTTTCTTGCAGCATGTCTAGCAGTAGCGGCTAAAATGACTTTTTGAACGATAATTTTTGCATCATTAGGGTTTTCCTCTAAATAGTCAGTTAACATTTCTGAAACTGCTTGAGATACCGCAGAAGTTACGTCCCTATTTCCTAACTTCGTTTTTGTTTGTCCTTCAAATTGTGGTTCTTGTACTTTTACAGAGATAATTGCAGTTAAGCCTTCTCTAAAGTCATCACCAGCAATTTCGAATTTTATGTTTTTTAATAATCCAGAATCATCTGCATATTTCTTTAATGTACTTGTTAATCCACGTCTAAAACCTGCTAAATGAGTTCCTCCTTCATGTGTGTTGATGTTGTTTACATAAGAATGTAAATTCTCTGCGTAAGAAGTGTTGTAAACCATTGCAACTTCAACAGGGATACCGTTTTTTTCACCTTCCATAGAAATTATGGTAGAAGTTAGTTGCTCACGAGTAGAATCTAAATATCTTATAAATTCTGGTAAACCTTCTGTACTATGAAAAACTTCTGTAGGAAAGTTGCCTTCATCATCTGTTTCGCGTTTATCCGTTAAAGTAATTGTAATTCCTTTATTTAAATAAGATAATTCGCGCATACGAGATGCTAAAGTATCATAGTTAAATTCAGTTGTTTGTGTAAAAATAGTTTTGTCAGGTAAAAAAGTAACTACTGTTCCGTTAAAATCAGTTTCTCCAATAGTTTTTACTGGATATAATGCTTTTCCTTTAGAATATTCTTGTTGCCAAAGTTTACCGTCTTTGTGAACGGTTGCTGTTAAATGTTCTGATAATGCATTTACACAACTTACACCAACACCGTGTAAACCACCAGATACTTTGTAAGAATCTTTATCAAATTTACCCCCAGCACCAATTTTTGTCATTACAACTTGTAGTGCAGAAACCCCTTCCTTTTCGTGAATTCCAACAGGGATTCCACGACCGTTATCTCTTGTAGTTACAGAATTGTCTTCATTAATTGTAACATTAATAGTATCACAATAACCTCCCATTGCTTCATCAATAGAGTTATCTACAACTTCATACACTAAGTGATGTAAACCACGCACACCAACATCTCCAATATACATAGATGGGCGCATTCTTACATGCTCCATTCCCTCTAGGGCCTGGATGCTAGACGCGTCATATTCTTTTTTTATTTCTTCGCTCATTATAAAAGTGAATTATTAATTTTTAGGTTGATAGCATTCGAGATTAAAAAACGAATGTATTAAATTCAAAATTACAATTTTTAAGATTTATTTTAAGGCTTTTGATCGAATTAGTTTTAAAATTATCAACATTTGTTAAAAACAAGAAAATGCTTTAAAGCGCTTAAAATTGACTTTATCTCTGATTTTGAAAATTTTAATTAGGCTTGAAGTTTGATAAAATAAAAAAATCTCGCAAAAGCGAGATTTTAAAATGATATATTTTTAGGACAGTAAGAATTTAAGTTACTTTCTTATCACCCTTACATTCATTTCTTCCACTTTTTTATCAGAAAGCAGAGAAGGTGCATTAAACAATAAATCTTCGGATGTTCCTGTTTTTGGGAATGCCATTACTTCTCTAATAGAAGCTTTCTTCTCTAAAATCATCATTAAACGATCAATACCCCAAGCAATTCCTCCGTGAGGTGGCGCGCCATATTGAAAAGCTTTATACATCGTTCCGACGCTTTTTAACATTTCCTCTTTAGTATACCCCATGTTTTTATAGGTTGCTTCTAAAATTTCTGCTTTGTGAGCACGAACAGATCCGCCTCCAATTTCATAACCATTTAATATTAAATCGTATTGTTGTGCAATGATAGTTCCAATCTCGTCATCATTGTTATTCATGTGTTTTTCTAAATCGTAAATTGCTGGCATAGAAAAAGGATTGTGTGTAAACGTCCATCGGCCTTCTTCCGTTCTTTCAAACATCGGGAAATCAACCACCCAAGCAGGTCTTAATTCCTTGGGATTGATGAGTTTTAAAATACGTCCCATTTCTTGACGAACCGCATCTAATGCTTTATTTGCAGTTACATAATCCGCAGCAGAGAAAAATACAATATCTCCAATTTTAGCATCCGTAGCTTTTATAATATTGGCTGCAATTTCTTCACCTAGAAACTTAATAATTGGCGATTGCAGCTCGTTTTCATTTACAATAATGTACGCTAAACCTCCTAGGCCATTTTGTTGTGCAATGGCTGTTAAGTTTTCAATTTGTCCTTTAGACATTCTTAAGTTTCCTTGTTCTTTTGCAGAAACTTTAATACATTTTACAATTCCGCCTTCATCAATAGGTTTGCTAAAAACCTGAAAAGTAGTTTCTTTTACAATGTCTGTAATATCTTGCATTTGCAAACCATAACGTAAATCAGGTCTGTCACAACCGTATTTATCCATTGCATCTTTGTAAGTAACGATTTCAAACGGATGTAAAATCCATTTTTTACCATAGATTTTATGCACAACTTCGTTAAACATTTTGGTGTTTAAATCGATAATTTGCTGCATGCTTGCAAACGCCATTTCAATATCTAATTGTGTAAACTCTGGTTGACGATCTCCACGCGAATCTTCGTCTCTAAAACAACGTGCAATTTGAAAATATTTCTCAAATCCGCCCACCATCAACATTTGTTTAAACTGTTGTGGTGCTTGTGGTAACGTGTAAAAAGCACCTGCTTGTTTTCTAGACGGAACAATAAACTCTCTTGCACCCTCATCTGTTCCTGCAGTTAAAATTGGCGTTTCAATTTCTAAGAATTCTTCTTCGTCTAAAATATCGCGCAATAATTTTATTACCTTATGACGATTCACAATTGCTTTGCGAACATCTTCATTTCTATGGTCTAAAAATTTGTATTGGAAACGAACATTTTCGTTCGATTTTGTTGCTTTTTTAATTTCAAACGGTAGTGTTTTAGATAAGTTTAAGATTTCTAAAACAGATGTTTCTAACTCAATTTTACCAGTTCTTAAACCCGCATTGTAATCATCTTCTTTTCGTTTAACTACAATTCCAGTAACCATAATGACAGTTTCTGCCTTTAATTTTACCAATTCATCTAAATTAGGAAATGTTTCTCTACTTAAACGTACTTGAAAAATTTGGTTGCTTGAATCGCGTAAATCAATAAAAATTAATTCACCATGATCACGCACGCTAGCTACCCAACCTGCTAAAGTTACTTCTTCTTTTATAGAAGTTTCTGTTAACTCAGAAATCTTGTGAGTTCTATATTCTTCTTTTATAACAATCGGAATTTGAGGTAATTCTTCTGTTTGGTTTTTGGTTGATGGTTGTTCGCTATTCGCTATGCGCTTTTCGCTATTAGAAGTTTGCTCTTTGCCAATAGCTAATGGGTTATTGCTTATAGCCAACAAGATGCTTTCACGAATAACTTTTCCAGAAGCACCTTTACCAATTATAGCGATTACTTTACCAACCAGAATGCCAGCTTTGCCTTGGTTTCCTGCTTTAATTTCATTTGCAGTTTCTTCGTTTTCTGTTATTACTGTTAAAACAGCATTTTTAATTGTATCCTCAGAAATTGTATTGTCTTCAAAATACTTCTTAAAATCAAAAGTTCTGTCTTTTAAGTACGATGTAATTCCGTTTTGAACTAAAACAGAAGTAATTTTATCATCTTTAAATAATTGAAAAATTTCAATTAGATGCACAATACTATGAATATTTGCATAGTCATCTGCACCAATATTATTTACCAATGTTTTTGCTACAAAAGAAGGGTCATTAAGTACCGTATTAATAGCAACAAAAGTTTTAGATCGTAAAGAATCTGCGGTAAAAAACTTTGCATCTTGGGGCAAAACACCACCTTTTATCAGAATAGATTCCACTGCAAAAGGTAAAGAACTTACATCAACTTTAATACTTTCTACCACTTGCTTAATATTTACAAAAGGCAAATCTGGTTCAGAAATAAAACGATAATCCGCTTCAAATTCTTTAGTACGCATTGTTTTGGTTTGCTTTAAATCAGCATCCCATAAAACCGTTGTTTGTTCTGGTCTAAATGCTTTATTTTCTATATAATAGGTTAATTGTTTCTCAATTTCTTCTTTCAAAGCATCCACCATAAACTTAAACGAATTCAAGTTTTTAATTTCTGTTCTAGGATTTAAATTGTAGGTATGCTTTTTTCTAAGTGATACAGAAACATCCGATTTAAACTCTCCTTTTTCAAGGTTTGCTTCGGATATTTTTAAATTCTGAACAATTCTTTGAATATATTGTGCATAGGTTGATGCATCTTCGATATGACGAATACAAGGATCTGTTACAATTTCGATTAGCGGCACACCGGCTTTGTTAAAATCGACCAAAGAAACTTTCTTTTCGTGCATCAATTTTGCAGCATCTTCTTCTATGTGAACTTGTGTTAAACTAACTGTAAATTGAGAACCATCATTTCTAAAACAAGAAACTTCACCATCCGGAATTACAGGATTATGAAACTGTGTAATTTGAATGTTTTTAGGATTGTCTGGATATTCGTAATGTTTACGATCCCAAGAAATCACTTCATTCGAAAAAGTAGATTTTACTGCTTTTCCAAAATAAATAGCCTTTGTAATCGCTTCTTTATTAAGAGAAGGTAAAACGCCCATTTGCCCTGTACAAACAGCACATATGTTTTGATTAGGTTCTGCTATTTCTTGATTTGCACAAGAACAGAATAACTTCGACTTAGTGTTTAAACGAACATGCGTTTCAAGACCGATAACCAATTCTAAATCGTGTTTTTTTAATAAATCGTTTAAGTGATCTAGTTCCATTATATCGTATCTTTTAAGAAGTTAGCAAACTTCAAAACGAGTTCGTCATTATTTTTTGCAGCTGTAATTTGTAAGCCAGTTGCTGTTCCTTGCGGTATTGTTAACGTTGGTAATTGACCTAAACTAAACCCAACCGTATAGGCATCCGATAAATACATTGCTAAAGGATTTTTTAAACTATCGCCAATTTTTGGTGGGGTACTTGGGGTAACTGGCGATAAAATGATATCAACTTCTTTAAAGTCTTTTTCGAAATTTCCCACAATTTGATCTCTTAAATTCAATCCTTTCAAATAGATTTCATCAGAAAAACCTTGCGATAACACTTGATTTCCACCAACAATTCTGCGTTTTGTTTCTTCAGAAAAGTTTTCTGAACGCGTTATTGAATAAGTGTCTTTTAAATTCTCCCCTTCAATTCGTTGTCCGTAGTTTGTGCCATCTAATCTTGATAAATTAGAAGCAGTTTCTGCCATTGCCAATGTATAATAAGTAGAAACTAAGGTGTCTGCTTCAAAGAAATCGAGTTCTTTAACTTGAATCCCTTTGGCTTTTATTTTTTCGATGGATTTCAAGAAATCTGATTTTATCTCTTGATCAATTGCATCAGTTTCTATAAAGTTTTTAAAATACCCAACTGTTTTTATTTCTTCGGCATTTAAAATATTCGAAGCAGAAATTTCTTTAGATTCATAAGTAGTTTGGTCTTTTACATCTTTGCCACTCATTACATTTAAAACAAGTCTAATATCTTCAATCGATTTTGCAATTGGGCCAACACAATCCGTTGAAGACGCGTATGCCATTAATCCAAAACGAGATATTCTACCGTAGGTTGGTTTAAATCCG
>Ga0105051_10003214_pt1 | contig 20061 bp, 10 predicted proteins | sample FRY02_FD_78383 | JGI IMG/M metagenome (GOLD analysis project Ga0105051, IMG submission 78383) | Freshwater microbial communities from Lake Fryxell liftoff mats and glacier meltwater in Antarctica - FRY-02 (megahit assembly) | ecosystem: Environmental > Aquatic > Freshwater > Ice > Glacier... | reverse complement strand
TGAAGCCCTCTTGGCCTTCTACGACTTCCCGGCCGAGCACTGGGGCCACCTGCGGACGACCAATCCCATCGAGAGCACCTTCGCAACGATCCGCCTTCGGCATCGTCGGACGAAGGGTAGCGGCTCGAGGAAGGCCAGCTTAGCCATGATGTTCAAGCTTGCTCAGTCAGCCAGCCGACGTTGGCGACGACTCAACGCGCATCACCAGATCGTTCTTGTTCTCGAAGGAAGAATCTTCACCGACGGAGTCCTACAGAACGCCGCCTGATTCAAACCCTCAAAACACAACTCTTGACAATAGCTCCTCATCAAGCGGCCAGAGCGAAGTTGGGTGAGTTCATCACGCGAGGCGACATGTTATTGGCAGCGGCATAGTGGCAAGCGGGCATCTCCTCGATCATGACGACGAATCCGAACGACTTCACGGTCTTTGGATGTTTTCAGTGCGTTACTCATTAGGGTCTTCCGTCATTTTAGTGGGCGGGCGCGCATCACGGTGAGCGTCCACGACCGCCTCTTGGGGTCCTATCATCTTGTAGTTCTCCATGTCCTGTCCTCCGGGCCCTCTAGTCTAATAGGAGAAAGGCAGGTGTCTCACCTATCTATCATTGGCACAGAAGGTCTGCACTCCGGCATAGTGTGGGGATGGTCATTTTTTGTGGTCAAAACAGTTGGCACTCCTAAGATTCCGTGTTTTTTCGCGATCCCATGGCCCCCCCTTGGCGCCGTCACTTTGTGAGGATACTGTTTTTTGAGTTAGGCGTGGTTCACTGAAGCTTTACCGCAAGGTTTTAAAGGCTGGAGCTGAATTCATAGCCTGCATTAGGCTCGATGGCTCCGGGAGGCTTTACGCCTTCTTACATGCTTGCCCAAAACCTCACCAAACGCTTGATCTTGGCCGCCTCGGCTCTCTTGGCGTGTTTTGCCTCGTTTTCGGTTTTGCGGGCCGAATCAAAGTGGGAGATCACGGCCGACAGTCAACTTTCATTGGAACGAGGCCTTGAGCACCTAGCCAAAACCCAAAACTCCGATGGCAATTGGGGCACAAAAGATCTGGGTGTTGTCAGCATGGGCGTGCTGGCGTTTATGGCTGACGGCCATGCCCCGGGTCGAGGCAAATACGGCTCTGTTTTGGAGCGGTCTCTCGACTACGTCCTCACCAACGCCAAGCCCTCGGGATTGCTCAATATCAACGGCGAAGGCCGGGATATGTATAACCACGGCCTTTCGACGTTTGTGCTCGGCCAAGCCTACGGCATGACCAACAACGATCGTGTCGGTCCCGTGCTTGACCGAGCCCTGACGCTGATCATCAAGTGCCAAGGTCCCGACGGTGGCTGGGACTACAAAGCTGCCCCCATTGGGGGTCACGATCTCAGCTTGGCCGTTATGCAGGCCAAAGCCCTCCGCAGCGCTGTCGATAGCGGATTCAGCGTGCCCCCGGCTGTTACAGATCTCGCTATCAAGCACGTGCGTCGCTACTACGCTCCCGCCGAGGGCGACCGCAATCTGCCTGAAGAAGAGCAGAAAAAAAGGCCTGGTCAATTCACCTACGACGGCAATTACGGCCGCAAAACACTCGCCATGGCTGCTGCCGGGGTTGTCTGTTTGCAGGAGTTTGCACAATACGACGACTGGCGGATTCCCAAAAATATTGAGGTCATCGAGGCTGCTATTCTTGAAGCCTCCAACAATCCGGGTGGTGGCATTGGAATGGATGCCTACACGCTCTACTACGTGGCCCAGGCTCTCTATCAAGTCGGCGGCGAACCGTGGCAGCGATCGTACCCGCTGCTTCGCGAAAAAATCATCCGAGCCCAAAGCCAAGCGACAGGCACTCCCGCTTATGGGGGTTGGGGCGACCTCTACCAAACTTCGGTCTGTTGTTTTGTGTTGGCTATTCCCAATCGCTATTTGCCCATCCTTCAAGAAGGTAAGATTGACAGCTTGCGAAAACAGTTTGAGAAGTGATCCTTTGAGGTGAGTTCCCAAACGAGCCCGCTAGCCCCGAAAGACATGCTTCCGCTTTTCTTCCCCTTGGTGTTTGATCACCTGTTTCTCTCCCCTTGATTCACACAACCGCCGCTCCCCTCGGCTGACTTGTCTCGGCCGACCCGCCTCCATCAGGTTTATGTCCTGTGACAGCCCTCCAATTTCCTTGGTTTGCCATTGCCGGTGCGGCCGCAGCCTCGATTCCACTGATCGTCCATCTTCTGAATCGTCGCCGCTATCAGGTGATCGAGTGGGGCGCAATGGACTTTCTGCTCGAGGCAGTTTCTCGCAGCCGCCGCATTTTTGAACTCCGCGATCTGCTGCTGCTCTTGCTGCGACTCCTCTGCCTGATCCTATTTGGCTTGGCGCTGGCCCGTCCGTTTTGGAATCGTGCAGCGAAGACCACGGTCGATCCCAACCGTCCCGTTCACGCCGTCTTGTTGATCGATAACAGCCTCAGCACCAGCTACCAAAAGTTGGATGGCAGTGTTTTGGCCGAGTGCAAAACAAAGGCTCGTCAACTGATTGAAGGCTTGCCGCGAGGCAGCATGGTCTCGCTGATTCCTATCAGTGGTGCCGCCGGTGGCATCAACTACGAGGCCTACGCCAGCACCGACGAGGCACTGGAAGCCTTGGCGGCAATCAAGCCGGTCGATCGCTCGGCCAGAGCCACATCGACCGTTGATTTGGCGACCGAAGCCTGCCGCCGTAATACCAAGCTCACAAGCAAGCGCATCGTGCTGATTGCCGATCAACAGATCAGCGGTTGGTCGACTGACCCAGAAAACCAGCAACTCAAGAGCCTGCCCGCCCCGATTCAGGTGATTGAAGTGCTCAGCGACGACATATCCAACGCTTGGGTGGCGGATGTCCAACTTCAAGACGGCGTGGCCGATGCTCAGTCGCCGGGGATCGTTTTGGCCACGATCGGCTATCAGGGCAAAGTGGCTCGCGACAATGTGCAAATGACGCTCAAGATCGACGGTGTCGCCGTCTCCTCGCAGACCGTTTCTCTCCAGCCGGATCAGCGCAGCGAAGTGCAATTTCCTGAATACCGATTTTCGGTGCCGAATGAAGCGGGCAAAACAAATTATTCAACCGTCGAAGTTTCTTTGGCTCCCGATCAATTGCCCGAAGACGATAAGCGGTCGATCGTGGTGCCGGTTGTTGCAAGTCTGCCGGTTGTCTTTGTCGACGATCTCGGCGAGGAAGAAAATCCCTCGCAGGGCCTCTACGGCGACACCTTCTGGCTGCGTCGGCTGCTGGCCCCTCAGTTGAGTACGCCGGGACAGCCGCAGCCGCTGATTCAGATTCGTCGTCTGAAGCTGGAGCAGCTCTCTTCAGAGACGCTCGACGATGTGCGGTTGGTTGTGGTGGCCGGTGTGACAGCGCCCTCCACTGCGGCTATTGTTGTGCTGGGTCAGTATGTTGAGCAGGGTGGCAATCTGATCGTGGCCGGCGGTGGTGGATTTGATCCAGTGGCTTGGAATAAAGTTGGATGGAACGACGGCCATGGGATTCTACCGGCAGCGCTCGAGCCTGCGTGCATCGGAAAGCTCCGCGAAGATCGGGCCGGCCAGATCGATCCTTTTGTCTTTGATTTCGACAGCCTTGTGCATGAATATTTTCGGCCCGAGGGGGTCAGTGAAGAAGAGCTCAAGGGGCTTTATGGTCCGCCGACGCTATTCTTTAAATCTCTCGTGCCTGTGGCCAGCGAACAAGTCGACACGCAGGCCGTTGCCGCCGCCACTGAATATTTTGGTCAGCAGGCCGAGCAGCTTGCCGCACTCGACAAGCAACTCACTGCCCTGCAGGCTGGAGGCCGTGGCACGGCCGCGGCTGGCAATGCTCAATCCCTGCAGCAGCAAACTGATCTCATCCAAAAAATCGACGCCGTGAAGCCGGCGTGGCTGCTCTGGAGAAATCAGGCTGGCCGCAGTGCCGAAGAACAGCGCACCGTTGAGGAAATCTCGCGACGAGCCAGGCCAACCGTCTTGGCCCGGCTCAACAATGGCACGCCGCTCTTGGTGCGACGGTATTGGGGCCGTGGAGTGACGCTGTTGTTTTCTGCCAGTTTGTCGCCGCAGTGGACCACCATGCCAGATGTTGGTCAGTCGTGGTGGCTGATGGACCGCATCGTGCGCAGCTTACTGACAGACACACTGCCGGTGCGAAATCTGAGCACCGAGGGTGGCTTTGTCCTGCCGGTGGCACCCAACGAACGCTCTGCTCGCTACATGCTGACAGGCCCCGACGGCGAGGCGGAGGCCCTGACGGTCGACGCGTTGGGCAATGACCGCTACGGCATCAATCTTGGCAATTGGACGCAACGAGGCATCTACCGCGTCACGGCCGCCCGGGCCAATGACTCCGCCGATGGCGCTGCGGGAGAAGAAGCCAAACTCTGGGAACTGCCGCTGGCGGTCAACGGCCCTGCCGACGAATCGGAGCTGATTGTTTCCCAACTCGGCAAGGCCGCAGGGGGTCGCAACTTTATTGCCGTGGCCAGTGCCGGCGCAACCGTGAAGACAACTGCGAACGAGGATGTTGATATTTGGAAATGGCTGATTGGACTGGTTCTCTGCCTGTTGCTGGCAGAGTTGTACGTCGCCGCCAAATCGACCCCCCGTACGGAGCCCGCACTATGAGCATGACGCTACAACAGCAGTTTTACGATCTGCTTGGACGCCTACTCGGCATGGAGCAGATGCAGAGCATCTCTTCCTGCAAGCTCGGCTTCGCCGCCGGATGGGCGCAGCGAGCCTCGATGTGGCTGCTGTTTGGCTGCGTGGCGCTCTTTATTGTGGCCGGTGTTTTTTATCTGCGCAACCAAACCAATCGCAGCCATCGCACTCGCTTGGCATTGCTGGTGATTCGCGGACTCTTGTTGAGCCTTGTGTTTTTACTTCTGGCTGAACCAATCTTGCTGCTTTCGCTGCAAAGTAAAAAGCGACCGTCGCTCTGGCTCTTATTTGACGGCACAGACAGCATGGGCATTGCCGATGATCTTCCCGAAGAAGAGCGAGCGGCCACAGCCAAGGCTGTCGGCCTTGAGAAACAATCGCCAGCTTCTCCCGGCGATGCCGCACAAATTCAGTCAGCGCAGCGCGAGCCCTCCCGAATCGACTACCTCCGGGCAATGGTTCAAAAGAAGGATGACGGCATCCTCGAGCGGTTGAGCAAGGATTTTCGGCTGCAGGCTTTTGTCTTTGATTCTCCGCAAGGCGTGCGGGCCATTCCGCTGACAGAAGAGACCAAGGGCAAGCCCAACGGCAAGCTTTTGGCGGAGCAACTCACAACCACCGGCAAGGTCACAGCCATCAGCACGGCCCTCACCGATCTGGCTCGTCGACAGACTACAGCCAATGTCAGCGGCCTGATTATCTTTAGCGATTTCAACCAAAATGCCGGGCCGCCCGCGGTGCCTGTGGCCAAACAACTCGGCATCGAGGTTTACACCGTCGGCGTCGGAGCCACGCGGGCAGTGGATGCTGCTGCTGAAGTGCTGGCCGAACCGTTTGCCCACAAAGACGAACAGACCACCGTGATCGTCGTCGTCAAGCAGACGGGCCTCGACGGCCAAACAGCCACCGTGCGACTCCTCAGCGAATCGCTCGGCAGCGTTGGCAGCAACGCTGGCTCAAGTTCCACGATTGGGGAAAAAACAGTCGTGCTCAGTGGTGCATCGCAGGCGGTCGAATTTCCCTATGTGCCGCTGCGGGCCGGTCGCTTCAACATGGTGGCCGAAGTCGAGCCTCTCCCCGGCGAAGCCGTCGAAGACAACAACCGCGCCAGTCGCGAGATCACGGTCCTTGAAGATTTTTTGCGACTGATGTTTGTCGAATACGAGCCGACATGGGAATGGCGGTTTATCAAGGAAGTGTTTCATCGCGATCGCCTTGTTGGCATGAAGGGTTTTCGCACATTCCTCTATTCCTCCGACCCGAAGGTCCGCAAGCAAAATGAACTCTTCCTGCCCACGATGGCCCCGCCGCGAAGCGAGTTTTTTGCCAACGACTTAATTTTCATCGGTGACATGCCCGCCGCCCCGCCGCTCTCGGCGCTGAGTACGCGGTTTTGCGAAATGGTGAAAGAGTTTGTCGGTGAACTTGGCGGCGGCGTTGTGTTTCTCTCTGGCCCACGGTTTGGCCCCCAGCAGTTGGTGGGAACGCCCTTGGCCGACATGCTGCCGGTGATTGTCGATCCTGCCGCTCGGCTCAGAGATGAGATGCCCTTTACGATGCGTCTGACGCCCAGGGCAGCCGAATATAAATTTATGCAACTCGGCAAGGGCTCGACGCTGAAAGACCTTCAGGAAGGCTGGGACAATCTCGGCGAACTGCCCTGGTATCAGCCTGTGCTGCGCAAGCATCCCCAGGCCACCGTTCTGGCGGAGCATCCCACGGCCACCTGCATCGACGGCAAGGACAAGCAACCCCTGATTGCCGTTCGCTCCTACGGACGCGGTGAGGTGGTCTACCTTGGCTTCAATGAAACATTCCGACTTCGCCGCACGATGGGCGAGCCGTTGTTTCGCCAGTTTTGGGGGCAGGTGATGGAACGCCTTGCGCTCAACCACACGCTCGGTGCCGACAAACGATTTGTCGTGCGGACCGATCGTCGCAACTACCAAATCGACGATCCCGTTACAGTCACAGTCGACGCCCGAAATGCCGATTACCAGCCCCTTTCCGATGCCGATCTGGTCGGCAGCAAACTGACCGGCGAGTTGGTGCTGCCCAACGACGGCGGCCGGGAGTCACCCCCCCAACCCATCAATCTGACGCAGGTGAAAAAAGGCTCTTTTGAAGCGCGTTTTCCTGCGGCAATGTCGGGCGAGCACCGCGTGCGGGTCACAGACCCTGTCAGCAATAAACCGATTGAATGGACGTTCAATGTCGTCAGCATGCCAGTCGAAAGGCAGCGGGCCATTCGGAATGTTGTCTTGCAGGAGTCGCTGGCCTCCGAGACGGGCGGCCGCAGCGTCGACCTTAAAGATATCGATTCGCTCGTCAAGGCAATCAAGCCCGTTGCCAAAACAGAAACCAGCATTGAAGCAATCTCTCTCGTCAACACCTGGCTCTGCTTCTGCCTATTCGCCGGCTTATTGCTGATCGAATGGTTTCTCCGTAAGTGGATCAACCTGCCATGAAACAACTCGACTATTTTCGCTCACAACTCGTCGATCTTTGCCGGCAGGCACAGCGGGTTCGCATTGCCACCGCAGCCAGCGGCATGGCCATCGCCTTGCTCTTGGTGCTGGCCGGCATTTTTGCCCTCGACTGGTCGTTCCGAAAAAGCGAAGACACCTTCCAGCGACTGTTTGTCCTGGGGCTAGGACTGACCGCTTTGGGCTGGGCCTTTTTGCGATACGCCAAACCGTGGCTGAAGCCTCGCGAGGAACCAATGGAGATGGCTCTGCGAGTGCAGCGTCATGCTGGCATCGACAGTGATTTAGTGGCGGCCCTCCAATTTGAATCTTCTGCCAATGTCGACTGGGGCTCCCCTGCCCTGACAACCGCGCTGATCGACAATGTCTCGTCGCGACAGCGTCAAGTCGATGTGACGGGTGTTATCCGTCGCGATCAACTCTTCAAGCGAATGAAAATGCTGGGAATCGTGGCTGCTGTCTGGCTGCTGGTCACCTGCTTGATCCCAGGCTATGTGGGCGTCTTTTTCAATCGCCTTCTGCTGGGTGCCCAGCAATACCCAACCCTGACTCAGATCAAGTCCATCGCTGTCAACGGCCGCACCATCGATCTTTCCAAGCGGGGCGATGCAGTCATTCGCGTGGCCTACGGTCGCCCCGTGAAGTTTGACATCCGGGCCACAGGCCCGGAAATCAGCGGTGGCCGCATCGAGCTCTCCGGTGCGAAGGGCGGGCAGTCTGCCGTCGTATCACTGGAACCAGTCGCCCAAGCTACTGCTTCGACCGATCCAGCAGTTCCCCCTGCTAAGCCAACCCCAACACCTCCATCACCCGACGATGCCCCAGCCTTCAAGGGGCTCTATCCGCGACTTCTGGAAGACGCTCGCTGCCAGATTTATTTGGGCGACGCTTGGACTGAGCCCTTAAAACTTACGATTATTCCCTCGCCAACCGTTGAAGTTGAGCCCGAAGTCGTGCCGCCCCTCTACGCCCGCTCGGGCGGCCAAGAATTATTGACTTTTCCCAGAGGCACTCGACAGTTTTCCGTTGTCGAAGGATCAGAGGTACGACTCAATGTTTCGTCCGATCGACCGCTCAAGCAAGTCACGCTGACGGCTGGACAAAAAACAATTGCATTTGATCGCAACGCCTCAGCCTCGACCAAAGAACTGGAAATCTGGTCGCCTCAATTGGCTAACACTCAGCTCACCGCAATCGCTGAGCCGCTGCGCTATTCGATCGACGTGATCGACAATGAAGATCAGACTCTGGAACGCCCCCTGGAGGGTTTCATCCGGATTGAGCCCGATCTGCCTCCCCGCATTGTGGCCGCCACCAGAACGCCGTTTATTCTGCCTGGTGCGCAGCCCACATCGTATTACGGCGTCACAGACGATCATGCCGTGGGTCGGATTTGGTTTACCTGGGAAGTGCTGCGAAGCGGCAGTGCGGAGACTGCCGGCACAAAGGCCGTGGCCGTCACGGCCAATGACCTGCTTGGCAATGTGCCTGCTGCCAGCGTGGCCGCTGCCGCTGCGGAAAATGTTGCCAATCAATACACGATTGAGCTCTACCAGATCGAGGGCAACGAAGTCCCGGAGCCGGTTCTCGAGGGGGCCTATTCCTTTGATCTTAAAAAGATTCCTCTCACCCGTGGCGATGCGCTCAAGATCATATTCCACGCCACCGACTACCGTGGCAAGAATCCTGGAAAAACGACAAATGCCGAGCCACTCGTTTTTCAGGTGACAGACGAACAGGGAATAATGGCCAGCCTGTTAGAAGGCGATCAAAAATCGGCTCGTGAGCTAGAGATGTTTATCAAGCAACTCCTAGGACTGGGGGATACGCCATGAAATTCGCTAAACGATTCTCGCCCGTAGCGTGGAGCCTCGCGCTCTTTTTAATGACTCTCTCTGGCGTTGTGCGGTCTGAAGCCTTGCCCACAGACAAGCTCCGCCAGCAACAGCGAGTGCAGCAACAGGTGCACGACATGGCCGAGCGGCTCGCCGCCGAGGTGCTGGATCTACAACTGCAACAACTGCGGGAAAATAATCTTGTCTCCCACCCCTACTATGTGGAAATCGCCCGGATGCGAGACCACCTCGATGAACTCGTCACCAACGAGATGTCGGATGTGATTGCCTTGCTTGAAAAAGCCGATGTCGATGACGAAGCAGCCCGCGTGAAGATTTTTCAGGATGCTCGCGAAAAGAGCCGTCTGATTGTCACTCAGTTATTGGCTGAGCAGCAGATTTTGCTGCGTCGGCTCAAGATTGCCGAACTGGCCCGGCAGGTGCAGCAACTCATTGTCCAGCAAACAAAGACGATGACCTCAACACAGAATCTCTTCAAGCAGCCCGAGTCGAGCCGTGCGGACTTAAATCTTGCGACCCTTGAAGACCAGCGCGATGTGGGACTCACATGCGGTCAGTTCGAAAAAAATCTGCGCGATGCGGTGCAACTCTCTGGCACGATTGGCCAAGACGCGGCGGAGGCACTCAAGATCTACGAACAGGAGCGACTTACCAATCGGCTCGTTGATGCCGAAGCAGCCCTCCGGTCGGCTGATTTTCAGCCAGCCATTCTCCAGCAAAAAGGTGTGATTGAGGTTTTGCAGTCGATGCTGGCAAAAATTCAACGCCTACAAAAAACAATCGACGGTTCGGCCAGCGAACTGGAAAATAAGATCGCCGCGGCACTGGCGCAACAGGAAGAGATTTTGTCTGAAAGCGAGAAGAAAGATTTCGATGCCAATGCCGCCGACAAGAATGCCGCCGAACAAAATAAAATCGCCAAAGACATAGCTGTCATGAAAGCGATGACGCCGAGCTCACCAGAACTCAAAGCGGCCCTCGGCAAGGCGCAGCAAGCTGCGGAAAAAGTTGCAGAAAAACTTTTTGAGCAAAAAACTCCAGAGGCCCAGGCCGAAGCCAAAAAAGCGATTGAAAACCTGCAGGACGCACTGAAAGAAGCCCAAAAGACTCAGTTGGCTCAAAACAGCCCTCCCCCCCCGCCTCAAGATCCACAGGCCCCGCAGGACCCACCAAAACCTGGCGAAACACCGCCTGCGCCTCCCACGCCCCCAACTCCTCCCTCTGCACAGGCCAATTCACCTCCAAAAAATGACAAACCGGCGCCTCCCAAGGCCGATTCAAAACAGACTGCTGGCAAGCCAGGCGCTCCCAAGCCAGGTGCTGGTAAGCCAGGGGCTCCCAAGCCAGGTGCTGGTAAGCCCGGGGCTCCTAAACCAGGGGCTGGAAAAATGGCTGGCAAGGGCAAAGGCCCTCCTGGTCCTCCTGGTCCTCCTGGTCCTCCTGGTCCTCCTGGTCCTCCTGGTCCTCCTGGTCCTCCTGGTCCGCCTGGTCCGCCTGGTCCGCCTGGTCCGCCAGGCCCTCCGGGCCCACCGGGCCCACCGGGCCCACCGGCGCCTCCGAGTGAAAGCATGGCCATGAAACAAACAGAGGGCAAAAGCCTTGCTTACAACAAATCCAAAGCGGGTGCGCCCGGCAAGGCAATGCCCAATCGGCCCAATGGGGCTGACGGTCCTGATGCAGTATTAACCGAAGGGCCACTGTTTGGTGAAGAACCTTGGTTTGCCGACCTCCCGCCCGATGTGCGTGAATCGATTCGTACCAATTCCAGACTCAACCCGCCGACCGGTTACGACCGGCGGATTCAAGAATATTTTCAGAACGTAGCTCCTTAGTAGAGTAGTGGCTCGCAAACATTGACCCGTCCTTTTTTTAACGATAATTGAGGAATTTCATGACTGATGACAAGTCGATATCGAATCCGGAAGACGTTGCCGCCGTGGCTCGCTGCAAGGAATCGTACACCCGCATCTGCACCGAACTTTCCGAAGTGATCGTCGGACAGGAAGATGTTATTGAGCAAGTGCTGATCGCTATCTTTGCCCGAGGCCATGCCTTGCTCGAAGGCGTACCAGGCTTGGCAAAAACGCTCTTAATCAGTTCTATCGCTCAAGCAATGCACTTGAGCTTCAAGCGAATTCAATTTACTCCCGACTTGATGCCCAGTGACATCACAGGCACGCAGATCATTCAGGAAGATCCTGAGACTCGTCGTCGCCAGTATCAATTCTTACCCGGCCCACTCTTCACCAACATGCTCTTGGCTGACGAAATCAATCGTACGCCCCCCAAGACGCAGGCGGCGATGCTGGAAGCCATGCAGGAACGACAGATCAGCTCCGGTGGCACAATCATGCCGCTGCCCGATCCGTTCTTCGTGCTGGCCACGCAGAATCCACTGGAGCAGGAAGGCACCTATCCGCTGCCCGAAGCCCAGCTCGATCGTTTTCTGCTTTACATTAAAGTCGGCTATCCGCTGCCGGCTGAAGAATGGGAAATCGCTCGTCGAATTACGTCCGGCAAGCGGGGCAAAATTGCTCCCTCGCTGACGGGAGAAGATATTGTCAAGCTGCAAAAGCTTGTGGAACGCGTTCCTGTCAGCGATCAGGTGCTGGGCTATGCCTGGGCTGCCGTGCTCGCCACGCGTCCGCAAACCGCTGCGGCCCCTGAGTTTGTCAACAAGTGGGTGGCATGGGGCTCTGGTCCCCGTGGTCTTTTGACGCTGATCACCTGCGCCAAAGCCCGCGCCGTCTTGCACGGTCGCGTGCATGCCACCATCGGAGATGTCCAGTGGCTGATCAAGCCAAGCCTGCGGCATCGCATCGCTCCCAACTACGCTGCTCAGGCGTCTGGCATGAACAGCGACAGCATCATCGACTTGCTGCTGAAACATGTTTCCCCCGATAAGAAATATGAGAAACCAGCTGCCTGATCGACGTGCGTGTAGTGACCAACTCGAAGTGAACATGGCTCTATTGATTCATGCCTCACGAGTACCGCTTCCTGCTCCATTCGATAGCTCGGGCCGATTTTTTGTTCTCCCTTTATTCCGCTTCGTTCCCCTGACGTGATTCCTTATGTCTCAATCGACGCTTGCACGGTATCTCAATCCTGAAGTCCTCAACCGACTCACCGGCCGGCAGATCGACCCTCGCGGTCTGGTGTTGGGAAATCTGGCCGGCGCTCACAAGTCGCCGCTGTCGGGCTTTGCCGTCGAATTTGCCGGGCATCGGGAATACGCGCCAGGGGATGATCCCAAGCACATCGACTGGCGGGTGTTTTTCAACCGCGACCAGTTGATGATCAAGCAGTATGAAATGGAGACAAACTATGTCTGCCATTTCCTGCTCGACTGCAGTGCCTCGATGCGATATGGCAAGGAAGAGCAGCAGAAACTCGACTACGCAGCACAGATGATTGCTGCCCTAGGCCATACGATCGTACGCCAGGGCGACAAAGTCTCGCTGGCTATTTTTGACGAGGAAGTGCGCGATGTTGTGGCCCCCAGCAATGCGATGGCCCAGATCATTCGCATGTCGGAGTCGTTTGATCGCATGGAGCCTGTCAAGAAAACGCATATGGCCGACTGCTTGAACGAGCTTTGCGGACGAATGAAGCGGCGGGAAATCGTGATGATCTTCAGCGACTTCTTCACCGATCTGCCGTCGCTGGAACTGGCGCTGCAGCAGATGCGTTACAGGCTGCACGAGGTGGTGCTGTTTCAAACCATGCACCACGACGAACTGGTCTTCAATTTTGATCGGATGACAAAATTCGTCGGACTGGAAGTTTCCCGCGAATTATTAGCCCAGCCAGAAGCCATCCGCAACAACTACCTGCGTGTCATGGAATCGTTTAACAAACGACTGGATGAAATCTGCGAGCGAAATCGCATCGAACGGGTGCTGGTTGACACAAGTCGCGATAAAGCCGAAGTGCTGATCGACTATCTCAATCAGCGCAGCCAGATGCACCGTGGACGCTAGTCGCGTGTATACTCAGAATGTGTAAACGAGCCCTATGCAGCGCTCGCAACCAATCGGCAGAAGGCAGTCGGCAGAAGGCGATCGTCAGACGGATACCACGATACCATGCTGAAATTGAATAATTGGGTGATCGCGACATGCCTCGTGTGCCTGCCAGGTTTTTGCTGGGCCGCTGAGACTGATGTCGATAGAGTCAGCGACGGCCTGCGGCCCTTTGCGGAAGTGCTGCTCGAAGGCCCTGGGTTTCTTCACTTTCCCACGCAGGCCGATATACAGCCACTGCTTGAGCCGGTCAGCAAGCCCTTCATGCTTTCTTCGAATGTCAACCAGCCGGCCCGCTTTCAAGGACTGGCGAGAATACGCAATTGGACCCCAGACTCGCTTTTACGGCTGAGCTGCTTTGAGCAGGGAGAGCACCTGAGGGTCCATTTCTGGGGCGCAAAAAAGGGGGTCACTCTCCGCTTTTATCCGCTCAACACAACGGTGGCAGCCTACCAAACCTTTGATGTGCCAGGCCAAGGGGCGTCGGCCACGCAACCGTCAGTGCCGTACGGAACGCTCCTCGCCACTGACGACGGCCGCAACGTGCGACTTCCCACCGGCACTAGCCACATCAGCTACCAAAATGGATCGGTTGTCGTCTACCGGGGAGACATTCGCATTTTGTCGGTGCCGCTCGACGGGCCCGTGCAGGCAGTTTTTATCGAGGCCCCCACCGAGATCGATGTTCGAGACTTAGCCCATGTCACTGCCCAGCCGGCGATTGCCGAAACGATCTCTCAACACCGGCTTATTCTCGATGGCTCACGGCCGGCCGACCTCACATGGAAGGAAGAACTTCCGGAAGGCAGTTTGTTTACACGCACCTTGTCGGGGGCCGTCGAACTCTCCGCCGAGAAAACCGCAACTGTGTCGCGAGTCTCATTTCCCTTAAAGACCAAGGGCGTTTACGAAGTGATCTTTCAGGTCGAAGAGGCGACTCCGGGCACGGGGGTTGTCTTGCTCAACGATGCGGGCGAACCGCTTGAGGGAATCGAGTTTTTTCGCAACCGCCAAGGACGGCTGATCTTCAGCAATGGGGTGCCTGCCGAAAATCCCAACCCCGACCAATGGCCTGAGGAAAACAGGCCCATGCCCTACTTCGGTCCCGGTCAGTGGGTGCGGTTGATTGTGACCGGCGGCACCTCCCGCTACTGGGTAAGCGGCGACGGCTTGCACTGGGGCCGTGTTTTTGATCCTCGTAGCAAAGCCGGCGACTGGCGATCGATCGGCCTCTTTGTTCGCGAAACCAACGACCCGCAAAAGCCCGATGGGGCCGTGCGTAAGATTCGTTTGGGAAAAGTGATCGTGCGTGAACTCGACGGCTTGACGGGTGCCGTCAACGCCAAGGTGCTCAGCCAAGCTGCCACGAGCAGTGCTTCGATGCTGCCTGCCGAAACGCCCGCAATCTGGCTGGACCGCGTCATGAAGCTCAAGCCGGCTGGCTGCGAAACGGCCGACTGGCACTACGCCTGTGTCATGCAGGCTCTTGCAAACGCCATCACTGTCGAATATTCACAAGTCCTTTTAGACACTGTTTTAGATGCCCGATTAGCCAGCCTGCCGGGACTGTCGGAGCAGATCAAACTGCTCGACGATGCCGCTCTCATCAATCGTAACCGTCCTGATGATGCCCTCCATCAGGTCGATCTCTGGGAACGGCTGGGTCGCAAGGTGATCTACGACGGCAACTCGGCCGATCTCTCCCGTTTTATGCAGGCTTATATGGAGGCCTCTATCGTCGGCGCACTGCCGCGATCTGGTCCAGTCTCCCGCATCTTTGCCAGCGATGTGATGCTCCTCTTGCACGCTGAGAATCGCACCGCCGAACTCGACAGCTTTATTCACTGGTTTTCTTTCTGGATTTCTGGTGAGCCGTTGATGCGCGGATGGCTGACCAACGACCGTCGCATTGCCCTCTATGACATCTTCCATGCCCAGGCCCTGAGCCGCGCAGCCGGCCAGTCGAACGCCTCTGGCAACATTGCACAACCCGTTTCCGTCGCCGTCAGCCGCAGTGCGGAAAATTTCTACATCGACCTGCTTTCGGCCTTACAGGAACGGCAGTATCAAGATGTGGTTCGCCTGTTCCGCTCCAATAGCTTGCAAGACTACAACGCCCTGGTGCCCAGCCCTAGCGACGGCCACTTGTATGTGTCGCTGCCGCTGGCCTTGCGTTCGATCCAGCAGCGTCAGCCCGATTTTGCCGAGGCTGTTCAACAAGATCTGTCGCCTGCCCAGCAGCTACACGCTGAGCAGGTGCTGGCACAAACCGATTCAGCCGCGATCGAACGGCTGGCGATCCAAGCCACAGGAACTCCAACGGCTGCCGCCGCCTGTCAGGCGCTGGGAGATCGGGCACTGGCCAATGTCGACTTTGTCGCCGCCATGAACTGGTACGAAGAAGGCCTTTCGGCCGCCAGCCCTGAACAGCAACCCGACCTCAAGGCCCGCTTACGATTGGCCTCAGCGGCTCTAGGCAAGCCGGTCGGCGAGCCTCCAGTCCAGCCAGTTACCTTTGGAACTGTCCGTATTCCAGCCGATCGCTTTGAGCAACGCGTTGGCGTTCTGGCTGCCCAGTCAACCGGCTCTTTGATAACGTCCCTGACCCTGACCGGATCGCTGGCCGTCTCTGACTTTGCAGCCGCACCGCTGCGGGCTGTGCCATGGGGAGATTTTTCCGAGGGTGTGGCCGAGCCCAATGCCATGGCCGAAATTCTCCGTGCCCGTGTCTGGCCCTTGGGCAACACCTCGGCTGTCATCAGCGATGATCTCATGATCGTGACCAACCGCCGCCGCATAACAGCCATTGAATTGGCCACGAGAAAGCCGCGCTGGAGCAGCGAACTGGGCAACTCCCTGCTGCCTGGCCCGCTGCGGCCGGTCATTGCCAGCGGCCGGGTTTTTCTCCGTGGCACCCCATCGGCTCTTAAGTATGGCGTGGTCTGTCTGGATCTAAAAACGGGCCGGGCACTTTGGCGCACCGACTGCGGTCAAAATGTTGTGGCTGATCCGTTTCTGGTGCACGGTCGACTCTTTACGCTGATGGTGCGGGCCTCGCTTGAGCAGAGTGGGCTCTTCTCGTCTCTTTTGTCGCTGGTGGAATTGAATCCGGAAACTGGCGAAGTGCTCGAGAGCGGATCGCTGTGTCTGCTGTCGGAGAGGCTGAACATGCCGCACGAATGCCTGACGGCGTGGATAGGCAATCGCTTGGTGATAACGATCTCGGGCGCCGTGATCTGCTGCGATCTGCAGGGCACGATTCAATGGCAACGCTCCAGTCGCTCACTGCCGCTGGATGTCGATCCCAATTTTGATCAGCAGGAAATTTTGCCGCCGATTGCAGCCAATGGCCGCCTCTTTCTCCAGCAACCTGGCAACGGCGCGGTGGAGTGCCTCGCGCCCGAGGCTGGTGCGGTGGTCTGGAGACGGGGCGTTATCGGCTTGCAACGCATCGTTGCTGTCGTCGGCGACCGCGTGATCGTGAAAGCGTTGCAGGGAGTCCTCGCCCTTGATGCGGCCACCGGGAAGATTCTCTGGAGGCGCGATCTCTCGGCCATGCTGTCGGCGATTGCCATTGCCAGCGGTGACGGTAAGGCGGGCGACTCAAGTTTCCTGCTCTGCTCCCGGCAAGTCACGCTGCCAGACAAAATGCTCGTTGAGTTTTCGTGGATCGATCTGGCAACAGGCGAGATAAAGAGCCAAACGAGTCTCACACAAACCACCCGCGAGGCGATCGTCTTGGGGCCAATGGTGGCCGCCGGCAATCGCCTCTGGTGCTTCAGCAATCGTGGCATCGAGGGCGACCTATCGCCGCCAGCGAATGACAAACGCATCTACGAATTGCAGACTGCCATTCCTACTGCGGTGGCTTGGCCTGGGGCCGGTCAGTGATCGCGGTCCCTTGTGTCTCAATCTGTTTCCAGAGATTTTTATGCCATTTTTTACGCATTTTTTAAAGTGCTATTCATAACATCCACCGCCCCAGCCTCGGCCTCTGAGGCTCAAAGAGAACACCCATGAACGCCTGCCGGAATGAGCCTTCTGCCAGTCATCGCGCTGGGTATCAATTCGCCTTGGCCTTCTTGATCGTTTTCGGTGTGGTTCCAGCGATCGGCCCGCAGGCTCACTCCCTGCGAGCAGAAACACTCCTGCCGACTGGCGAGCCAGACCCCAACAGCCCCGATTTACGACTCTGGCTGCGGGCCGATTCCGGCATCAAGGACGGCAAGGGGCTCAGCACAGACGACCCGGCTTTTTCTGGCGCCGTGATGGAGTGGAACGATCGTTCGGCCCACAAATACAATCTCATCGCCATGCAGCCAGAGCGGGCGCCATTGTTTGTTGCCCGACAGGCTGCCGCTGGCAATCAGCCGGTTGTTTCGTTTGCAGGCCGACAGATTCTCACTCGGGCCAAAGACCTCATGCACGACCGGGCCGAATCGACAACAATCGTCGTGCTCCAACAGCAGGCCGGTTCAGGAAACACCGTCTACGCGGTTGGCCAAGGGGGCAACACCCGCGAGTACTTAAATCTCCCCCCCGCCAATGCCCTCGTCTCCTGTCCAACGGTGCAGAGCTGGCTGATGTGCAGCGCCATGGGCGAACGCGAAATAGGGGTTGGCCTGCCGGTGGCTGGCGGCCCGATGCTCTATCGAAAAACGCCGCGAGTGGCTCGCGCTTTTAAAAATAAGGACCTGATTCCTGGTCAAACCCTGCCTGGAGACGGCGGCGGCGAAGGGCGTTTGCGTATCTGCTGGCTCAACTGCGGCGACAGAATATCTGCCGAGCATCACGACGGCTCGGGAGAGTTTCTCGGCGGCTTGACCGCGCAAGCTCCAATCGAGATGAAGCCCAGCAGTCTCAAGTGTCTGCCAGAATTTACTCTGGGAGGTCTGAGTCCCACCGAACCGAATTTTAGCGGGCAGATTGCCGAGGTGCTGATCTTCAACAAGAGCCTTTCGTTCTCGGAAAAACGCAGTCTGCTGGGCTACCTTCGCGGTCGCTACGGCCTGAATGCAATCGATCCATTCTTCCCGACCGACGCCCTGCTGTTGTCGCTTGGCGATTTTGCTGGGCCGTGGCCCGTGAGTGCCGGAGGCATCACTGGACGACTCGCCGCTGCTGCGGCACCGATCGCACTGGAGCCGATGAAAATGACCGTCGAGATTCCGCACGACGGCGCTTATTTTGTCTGGGTTCGCGCGATGGAAAATCCCCGTGGTCAGCAGGGGAATTTCACCGCCTTGCAGACCACCGTTCAGGGCACAGAACTGGATGTCACGCACACCATTGGCCCTGGTGGAGTCTGCTGGCGATTGGCCGGCAAGCCCTTGCTCAAAAAGGGAGCGGCAGAGATTCTGATCCGGGGCGTGGGGCCTGGCAATAAGAATTGCGAGGCGGTCTTTATCAGCCCCTACGCAGAAACCTCTGACGGCGTTGAAGATCAATTTTCACTGGCCCAGCGACTGCGGCAGATGGGGGGCACGACCAATTTTGTGGCCCGCTTTGCCAATGGCTTTCGACTGGAGGGAAACCCGCTGCAGGGCTGGCGGTGGAGCGATGCTTCCGGCAAGGTGGCCTATCCCGATCCTGCCAAGCTCTCTGAACTCTTGTGTGTTCAATTTGATTCGCCGCAAGGAGAGGCCGACAGCAGCACCGATATGGCGATTGAGTTTCACAACGGTGACAGTCTGCGGGGCCGGATCATCGACTATCAGACGGCCGCCTCTCAGCCTGTTCAGCCTTCTGCAGCACAACTGATTGTGCGCACCCAGTCGATGTATATCTCGAAGCCAGAGGAGACATTTTCTCTCGATCTGAGCTGGGTGCGACGGATCGTTCTCGACAAGTCGCGGGCCCGCAACTGCCCTCCTCAATCGCTCGCCTGTCGCGATGGCCGGTTTGTCTCGTTTCAGAGCATTCGCTGGGGTACCGACAGCGTGAGCATTCTCACAGACGAGGGTGTGGAGCGATTGTCGCTGCGGGATGTGGCCGAAATCTGTTTGTCTGGGGCTGACCCATGGGAAACCTACTACCGCGAATTGGCTGCTCTGAATCCGACTGGCTTGAGCACAGTGGTTCAAGTGGAGACTCTCGACGGCATGCGGTTGACCTCCTCGGCCAATCGTCTTTCTCTCGATATTCCCACGGGCCGTCGCTCGATCCAACCTGTCTGGTGTCGCACCGCGATCACGCTGCCGCCGCAGACGATGCGCTTGGTCTGGCAGGCAGCAGCACACATTGTGCCTCTCACGCGACTAGCGCCGCAAACGGTCGTGCAGCGAAGTTCGCTGGGCAATAGCTGGAAATGGAAACTCAACCGCAATGTCACGGGCGATATTCTCCGCAGCGGCGGCAGTGAGTTTCTCTGGGGCTATGGCGTTCACGCCCCCAATGAGCTGACATTTCTACTGCCTGAGTGTGCCCAGAGCTTTCGTTCGACGATTGGCATCGACTCAACCACTGGCTCGCGGGGTGCGGCAGCGGCGCGGGTTTACATGGACGATCTCAAAGGGAAGCCGCTCTACCAGAGCAGCCTTTTTGTGGGTGGCAGCTATCCGCTGGACACGGGGCTAATCGCTTTGCCCGCAGCCAACGGCCAGCCCCGTCGATTGGTGCTGGTGGCCGACACAACCCACGACGCTCTCCGAAAACCCGAAGACATTCTGGACATCGGAGCCCATGTTGACTGGCTGGAACCGATCCTATTCCTCGATCCTGTGTTGCTCCAGGCGGAAGTGGTCAAGCAGGCCGCTGTAGGTCAAAAGCTGCCGTAGGGCCCGTTGCACAATGCACCGTGGCATCCAAAACCGTCAACGCGACTTGTCTTGAGAAGCCCGTGACGAACGGCCACCCCGACCAGACTTTAGCCCCGCCCTCCACTCACCCCCCCCCACAGCAATTCCCGGTCACTGAACCGGGACGCATCGTATTTGGCCCAGCTTAACGTGCAGCCGCTGGAAGTCGACGATTGTTGAGCGTCAATGGGTTCCAAGGGGTGGCAAGGGGTTGAATTCGT
>Ga0105051_10003213_pt1 | contig 20063 bp, 19 predicted proteins | sample FRY02_FD_78383 | JGI IMG/M metagenome (GOLD analysis project Ga0105051, IMG submission 78383) | Freshwater microbial communities from Lake Fryxell liftoff mats and glacier meltwater in Antarctica - FRY-02 (megahit assembly) | ecosystem: Environmental > Aquatic > Freshwater > Ice > Glacier... | reverse complement strand
ATCGGTGAGTTCCACCTCAGATCTGAAGCCGCCGAGGGAAACGGTTGGCGGGATCATTCGTTTTTCAATGCGCGGGCCCGCCGCTGACGACAGCCCCATTCGCAGCAGGGAATTGACCACTTCCTTGAACGACAGATTGTGCTCGTGGGCGTAATTCCTGAGTTCCATCGCCACATCTTGGTCGATTGTAAGGGTTGTTCGCATCCTTAGATCTTAGCCTGTGGACATCAATACATCAAATATTACGGGTGTTGGACCACATGAGAAGCGCTGATGGACTTGGCGGTATCGCCGTCGGGGCCGGGGAGCGGGACGAAGACGGCATCGCGGTAGTAGCGCAGTTCAGCGATTGACTCGCGGATGTCGGCCAGGGCGCGGTGGTTACCGGTTTTTTCCGGAGTGTTGAAATACACCTTCGGGTACCAACGGCGGGTGAGTTCTTTAATGCTGGAGACATCAACGAGGCGATAGTGCAGGTACCGATCAATGTCAGGCATGTACTTGGCAAGAAACCCGCGGTCCACATAAACGCTGGATCCGGCTAATTGGCCCTTGCCTTCCTCAGGAAGGTGCTCCTTTATGTATGCGAGTACTTTTGCTTGCGCGTCCGCGAGGGAAAGTCCGTTGGGAATCTCGGTGATCAATCCGGATTCCGTGTGCATATTGGTGACAAAGTCATCCATGTTTTCCCAGGCTTTGTCCCCGGGTTTGACCACAAAACTCACACCGGCATCAATTTCGGTCAGATCGGCCTCGGTGATGATTGCCGCTATCTCTACAATTTCGTCGTTTTCGGTACTGAGGCCGGTCATCTCGAGGTCAATCCAGACCAGTCGGTCGTTTTGGGGCATGTCTTCATCTTAGCTCGATCAGTTACGAGCCTAGGCCGCCTCCAACTCCTGCGGTGGCACGGGAACTATCGCAACGGGGACTTTTGCTTTATGCAGGACGGCATTACTTGTTGAACCCAGTAATGCGCCAAGTGCTGCACCTCGGCCTCGGGTCCCGACCACGATCATGGCGGCGTTGGTCGCCGCTTTGAGCAGAGCGTGAACGGCTGATGCACGAACGAGGTGCTCGACGACGTCCACGTCAGGATATTGCTCGGTGTAACCGGCCAGAATTTTGGCAGTCAGCCGGGCTTCGTTATCTGCGGAATGCTCCAAGGGAAGTGGTACCGGACCGTCCGGGGTGATGATCACATCAAATGAAGGAACATCCCACGCGTGAACGGCAATGATCGAGAAGCCATGACGACTTGCTTCATCGAAAGCAAAGTCAAGGGCGGCGACCGAATGCGAAGAGCCATCAAGACCAACAACAATTTCTTGTGCGTCCAGGCGTGGATCATCACGCATCACTATTACCGGGCAACTCGAGTGCGACGCAACTTGTGAACCAACTGAACCAAGCAGCAGTGCGGCGAAACCACCTCGACCGCGCGAACCAATGACGAGTAAGTCTGCCGTGTCACTCGCGGTGAGGAGAAGGGCGGACGGTGTCCCAATTTCTACGACCACATCAACGTCGGTGCAATCAAGGTCTGCGGCGATCCGGGTTAGGTGTTCAATGGAGCCGTTGCGCAGGTCGTCAATGAGGTCGAGCCGCGGCGGGGCGGAAATCCCGAATGCACTCGAGGCAGTTGTCGGCATGATCGCGTGGGTCAAAGTGATGCCGCGCCCTCGGGCCCGAGCTTCACGAACGGCCCACCGGGCTGCCTTAACCGATCCCTCGGAGCCATCCATCCCCACCACAATACGGCCGGCAAAAGGATCGATTGATGTATCACGTGCCAAGGAATCATTTTTCTGGTTGCTCATGGCCTCATTCTTATCTGAAATCATTGAAAGAAATAGGGGCATTGATACTTGGATGCCCGTGGCCAGTCAAAAAAATATTAGCTGAGATATTGCTGTGACACGTCTAAGACGTGAACGAAGATACTAATCTGGGAGACGGGGGCTTGTGGATGAACATGTGTGCCGGGGGCACGATCCGCAAAAGCAAGTATTGGCAGGGTCGAATCGAGGTTCACAGGAGGTAGTGATGGCACAGACACGCATTCCTGCCCGAAAACCATCGCGATTCGTTTTCTCGTGGTCCCGATTACGGGGCAATTTTGGGCCCGGTGCCGGGCTGCCACCGTGGTGGATAGAAGTGATCATTATTGGAACGGCCTATGTGTTGTATCAGGGCGTGCAAATCCTTGTCACGGGGTCAGCCGCATCGGCGGTTTCACGTTCGCATTGGATCTGGCAGGTCCAGTCCAGTGTGAATCTCAACCCCGAGGTTGCCATCAATCACTGGGTCGCGGGAAATAATTTTCTGTTGTACTCAACCGGTTACTTTTACGGCATTTTGCATTTTACGGTGACTCCAATAGCTCTTATATGGGTGCGCTTTTGGCACCGGGATCAATACGCCATGCTGCGCAATGTTCTGGTGGGGACCAGTCTTGTCGCGCTCATCATGTACTGGGTTGTTCCACTCGCGCCGCCGCGATTGTCCATGGGAAATATTATTGACACCCTTCGCGTTGAAAACATTCTCTCCGCCGCTGACCCCAACGGCCTCGCGTCGATGGCGAACCAATACGCCGCAATGCCAAGTTTGCATGTCGCCTGGGCCGTTTGGGTTGCCCTCGCACTCTATGTTTGTCTGCGCCCGCGGAGATGGCGATGGACTGTCTGGATGTATCCCGTGGCAACAACCTTCGTTGTCATTGGTACAGGTAATCATTTTATTGCCGATGCCCTAGTGGGGGCACTCCTTGTTTGGTTGAGTTGGTTTGTAGCTTCGCGCGTCCACGCCACGGTGCAGGGGTCAGCGTGAATATCTGACGGCAAACTCAACAATAATTAAGTACTGAACGTGCCCGATGAGGCCAATGGATGCACAACGCCTATTCGCACTAGTTCATAAGGTTAAGTTCATAAGGTTAAGTTCGCGAATTTCAACCCGAGAATTTGCGCTCGGGCCTTGTTTCATTTAAAGTTGAATGCTCAAGGGGAGTACCCCACAACTAGGTGTCGTCAATACGGAGTGGCAATCCACTCCCGGTTCCTAGGCCAATAACAGTTGGCGGGAGAGACTTTGCGTTTCTAACGTGAGGACTTGACGTGGTCGTTTCTATCTGGGCCTGGGTTGCCCTGCTGACAGTTGTATTGGTCATGCTGGCCATTGATCTTTTTATGCACAAGTCAGCACATGTAATCGCGGTGAAAGAGGCTGCGATTTGGTCGGCAATCTGGGTTACTGTCTCGGTAATCGTAGGCATAATCATCTGGTATTACTACGGTTCTGAATTTGGATTGCAGTTCTTCAGCGGTTACATAATTGAGAAATCACTCTCCGTTGACAACGTTTTTGTTTGGGCCATGATTTTTTCCTACTTCGCAATTCCGCGCGAGTATCAGCATCGGGTCCTTTTCTATGGCGTTGTGGGTGCACTCATTTTCCGAGCAATCTTCATTGCGGCTGGCGCAGCCTTGATTGCTTCGGCGTCTTGGGTGCTCTACATCTTCGGAGCCTTCCTCCTCTTCACCGGCATCAAAATGCTGATGCAGAAAGATGAACACTACGACGTTGATAAATCGAAAACCCTGAAACTATTCCGCCGATTCGTACGATCCACAGACGAATTTGACGGACAAAAGTTCTTCACTCGACGCAACGGTGTCCTGCTAGCTACTCCGCTCCTCGCGGTACTTGTGATGGTCGAAGTAACCGACATTATTTTCGCGGTCGACTCGATCCCGGCCATTTTCGCGGTCACGCAGGAGCCGTTTCTCGTCTTTGCAGCCAATGCGCTCGCGATCCTGGGTCTGCGCGCAATGTATTTCCTCCTGGCGGACCTCATCCCTCGATTCGTCTACCTCAAACTGGGGCTCTCTCTGGTACTTATCTGGGTAGGAATCAAGATGATTGTTGGTCACGCGTTCTTTGATATCCCGACCGCGCTCAGCCTCGGTATTGTGATTGTGTTGATTGGTGGATCAGTGATTGCCAGTTTGATTGCGACGAAGGGGAAAGATCCGCGGGACGTGCAACAATCTACGCATGAGTGAGCCAGTGCTGGTGGTTGAGCCGGTAGAAGTGCCGGCACCAGTGTTAGCAGAGTTTTATTCATGGCCGCAGGGGTGGTGGGTTCGCGCCATGATGCTGCATACACTCGATGGCGCGTATTTCGGCCCTGACGGCGGCAGTAAAAGTCTTTCGAATCCGCGTGACCGGGATGTGTTACTTGAACTCCGGCGCCTAGCCGACGTAGTGCTCGTGGGTGCGGCAACTATTCGCGTTGAACGTTACAAACCAATGCGCACCAACGCGGTGGTTGCGATCGTGTCACCCTCGCTGGACCTCCCTTGGGAGGAGCCGCTCTTTGGCGAATCGACCCATGCGCCAATCGTCTTTACGGTGAGCGCAGCAATAAGTGCCACCGATAATGCGCCGGCACTTGCGGTAGCAAGGCAGATGCAGGAGCAGAACAAGGTGCAACTGGTCCACCTTGATGACCCGGCAATTGATTCGCTGACCTATCTGCGCGAGCAAGGCCACCAGCGGATTGTGTGCGAGGGTGGACCACGACTACTTGAATCCCTTTTCCCCTATGTTGATGAACTAGATCAGACCACGGCGCCGCTTTTGGTGGGCACCAAACCGGTAGAAGTACCGGAGGGTCAGCCACAGGAAACGTCGGCGCAACGGACCGGCTGGGACTTAGCGCAATGGTGGACTGAGGATCACTACACCTATGCAAAGTATTTGCGTAAAAACTAGTGGCTAGCGCTCGCTAACCCTGGTTCTCCCTCACCCTGGTTCTTGCTAACCGGTGACCTGCAGCGCCCAGAAAACCACGGCCGCTGCGGATGCCACATTTAGGGAACTTATGCCATTGGACATTGGGATATGAACACTCTGATCACAATTTTCGATGGACGCTGCAGTAAGTCCCTCGCCCTCCGTGCCAAGGATCAAGGCAATGCGATCATGGGGGCCGTGCGCGAATTCTCGCAATCCTTGGGATTTTTTCCCGCCAATATTCTGCGGAGAAACCGCTACCGCGTGAAATCCTCGTTCTTTGAGTACGTTGATTGAGGTCGGCCAATTGTGAATTCGGGTCCATGGCACGGTGAACACCGAGCCCATGGAAACCCGGAGGCTCCGCCGATAGAGCGGATCAGCGCATTCGGGAGTTATCAAGATTGCGTCAATTCCCAGTCCAGCAGCCGCTCGAAAAATTGCACCGACATTAGTGTGATCGACGATATTTTCCAATACGACAATTCTCGTTGTCCCGTGAAGAATTACGTCAACGCTTTGTGGAGCAGGCCTGACCATTGCCGCAAGCGCGCCGCGGTGGACATGGAATCCGGTTAACTCTTCCAGGACTTCATGGCTTCCGGTGAAAACATCAATATCGCCAAAATCATTATCAGAAATGCTGGGCAGCAGCAATCGCATTTTCGAAAGCCAATTGTCGGCCATGAGAATCGATAGGGGAGTGTGCCCGCTGGCAACGGCGCGCTCAATAATCTTTGCGCTCTCAGCAATGTACACACCATTTTCCGGTTCGGTTTTCTTGCGCAGCGCGACGTCGGTTAAGTCCAGATATGCCGATAATCGCGGGTCATCCGCTGTCTTTATGACGTGAATTGGCATGTCACAATTTTCCGATTGCATTCATCGGGCCAAGTATGCCGGACACACTGCACGGGTACCCGAATTAACTCAGGGGTGCACCCAGTTTGGCGAATAGTGCGTCAACCTGCGCCATGATCGTCTCGGCGTAATCCCAGGTGAGGTGTTGATTGTCACGGTGGGTGGGAACCCCGTTCACTTCTGCCGGACACGTTCCGTCCGGGCAAATCAACTCGTCCAGGGAGACGGATAAAACGTTGGGATTCTCCTGAGCGATCGCACGGGTGATTTTCTCGAAAGATTTCGTCCCTGTTTTTACATCAACCCTTTGATCGCAGGATGTGGGGTCGGCGCCGGTGGAAAGACAGTCAAGCATTGACGTTGTTGTTTCGGGCATTGGCTCAAGAATGACGATTTTTCCGGTGAACGGTGCAATCTCGTCGAGAGCCTTTTGGGTTCCTGGGGCAACGACCTCAGCCCAGCCGGGTTGATCGGCTGAGACGATTTTCCCGTTAACGAGTAGATCCCGACTCAGGACTGATCGCGAAGCAAGTACGGTCACCGCTGGGGTGAACTCCCTGGCCGCTGCTATCGCGGGGGCCCACAATCGCTCTTGGCAATTGAACGGCGTGTCCCTTGACTGTGGCGCAAGTGCTGGAATATCCATCCATGGACAACTGAGTTTGGTAACAAAGACGACGGTAAATCCTTTTTCTTTCGCGTAGGCGGCAAAACCTTGTCGCCAAAAGTTCGCGTGAGAATCGCCCACAACGAGAACGGTTTCGCCCCCACTGGCCCCATCAATGACAACCTCTGCTGTTGGAGCGTCTGACTCCTGTTGTCCTTGGGCTGCGGTGTTAATCAGGTTGGCAGTGGCTGCCGGAACGCGCAAGATTGCCAGCGTGAGCAGGGCGGTGCTAACTGTTGCGACAACTCCAATGCCGACAGCAATCTTTCGTGCACGTGGTGTGGTCACGGAAATACTCAATACGGGTTTTTCTAGGAAGTGGTAGGTCAATGCCGCAAGACCGATCGTGACGCCAAGTACCAGTGGTACCCGGTAGCCCCAGAACTCCGGGATCACGCCGATCAGTCCGCCAAGAACGATCACGGGCCAGTGCCAGAGATAAATCGAGTACGACCAGTTGCCCAAACTGCGTGCACTGCGAGTTGAGAGAGGGGCAAATGCGCGCGAGTTTTCCGCGACATTAATGCCAAACAAAATCCCTACCGTCGCAATCACTCCAACAACACCGACCTGCCACGGGTCCAGGCTTGTAAGTGACGTGCTGATCAGAAGTAGCAAAGCAAGTGAACCGGCGCCAATGGCGGGTGCCGTGCGCGCGAGTGGGTTAGCTGGCCTGTCGAGTTGATTCCACTTCAGCATAATCGCGGCAAGGGTTGCCCCGGCAATGAGTTGATACGCGCGGGCAAAAGTGTTGAAGTAGGCGGAGGTTTCATTTCCAGCATCCATCACGGCCGACACAGCAATGAGGATGGCGAGGAGTGCTACGAAAAATGGGATATTGAGACGTTCGCGCAGTGAGCGAATCGACAGTACCCCGAGCATGAAAACCGGCCAGACCACATAAAACTGTTCCTCAACCGAGAGTGACCAGTAGTGCAGGACGGGGCTGACGGCGCCGGCTTCTGCGAAATAGTCGGTGGCTTGTCCCATGAAATACCAGTTGGAGACATAGACCGACGCGAATGCGAAGCCTTCACGGTTTGTTGAAACCTCAAGGGGTGTTGCCCAGAGTTGATAGAGAACAGCGGTAACAATGAGTACCAGTAGGGCAGCGGGGAAGAGTCTGCGAGCTCGACGTGCGTAGAAGCCCCAGAGTGAAATCGAGTTCGTGCGTAAACGTTCGCGCAGGAGTAATGAAGTAATCAGGAATCCGGAGAGTACGAAGAAAACGTCAACGCCGACGAAACCGTTGTCAAAACCAGGCATGTCCGCGTGAAAGAGCACCACCAAAATTGCGGCTACCGCCCGCAGTCCGTCGACGGGAGTCAGGTGGACAAAATCAAGTGCAGACCGTGGCACCGAATCGCTGGTGGTGATTGATGCCGACACCGGGTAAGTCTCACACGACGGCAACGCCGCTATTGGGCGAGGATAAGTTGGACATCACTGCTTCCGAGTTGGGTGACATGCACGGGCACGCCCCAGTCCTGTTGGTGCATGTGACACACACCGTGCTCCGCATCCGAATCGCATGAGGCTCCCTTGGCGGCAACGTGCAGAATCCCGTGGGAAATCTCGGGGTTGATGCGTAATTCTCGGGTGAGATCTGTGCCGGTTCCGCTGCCTTGCAGAATGAGATCCGAGGGTGTGGAACTCACCACAAGTTGAGTAGATGGGCCGTAACGATCATCGCGTTTTTGGCCGGGGGGCGGAGTGAACAGCACAGAGAGGGTTACCTCACCGGCTGCGATTTCTAACTCTGGGCGACTGGTGTGCATTTCTTCGCCCGTAATGTTGAGTGGTTCTGCGATCGGAATAATGGAAACCAATCCGATCGCGGATTCGAGGACCAAAAGATGGTCACCGTGTGGAGTGAGGCATAGGTCACTCGGCTCGGCCAAGTCTCGCGCGATCGTGCTCACCACACCCGTATCAGGGTTAAGCATGCGGATAGCACCATTGTACGTATCGGCGATATAAACGACCTCATTATCGGAGGTCAGACCCAGCGGGTGCTGTAGGCGTGCTTGCTCTGCTTGGCCGTCAATATGCCCGAAGTCAAAAAGCCCCGTCCCAATGGAGGTGGAAATGGTAGCCGCTTGCATTTTGCGCAGCGAAGATGTTTCTGCGTCAAGGATCCACAAGCCGTGGTGTGAGTTGACGAGTGCCGAAGGCTGGGCAAACCACGCCTGATCGGTGGGACCGTCAACGAGACCTTCGTGGGTGGTTCCAGCCGAAATACCAACAGTCCCCAACTCCGGATCGAAAAACCAAATTCGGTGGTCACCCGCCATCGCAATATAGATGAGTCCATCGTGGTATTCCAGATCCCAGGGAGTTGAGAGTGGAGTGTCCAAAGCAGGCCCACGATCTGAACCGCCCGGTCGCCACTGCTTACCGGTACCTGCAAGCGTGGCTACTTGCTCGGTATCAAAGTTAATGCCGCGGATGGCATGATTTGCGGTATCGGCAATTAAAACCTGGTGTCCAATCTTCTCGGCCACGTCGCGGGGAAGCACGACCGCGCCGTAGGGCTCATTGAATTGGGCTTGGGCGAAACTTCCATCGATGAACCCACGCTTGCCCGAGCCAATTCGTTGAATGGGGGAGTTGGGTTCGGCAAAAGTGGCAACTGCCAATGAGTGACTCCCACTGTCACTGATCAGGATCCGTTCGTTATCGAGTGCCTCAATTTTTCCCGGTTGCACGTATGTCGACGCGCGTGCGATGTCGGCTTCAAAGTGGCCCTCCCCTCGCGAGAGTTGCCCCGTGGATTCATATGTTGGGACCAAGTCGCGAATTGTTGCCGAGATTGCGTGACCGTGGCCTTCGCCCGACCACGTTCCCACGACCTCGCCGATCGGGTCGACAAGAACAAGGGTTGGCCAACCGCGCACACCGTAGGCCCGCCAGGTGGACATCTCCGGGTCGTTCAAAATTGGGTGTTCTATCCCATGCCGCTGCACGGCGCTTCGAATAGCGTCGGCATCTTTCTCAAACTCAAACTTGGGAGAGTGCACACCTACCACGGTGAGAATATCAGCGAACTCGGCCTCCATCGGCCGGAGTTCCGCAAGTACATGATGACAATTGACACAACATAATGTCCAAAAATCAAGGAGCAAAAAGCGCCCGGCAAAATCGTCGAGCGCTAGCCTGCGCCCTCCCGTACCGATCCACGTATCACCAACGAGTGCTGGCGCCTTCATGTGAGTCGTCGAGTTGACCGAATAACGCCGGTGTTGAATCCAGCCAAGTGCAGCCCACCGTGAAATCTGGCATGTTCAATTTTTAGGCAGCGGTTCATGACCACATTCATTCCGGCTTCATGTCCTCGTTGTGCGATCTGCGAATCCTCGATCCCCAATTGCAGCCACAGCGTCTTCGCCGAGGACGCAATCGCCTGATCGAGAACCTCGGGGAGATCACTAGGTTTGCGAAAGACATCGACAATGTCGGGCGACGCGGGGAGATCACCGAGGGAAGGAAAAACCGTGTGGCCCAGAATGTCACTCTCCCGTGGATTAACGAACCAGACGGTAAAGTCCGAACTGGACAGAAGGTAGGTTCCCACGAAGTAGGAGGAGCGCGCCGAATTATTTGACGCCCCGACGATTGCAACCGTCTGCGACTCTTTCAGAATCTTCAGTCGATCGCGGGCACCAGGTTCGGTCCAGAGTTCTGCTAACGCAGACATCAGGCACCTTTCATTGCTGCGGTGAGCGCTTGATCAATATCCCACCAAATATCATCGATATCCTCGATTCCAACGCTGATTCGCACGAGATCTGCGGGTATCCCGGCCGCTGCCAATTGGGCCTCATTGAGTTGTTGGTGGGTGGTGCTTGCCGGATGAATAATTAGCGATCGGGCATCGCCAATATTTGCTAGGTGACTAAGAAGTTGCACACTGTTAATGAATTTCTCGGCCGCATCAAAGCCGCCTTTAACCCCAAATGAGAAAACAGCCCCGGGCCCGTCGGGGATGTATTTTTTAGCGCGTTCATAGTGTTGGTGCGCAGGGAGCCCAGAGTAGGAAACCCAGTCCACGCGTGGATCGGCGTCGAGGCGAGTGGCGATCTCCCTCGCGTTAACGACGTGCTCTTGCATTCGTTGCGGGAGAGTTTCGACACCCTGCAAAAGCAGGAAGGCACTATGTGGGGAGAGCGCCGGACCGATATCGCGCAATTGTTCGGTGCGTAGTTTGGTCAGGAACCCGTATTCCCCGAAGTTGTCCCACCACTTGATGCCTCCGTAGGCATCTACCGGTTCGGTCATGGTGGGGAATTTCCCGCTACCCCAGTCAAATGTTCCAGCATCAACCACAACTCCCCCGAGTGTGGTGCCGTGTCCACCAAGAAATTTAGTTACGGAATGAATCACGATGTCAGCGCCGTGCTCAATGGGTCGACACAAATAAGGCGTCACCGTTGTCGCATCAACAACGAGTGGAATATTTGCTTCGTGCGCGACGTCGGCCAATCCGCGAATATCAGCGACCAGGCTGGCCGGATTTGAGACCACCTCGGCAAAAATCGCCTTCGTATTAGGCTTTATCGCTGCCGCAAAATCGGCGGGGTCGTCGGAAGCAACAAATGTTGTGTCAATTCCGAATCGGCGCATAGTTACGTCGAGTTGGGTAATGGTCCCACCGTAGAGAGACGCCGATGCAACTATTGAGTCACCAGCGCCGGCGAGTGCAGCGAATGTGCAAAACTCAGCAGCCTGGCCACTTGCCGTTGCGACAGCGCCCAATCCACCTTCAAGGGATGCGATTCGTTCTTCGAGAGCTGCGACCGTTGGATTACCGATTCGAGAATAAATATTTCCATACTTTTGTAAGGCAAACAGTGTCGCGGCGTCCTGTGTATCTTCAAAAACGAAACTTGTTGTTTGATAAATGGGTACCGCTCGCGCGCCTGTCGTCGGGTCGGGTGATCCACCGGCGTGCAGAGCTCTGGTGCGGAATCCAAATTCGTGATCGGTCATGTTTCTCCCGGTAATTGTTAGACGGTTAGGGCAGCGAAGCGTTTAGACCCATTTTAAGGCGCGTTTCTCAAGTCTGGCGAGAATAAAATCCGTGGTCTTGCCGAGAATAGCCAACGTAATAATTGACAGTAGCAAAATGTCGGTTCGTGACGTGTTCTGACTGTCGATGAGTAGGAATCCGAGCCCCTTAGAACTCGCAATCAACTCGGCGGCGACGACAAAGAGCCAACTCTGCGCGAGGCCCAATCGTAGTCCGGCAAAAATTGTTGGTGAAGCCACAGGAAGCAAAATTCCAGTAATTAATCGACGTCCGGATAGGCCGTAGGCGCGGCCGACTTCAATGAGTTTTCGGTCGGCGTGCATAAAGCCCGAGGCGACGGTTGTGAACACGGGGAAAAAAGCACCAATTGCCACGAGCGTGATTTTTGGGCCTTCGTAAATTCCCATCCATAAAACGAGGAGTGGAACCCAGGCGAGTGAGGGCACGGCGCGAATCGCCTGGATCGTGGGTGAGAGAAATGAACTGACCCGTGGTGAAAGCCCGACCAAGGACCCCACGGTGAGTCCTGCCAGTGCCCCAATGGCAAATCCGGCCAAGACGCGCTGCAGGCTGATAGCAACGTGCATCCAGTACGTTCCGCGTTCAAGTAACTCAACGAGCGCGGCGCCAACCGCACTGGGCGTGGGAAGTTGACTTGCTGAATATGAACCATTTGTTGAAGCCCATTGCCATAGCAAGAGAAGTGCCGCAGGCAGGATCATGCCCGAAAGAACTGCCCCGGTCCAACTGGCCCCGCGAGAGCGTTTGCGCTCCCGCGGGGAATCAGCGATGAGAGACTCACGAATCTGAGTATCTAGGGTCACGAGGTTGCTCGTTCGGCAAAGGAGGTGTCATAGAGACTGTCCAATGCGGCGCGGGCTTCTTCTTCGGATCGCACCTGTGCCTCGGCAACCAAGACCGGCAAAATGGTTTCGAGTACTTGACGCTGGGCATCCCCTGGTACGAGTGGGACATCTACCACTGTCCGTTCGGTAAGCACCTTTGCGGCAATTTCAGGTTCTAAGGAGGCTTCTTGCGCCAACAACGCGGCAGCATCTTCCGGATTTTCGATGATCCAAGCACGGGCTTTTTCATAGCAAGTGAGGGCCTGGTCAACCAATTCGGGTTGCTCGGTCAGGAACTTCTCGCGTGCGTTGAGTACTCCGTATGAGTTGAAGGCAATGTTGCGGTAGATCAGTTGGGAACCATCTTTGACTTCCGTTGTTGCCATGATTGGGTCAAGACCCGCCCATGCGTCAACGTCGCCGCGCGCTAGAGCGGTTTGCCCATCAGCATGCTGGAGGTTGATAATTTCAACATCGGATGCGCTCAAGCCTGCTGCATTGAGCGATTGTAAAAGGAAGAAATAAGGATCAGTCCCTTTCGTTGCTGCGATTTTCTTACCCTTGAGTTGTTCCACGCCCGTGATCGAAGATCCGGATGGAACAACAACCGCTGCCCACTCGGGTTGTGAGAAGACCCCGATCGTTTTGATTGCTGCACCATTTGCCCGAGCCACAAACGAAGCCACGCCCGCCGTGGACCCAATGTCAATGGCTTCGGCGTTGAGATTTTCGTTGGCTTTATTACTACCCGTAGACAAAACCCAGTTCACGGTTGAATCCGGACCTAGGGCATCTTCGAGGCATTTCTGATCACGAACAACCAAGCTCAGCGGGTTCCAGTAGGCGTAGTCCAGGTTAATCGTGGCGCCTGATCCTGCTGCCTCGGAGCTTCCTTCACCACTCGCGCAACCAGCCAGTGCAACACCCAGCAGACTGAATCCCGCGATAGCCGTGAACGTTTTTTTCGTGCTTTTCATTATTTCTTCCTTTTCATTTGAGGGATGGGAATAAAATTCGTTAAACATGAACTCCGAAAAGTGCGAGTAATTGACGTCGGAGCGGTATGAACACGCTGTCGCTGCGGTCGCGAGGCCGTGGTGAATCAATTCTGATCGTTTCAATGATTCCTCGACCACGTTCACCGAGAACGATGATTCGATCGGCTAGGTACAACGCTTCATCAACATCATGAGTCACTAAAAGAACGGTTGTGCCAATCTGCGCTGTCACTTTTACCATCAGATCCTGCATTTGCATCCGCGTCAATGCGTCTAACGCGGCAAACGGCTCGTCCAACAGCAATACTCCGGGGTGGCCAATGAGTGCTCTCGCGAGTGCTGCCCGCTGCGCCATTCCACCGGAGATTTGTTTGGGGAGGTACCCCGCAAAATCACCGAGCCCGACAAGTTCTAGCCATGATTGGATCTCATTTGTCGACTTGGAATTTCGCACGCCAAGCCGTACATTTCCGCTCACGCTTCTCCACGGCAATAAACGTGGTTCTTGAAACACGACCGAACACCGCGCGTCCACCCCAACCACTGGACTGTTGTTCAGCAAGACGGTTCCAGAAGTGGGTGCCTCAAGGCCTGCTACCAGTCGTAACAAGGTTGATTTCCCACAGCCGCTTGGTCCCAAGATTGCCAAGATTTCCCCAGGAGCAGCAACGAGATTGATCTGGTTCAACACGTCAACGCGATCGGATCCCTTACCGAAGGATTTTGTGACCTGTGCAAGGGCAACCTCGGCGGGTGCAAGTGGCGCGATACTACTCAGTGGCTCATGAGGTGAACTGGACATAAATTCCTTTGCGAAAAGAGAAGATGGCTGATGGCCAAACGGCACATGCCGATGGCGGGTCTCACATCAGCGCATGCTGAATTGAGATAGGGGTGGGGAGGGGGTTAGCGCAAACAGAGCGCGCTGGACATGCGCATGCAGTCCATTTCGAGGCAGGAAGTGAGAACGGTGGAGAGGTGAGAAAAGGGCCGGTCGAACATGAGGACTCCTGACATCGGTCCTGGCGGTAGCACCCGTTTCCGGGTTGCTGCGGCGTCAATGAGCCAGATCTCTCGGCCGCTCTGGATGTTGGGAGGAAGTTAGCAGATATCCTCCACGACCGCAAATCAAGGATCTATCCGCATGTCATTGTCCCCGTGATCAGGGCGTTACCTTGGTGCTTAGATCAAGCCCTTAGCCGCGAGGAACTCTGCAGCAACATCAGCAGGCTTGCGGCGATCCAGATCAACAGCCTTGTTCATTGCGATCAGGTCATCGGTTGTCATTGCCGCAGAGACCGCATTCAAGATTGCCGTGAGTTCTGGCGTGACCGAAGTCGAGATTACCGCTGGAACAATGTTGTCGACCTGCTGCAGGGCTAGGTCATCAACGAGCACGACGAAGTCGTTCGCTGCAACGCCACCGTCCGAGCTAAAGATCACACTGACATCGATTGAACCCTGTGAGAGCGCCGTTTTTGACAGGGGGCCACCGGCATCTAGTGGCACAAACTCCGCGATTTTCATGCCGTAGGTGCCTTCAAGGCCGGGCTGGCAAAAGGGACGTTGGGGGCACTCGGGCGGGCCACCTAGGCGAATATCCATGGTTGCACTCAGGGCGGCGAGATCGGACATGGTTACCAAGCTGAATTCACGCGCGAAGTCGCCGCGGACTGCATAGGCATTTTGATCCGCAGCAGGGGAAGGGGTCAGAAGGGTGATTCCAATCTTTTCAGCGAGTGGCTGGCCTTGAGCCAATGTCGCATCGACGTCACCGTTTGCAACGGCGGGTGTATCGGGCCCGTTCTCTTTAATGTTGAGGAATTCGGTAAAGGTGCCGAGGTACTCCGGCACCATCTGCACGTCACCGGACTCAAGGGCAGGTTGGAGAACTTCGCGGTTCGTCGATGCAGTAATGCTGACGTCATAACCCTCGGCTTTCAGCGCTCCGGCATACACCTCGGCAAGGATTTGGCTCTCGGTGAAGTTGAAGGCGCCAATCACCAAGGAGTTGGTGCCCGGCGAACTTGACGTCGAGGAACACGCAGCGAGAGCCGCAGTGGCAAGGGTGAGACCGAGGATCAGGCGTATGCGCATGTGAGGATAGTTTCATAAACGAACCGATTATGCCCACCGGATGCACTACTGCGTGGCTAGCCAATACGCAGGACCCGCAGAAAACTCGATGTCAACCGACCGGGAACCCGGCCGAGTCGGTGCGCGATCCCTGCCTGAACCAGCGCGAGCAGGCCTTCCGTACTCATGGTGACAACGGCGACGAGCACGACACCGGCCAGGACCATCGTTGTGTCTTGGAGTCCGAAGCCGTCAAGAATAAAACGCCCCAGGCCGCCACCTCCAACGAAAGCGGCGAGAGTGGCTGTCGCGATCACCTGCACGGTTGCCGTACGAATGCCGGCGAAAATGAGGGGCAATGCAAGAGGCAATTCAACCTGCCAGAACAACTGGCGGCCGGTGAAACCTACCGCACGCCCGGCCAAGCGAGCCTGCGGATCTACACCGGATATTGCGATATTTGCGTTGGTGAGCATTGGGGGGATCGCAAATATTGCGAGCGCGATGATCGCAGCACTCACTCCCAATCCACCGGCTGCCGCGAGTAAAAGCAGGAGTGCAAATGTGGGGATAGCCCGTCCTAGGTTGGCTACGCTCGTTACAACTGCACTTCCCTTGCCCAAATGCCCCGTCACAATTCCGGCCGGAAGTGCGATAGCAGCGGCCGCCAGAACGGCGACCGCGGTGATCACCAACTGCTCGAGGAGTCGCGTTGGAATTCCACTAGGGCCACTCCAATTCGACGGATCCGTAAACCAGATCAGGATGCTCATGTCGAAGCCGCCGGCGCCCACGGACTCAGCCGACGCTCAAGCACGATGAGTAGCCACTCAAGAATCAGCCCTAGCATCACCGCGAGGAGAGTTCCGGCAAGAATTGGAGCCCGAAAAAAATTGTTGGTAAAGCCATTGAGCACGATCTGTCCGAGGCCACCGTGGCCAACGAGTGCGCCAACCATCACCAGTCCCACTGTCGAAACGGTCGCGAGTCGGATCCCCACCATGATCGCCGGTAGTGCCATCGGGATTCCCACGCGCACAAGAAGTGAGCCCTCGCTGTAACCCATTCCCAGGGCGGCCTTGTGAACATGAGGGGGAATCCCTTGTAAGCCGACAATGGTGTTGCGCAAGATAATCATCAACGCATACAAAGCAAGCGCGACAATTACGGTCGTCGCTGAAAGTCCAAAAACGGGCCACAGCCCGGTAATGAGAGCGAGTGAAGGAATTGTGTAGATCAGTGCGCCGAGAACGAGTGTGGGGGTAACGAGCCATCGCGATCGAACCGCAAGGACCGCAAGTGGTAATGCGATGACCACGGCAAGGGTGATCGCTGCTGCCGTGATAATTAAGTGCTCGACGAGCGCGCTGAGGAGATCCATCCATGAACTCGTGAGATACTCCATACTTACCCATGGATTCGGAGCAGTTGTTGGAGCGAGCACACATGGATCATAAAGCGGCAGGCCCTCACCTCGAACTACGTGCCGTGACAAAGAAATTCAAAGACCTTGTCGTCGTTGAGGATTTCTCCCTTGACATTCACACCGGAGAGATCTTCGTGCTCTTGGGACCCAGCGGCTGCGGTAAGTCCACAACGCTTCAATTGGTGAATCGACTTCTCAAGGTTGACGGCGGCGCGATCTTCCTCGAAGGTGTTGATATTGGCGATCTTGACCCAGTGCAACTCCGTCGAAGTATCGGTTACGTGATCCAGGAGATCGGATTGTTCCCGCATCGCACCGTTGCTGAGAACATCGCCACCGTCTGCAAATTGCTTGGCTGGAGTCGTCAACGCATCAGCGATCGCGTTGAAGAAATGCTCAGACTCGTTGACCTTGATCCCACCGTCTACGCGGGCCGCTATCCACACGAGCTTTCGGGTGGTCAGCAACAGCGCGTTGGTGTTGCTCGTGCCTTGGCCAGTGCACCGGCCACATTGCTGATGGACGAACCCTTCGCTGCGCTGGACCCGATCGTTCGACGGGAATTGCAGCGCGAGTTTCGCCAGTGGGTCCGCGAACTGGGCACCACCGTTGTTTTTGTAACACACGATGTCGACGAAGCTGTACTGCTTGCCGACCGGATCGCCGTTCTCGGCGATCGCTGTCATATCGAGCAAGTAGGAACCCCTATCCAGGTACTCGCGCGTCCCGAGTCACACCGGGTAGCAGATTTTCTCGGTGAGGACCGCGTCCTTCGTGCCCTCGTTGTCATTCCCGTCATCGACGCGATGGACGAGGGTCCGGCAGTGGGTCCCATTTTGAACTGCACCGCAACAGCCCACGACGCTCTCACTCTTATGTTGCGTGAGGGGGCTTCATCAGTCACGATCGTGGATAATGCTGGAATCACCGTGGGTTCGGTTACGTGGTCTTCGCTGATCGAAGCCGCACTGGCTATTCAGAAGGAGAAAGCATGAAAGCAATCTGGAACGGAATGGTCATCGCCGAAAGTGATGACACCATTGTTGTTGAAGGCAACTACTACTTCCCGCCGGCGTCGGTGCGTGCCGAAAACTTCTCAGCTTCGGATACCACGACGGTGTGCCCGTGGAAGGGAACGGCGTCGTATGTAAATCTTGTTGTCAACGGCGACACCAACGTTGATGCTGCTTGGTTCTACCCTGAGCCGAAAGATGCCGCGAGCAATATTGCGGGCCACTACGCATTCTGGAAAGGCGTCACCGTCTCTTAGGAGTTTTAGCTTGCGTAATTAAAGATACCTCCTAACCTATGCAACTACAGTACTTTTAATGAATTGGGTTAGGACGGTGGCGAGGTGAAAATCAATTCGTGTGTCCTTGTTATCGGTGACACTGACGTCGGTCGGCGGGTTTGTTCTGCACTCAATCATCGTGGAATCCGAACATTGCATTTGGGATCACCCAGTGACGGTGAAATTTCGGCAGCGTTAACCCCCGATGTTGCTGGTGTGGCCATCATGTTGCATGACGACATCCTTGCCCTGCGTTACGGCTTGATGGCAGAGCATCTTCGGCCGGGGATCCGGATGTTTGTCAACATGTTCGACCGGACAGTTCGCAAGCAACTCGAGTCCACGGTGCCCAATTGCGTGGTTTTGTCCCCGGCAGCCATCAGTGTTCCGACCATGGTGGCCGCGGCAATCGCACCGCACGTTGCTTCGATCCGGCGGCTGGACAAGGCTAGTGATCCTTTTTGGGTGTCCATAGAAAATGAAGAGTCCCCAGATGTTCAACCTTGGAAAGCGCCGTTACGAATGCGATTGCGTGGGTTACGGGGAATCGCCCTTGGCCAGTTTCGCCCGTACGATTCGGGTTCATCCACTCTCCTGATCGGAGCTTTCGGTCTTGTTCTGATCATCGCAATCGACACCGTCGTGGGCCTAGCGCATGCAAGTGGGCTGCGCGCTCTTTACGATGCGACTCGAACCGTTGCAACCATTTCCTCCCCGACCCTTCCGGATTCACCCGCCGTTCTCATCTGGGCAACGATCGCTGCAATTATTGTGATGGGTTTCACCGCGATGTTTGCTGCGGGAATTGTGAACCACCTTTTATCTGGTCGCCATGTCACGTTGGTAGGTCGCCGGGTTGTGCCACGCAGCGGTCACGTTGTTGTTGCCGGCATGGGTCAAGTTGGTCTTCGACTCGCACAAGAGTTACGCAGTCTGGGTATTGCGGTCGTCGGGATTGAACGCGATCCGCAAGCATCAGGTTTGGGCTTTGCACGAGCCGTTGGAGTTCCCGTAATTATTGGAAACGCTTCCTCGCAGGCAGCACTTAAAAGGGCTGGAGTTTCCCGAGCCATTGCAATCGTCGCAGTTGGAAGTGACGAACGAGACAACATTGCCGTCGCGGTAACGGCGCTTGCAGGACGACCCGGTGCTCGCGTTGTTCTGCGTGCAGGTTCAGATGATGCGATCACCGAAACCACGTCACTATTTCGCATTGGTGCGGTGATTGATGTCAATGGCCTGACGGCGTTGTTTGTCGCCGAAAGCATGACCGGTCACAGGCCCTACGCGGTAATTCCGTCAGCCTCTGGTTTCGAATCAATCGCCTCGGAAACGTATGAGGTTTCACCCCTCGGTTCGGCGCCGGATCGTTGCGACTGTTCCCTCTGAACCCCACTTCAATGAACATTGAGAGTTGAGCATCGAAAATATAAGTGTCAGATAAGTAGCAAGCGAAATATTATTCAGCAGGTGCCCTCCAGATCACCGCAGCAAGGATCTTTCAAGTAAGCACAACAATGCGGTTCTGGCTGAGGCACGTTGGCTCTGTTCCGTTGTTGCGACCGGTGCGCAAACATGACCTCAAGAATGGCAACGACTCATGTCGGCGGAACTCGAGTAGCGACAAACCCGAGCAGATGCCGGTTTGGCGGTCGCACCCTCTGCCGTGCGCTCACATCCCAGCGCCCTGCCGGCTTGTGAACCGGAATTAATCGCTGGGAATCGTGACACCCGGTGGATCCACGAGGACTACGTGTTCAGGAAGCACTGACGTTCAAAGAACGAACTACTCGAGGGGAAGACTCAGGTGCGACACTGGATGACTTGGACAAAGTGCGATGGAAAGCAGGTGCTTTTGACCGACTTTCCCCGATTCTGGGAAAGTCGGGTTGGCTGGGGGTGGGTGCGCCCGGAGGGACTCGAACCCCCAACCGACCGGATTCCGGATGGATGTATGTGGTGGTCTTTGGAAGTCAGTTTTCCTCGTGGAGAGACATCCATGGACACCAGGAGACACATTCAAATTGCTACATGAATTGCTACATTCCTAGAACACGCTCGATGGCATCT
>Ga0105051_10003212_pt1 | contig 20068 bp, 23 predicted proteins | sample FRY02_FD_78383 | JGI IMG/M metagenome (GOLD analysis project Ga0105051, IMG submission 78383) | Freshwater microbial communities from Lake Fryxell liftoff mats and glacier meltwater in Antarctica - FRY-02 (megahit assembly) | ecosystem: Environmental > Aquatic > Freshwater > Ice > Glacier... | reverse complement strand
CTGCGGCTGGAGTCTTGGCAGTTGTTGTGGCTGCATCTGATCCGCTGCTGGCGGGCGTATCGGCTTTTTCAGAGCTGCCAGATTCTTTGGCTTTTTCACCGTCTTTGGCCTTGTCGCCGCCGCTTTTAGCATCGCGAAAGTCTGTGACGTACCAGCCCGAGCCCTTGAGCTGAAAGCCAGCGGCCGTCAATTGCTTTTTAAAGGTCGGCGCGCCACATGCCGGGCAGTCAACCAGCGGAGCATCCGACATTTTTTGCAGAACATCTTTGGCATGCCCGCAGGACTCGCATTTGTAAGCGTAAATTGGCATGGTTTTGAAAACCTCTGGGGGATGGGTAAATCTCGCCTGGCGCAGCAAGATGCAAAGCCCTCGATTATAAGGCTTTGCCTAGAAAAGCCTGACCCTCAGCAGCACCTGCATGGCTACCAGCCCCAGCAAAAACCCAATGCCGCCGTAAATGATGCCTTGCAGCAGTTTGTTGGTGCGTTTTTGCTCAGCCAGTAACTCCAGCAGCTCGCGCCGATTGGAGTTTGGCGGCACTTTAAGGTACTGCGACAAGAGGCGCGGCAGTGCCGGCAGCAGCTTGGCATAAGACGGGGCTTCAATCCTGAACTGCGCCAGCAACTTTTCTGGGCCCACCTGCTCAATCATCCATTTCTCTAAAAAAGGCTTGGCCGTGCTCCACAGGTCCAAATCCGGGTCCAGATCGCGGCCCAGGCCTTCAATATTCAGCAGTGTTTTTTGCAGTAGCACCAGTTGCGGCTGAATCTCGACATGAAAGCGGCGCGAGGTTTGAAACAGGCGCATCAGCACCAGGCCGAGTGAAATTTCCTTGAGTGGCCTGTCAAAGTAGGGCTCGCAGCAGGCGCGAATGGCAGACTCCAGCTCGTCCACACGGGTGCTGGCGGGTACCCAGCCTGATTCAATGTGCAACTCAGCCACGCGCTTGTAGTCGCGCCTGAAAAATGCGCTGAAGTTTTGCGCCAAATACTCCTTGTCAATCTCGGTCAGCGTGCCAACAATGCCAAAGTCCAGTGAAATGAAACGCCCAAAAGTAGCCGGCTCCAGGCTGACCTGAATATTGCCTGGGTGCATGTCGCCGTGAAAATAACCATCGCGAAACACCTGGGTGAAAAATATTGTCACGCCATCACGCGCGAGTTTTTTCATGTCCACACCAGCATCGCGCAAGCGCTGGGTCTGACCAATCGGTACGCCTTTCATGCGCTCCATCACCATCACGTCGGGCATGCAGTAGTCCCAAATCATTTCAGGAATCATGACCAGATCAAGCCCCGCCATGTTGCGCCGCAGTTGTGCAGCGCTGGCGGCCTCGCGCAGCAAGTCCAGCTCGTCGTGCAGGTACTTGTCAAACTCGGCCACCACTTCGCGCGGCTTCAAGCGTTTGCCATCTTTTGACGCACCCTCCACCCAGCCAGCCATCATGTGCATCAACGCCAGGTCCTTTTCAATCGCCGGCTTCATGTTGGGCCGCAGCACCTTGACGGCCACTTCACGACCCTTTCCGTGACGGTCATCAGGCAGCACCGCGAAATGAACCTGGGCAATTGATGCGCTGGCAATCGGTGTGTGCTCAAAACTGGCAAATATCTTGTCCAGCGGGCGACCAAACGATTTTTCAATCATGGCCACCGCCAGCGATGAATCAAACGGCGGGACACGGTCTTGCAACTTGGCGAGTTCGTCAGCAATGTCTGGTGGCAACAAATCACGGCGGGTCGACATCACCTGCCCGAACTTGACAAATATCGGCCCAAGGCTCTCCAAAGCCTCACGCAGGCGCTCGCCGCGCGGTGCGCGCAGGTCACGTCCGACAGAAACGATGCGCTTGAGCAGCTTGATCCAGGGCTTTTCAAAACTTGCCAGCACCAGCTCATCCAGGCCAAAGCGCAGCACCGTCCAGACGATGAAAGCCCCCCTGAAAATCCGGCTCATGTGGCGGCCTTCACAACCACATCATGCGCAGTTGCGAACGGGCTGCCAGGCGCAGTGACCAAAAACTGCTTCAAGCCCGCCATCGCGCGCCGTGCTGCATCAGCCAGCGCATGGGCAGGGACATCGCCCAGCACGCGCGACAAGTCTTCTTCAAAGTCCCAGCGCAGGTTCTCAGCCAGCCAGCCGAGCTCAGCGGCCAGTTGCACATCGCCCTCGATTTTTACGGGTGGTGGTTTTTCGGCCATGACCGATTGCATCAAACTCATCGGTGAATCAACTGCCACCGCAATCATTAAATCAGGTTTTGCAGCAGAGCTGGCTTTGTCGAGCAGGCCGACCGGGGTGATCAGCAAATCAAGTTCGAACAAGCCCCAGCGAATGTGCAGCACGCTGCCTTTTTTGCGGGCCAAGCGGTCTTGCGCTTCTTTTTCCTGCATCAGGACATGGTTTAAAAAAAGGATCAGGCGCTGCTGCGTTTCACTGACTACCCAGGCGGGCGGTTGAAAACGGGTAGCAATGGATTCCAGAAAAGAAAAAGGGAACGTGTTATTCATACGTTCCCGATTTTGACGGATTATTTAACCCCTCGGGGCTAAAGACTGATTATTGCAAGGCCTGGACTCCTGCCACCAGCCAGCCGCCCGCGCCGTTGCGCGGCTTGGTCATGTTCCACACTTCGCGGAATGGGCTGGCACCAGCCGATGCGTCTTCACGGATCATGCCCGAGAACTCGACGCTGGCCATATACACATCGGCCAGCTCTTCAATGCCAAGCAGTTTGGCATCCAGCATTTGCACATCAGTCTTGTTCACGCCTGCACCGGTGTGTGACTCACGCTCGGCGAGTTGCGTTTTGATTTCGCTGAGCATCTCGTCCGTCATCATGGTGCGCAGGTTATTGATGTCCGAACGATCCCAGGCGTCTTGCAGCGTCAAGAAGTTGGCCTTGCAAGCCTTCAGGAAGCCTTCAGCGTCGAAGCCAGCAGGCACACCCCACGATTGCGAACCAGCCAGGCCAGAACCGATCATCGAGCCTGAACCAGTGCCTTGCTGAGTTGTGTCAAACGCCGTGCTGCTGCGCTCCCAGGGGCGAGCTGAAGCGTCGTTACCGACATTCTCGGGGCTGTAACTTTTCGGCGTTGCCGCATTGCCCGCGCCCTGAAAGGCGAAAGGAGATTTCGCTGGCTCAGAGCTACTACCTTTAAATTTGCGATACAAAAATCCGCCCACGACCATGACCACCAGCGCCAACAAGGCAAACATGATGATCTGACCAAATGCTGCACCCAACCCCAACGAGGATGCAAGCCAGGCCAATCCAAGACCAGCGGCCAAACCGCCAAGCATCGCGCCCCATGGCTTTTTAGGTGCGGCAGCAGCAGCAGCGCCCGGAGCAGCCGCAGGCGCGGCAGGCGTGGCGTCGCGTTTCGTCACATTCGAGGATTGCTGACCAACGGATTTGCCGCCGCCCATTCGCTTGGCGTCGGCGCTGGTAGATGCAAAGCCAAAGCTGAGCGCCATCGCGGCTGAAAGAACAATAGACCAGATTTTCATAACATCTCCTTGGTACACATAGTACAAAACTTCAATATAGAGCTTAACAACACGATCTCAACACTTGATTCCAACATGCAATGCCACTACGCCGCCAGACAGGTTGTGATAGTCCACATGACCAAAACGGCTTTTAAGCATCATGGTCTTTAGCGTGTCCTGGTCGGGATGCATGCGAATCGATTCGGCCAAGTACTGGTAGCTGGCATCGTCATTGGCCACCAACTTGCCCAATTTTGGCAAAACTTTGAAGGAATACCAATCGTAAATCTTTGCCAGGGGCTTGGCTACCTTGGAAAACTCCAATACCAACAGTTTGCCACCTGGCTTAAGTACCCGGTTCATTTCCAGCAGCGCCGCGTCTTTGTGCGTCATGTTGCGCAAACCGAAAGCGACGGTCACCAGATCAAAATAGGCATCAGCAAAAGGCAGATGCTCAGCATCGCAAGCCAGGGTTGGCAGGCTTACACCCGCATCCAGCAAGCGGTTACGGCCTTCGCGCAGCATGGCTTCGTTGATATCGGTATGCACCACCTGACCCGCCGTGCCGACCTTGGGGGCAAACGCCAGCGCCAGGTCACCTGTTCCGCCCGCAATATCGAGCACGCGCTGACCCGATTTCACATTGGCCACCAGCACCGTGTAAGCCTTCCACGCACGGTGCATGCCGACCGACATCAAGTCGTTCATCACGTCGTACCTGGACGCGACCGAATCAAACACGCCGCGCACCGCTTTGGCCTTGTCTTTTTCCTCGACAGATTGGAAACCGAAATGGGTCGTTGTCATGGCCTCAATGCTAGAGTGCGACGACTCGATTTTAAGGCTACAACCCTAGTCCGACACGGGGCATTGCTGCTTTTTATGCTGCAAAAACAACACAGATGGCGGAGTACAGGTTAACGGGAGCCGCAACTGTGGCCACCCGCAACCACCATAGGCGCATCGCGCACGGCACCGGCTGCCTCCAGACGGCGGTTGTAGTCGTCCCAAAAACGGGCTTGCTGGGATCCCAGGTGATAAAGATAGTCCCACGAAAAGATACCGCTTTCATGGCCGTCAGAAAACACCGGCTTGACGGCGTAATTGCCTATCGGCTCCAGCGCGACCAGGCCAACTTCGCGTTTGCCGGTTTGCAACACCTCTTGACCTGGGCCGTGGCCCTGGACTTCTGCCGACGGGGAATACACGCGCATCAACTCAAAAGGAATTTTGAACTCTGCGCCATCTGAAAAAGTCACCTCCAACAGGCACGATTTGTTGTGCACTGTCAGCGCGGTAGGGGTGGGTGAGTCTGCTTGCAGGCCGGCCATGGAAGTTGCCTTGTAAAAAATTCAGGATGCCAGCTTTTCAGCCAACAGTCGATTGACTTGCTCGCACTGCAAGGCCAGTTGCGCCAGCTTTGGTGCATTGGGTTCGCGCTGCGGTGTGGCCCACACAGAACCCGGAAAGTGGCTGTCCCAATCAAACCGTGCAATCACATGCCAGTGCAAATGCGGCACGACATTGCCCAATGCAGCCAGGTTGATTTTGGCTGGTTTGAGTTGTTCGCGCAACACCAGCTCAATCGCTACCACAGTGTTCATACAGGTATTACGTTCATCAAGGGACAGACTTGAGAATTCAGGCACATGCGCGTTCCACACCACGCGGTAAAACGCCGGAAAGCCCGACTCTAGCGCCTGAATCACCCGCAACTGATGATTCTTGAAAATCAGCAAGCCGCCATCTGTTTCGCACAAAGGGCAACCACTGACGCTCATACCAAGACCCTCTCTATGCCGCCATGATTGGCCGAATCCACAACCGTCTGCAACCAGTGATTGCCCAATAGTTGGCTGGCCATTTCCACCACGATGTAATCAGCCGTGGCGGCTTTCGGGTTGCGAATGATCGGCACGTAATCTTTGTCTTCAATGTCGTGCAAGGCGCTTGGGGTCGTCCAGCATGTCGTTTTGCAGATAAGGGTTGCGCTGCACCACCCATACGTCACCCAGCACCTCGTACAGCATGCGGGCTGATCGGCCGGTTTGGCGTTCACCGCGCAGCTGGTTCGGCAAATCCCAGACACGCACTCCCAACAGGCGGATAACGACTTCGCGGTCAGAAAAGGACGTGTAGTTGTAGGGAATCTCGCGCAGCCGGGGCGAGTCAGTGGCCAGCGCTGTGGAAATGGTGGGATCCAACGCCACAAGTGAGGCTAAGGAAAGTGGCGCATTCATTGAAATAACCTGTCGCTTTTGGGATTCTGTATTATCACGTCAGAAATTCTGTGCAGCATGCGCTGCACATCGCGCCCCTTAGTCAACGCCGACGGTATAAACAAACCCGTCATTCAGCCGTCACAATCGTTCGGAACAATATGTAGGGTTTCCCTGGTTGCACTGTAGGCGTTGCGTAATATATTTACTTCGTCGCCGTTGCGGCTGATTTTTGAGCTGTTTTTTTATCCAGAAAAAGGAATTCCCATGCTTTCTAAGCGCAGTACCTTAAAGAAATCCCTCGCCAGCTTATCGGCCATTCTGGCTTTTGGCTCTGTCGTAGTGCTTCCAGCTGCTGCCCAGCAGCGCACAGAGATTCAAATGTGGATGGGATTGACTGGTCAAGGCGGTGAATTGCTGGCCAAGTACACCAGCGAATTCAATGCCTCACAAACCGAATATCGCGTAGTGACATCGTTTAAGGGGCAGTACCCCGAGCAACGTGCAGCAGCCGTAGCGGCCTATCGCGCAGGCACCCCCCCACACATCATGCAGATGTTTGATGCAGGCTCGGGCGACATGACTGCGGCCAAGGGCGCAATCATTCCGGTGAGCGAGGTATTCAAAAGGGCCAACCTACAGTTCAACCCAGCTGACTTTATTCCCCCGGCGCGCGGCTACTACAGCCTGCCCAATGGAGACATGCTGTCGATGCCATTTAATGTCTCGACTGCGGTGATGTTTTACAACAAAGATGCCTTCAAAAAAGCTGGTCTGGATGCCGAAAAGCCACCCACCACCTGGCCAGAAGTGATCAAAGCTGCCAAAACAATTCGTGAAAAGAACGCTTCAGCCTGCGGCTTCACCACCACGTGGCTGGCCTGGATCATGTTGGAGCAACACGGCGCACGCCACAACATTGCACTGGGCGACAAAAACAATGGCAAAGACGGCAGTGGTGCCTCACTTGACCTGAATAACAAGGCCAATCAGCGTATGGTGCAAACGCTGGTGGACATGCAAAAAGACAAGAGCTTTGACTACGGTGGTCGCTCCAACGACGCAGCGGCCAAATTCATCAGCGGCGAGTGCGCCATACTGATGCAGTCTTCCGGTGGCCTGGGTGCTATCGCCCGCGATGCCAAGTTTCAGTTTGGTGTGGGTCAGCTGCCTTACTGGCCCGACATGGCCAAGGGCGGCAAGCCTTATGCCAGCACCATTGGCGGAGCATCGTTATGGGTATTCAACGCCCCCAACCGCACGGCAAACGAGTACCGAGGTGTGGCGCAGTTCTTGTACTACCTCAAGTCAACGCCTGTGATGACAGATTGGGCCAAAGCCACTGGCTTTTTGCCAGCTACCAACGCAGCGTTTAAATCCATGCAAGACGAAGGCTTCTTCAGCAAAAACCCAGGGCGCGACGTGCCGGTGGTGCAGTTGATTAACGGCCAGCAAGGTGCTAACACGGGCGGCTATCGCTTTGGCCGCTGGGTTGAGATCCGCGACGTTTATCACGAAGAGGTGGAAAAAGCCCTGCAAGGCAAGCAAAACGCCGCTGAAGCGCTGCACAACACTCAGCGCCGGGGCACAGCTTTGCTGCGTGCCTTTGATGCCCAAAATCGCAGCTGAACGTCAGTCGCCCAAGCTGTAAGAGAACGATGCCCGGATGGATCGCAAAGTTTTTTTTCCGCAAAAGGTGTTGCCCTATTGGCTGCTGGCCCCGCAACTGATCATCACTTTAGTGTTTTTCATTTGGCCGGCGGCTCAAGCGGCCTATATGTCGGTGTTACAGCAGGATGCGTTTGGCATATCGGTGCGATTTGTGGGGCTTGATAACTTCACTGCGCTGTTTGAAGAAAGCGACTATGTGGAGTCGATGTGGCGAACGGCGTACTTTTCTATCGCTGTAACTGCTTTGGCTATGGCCCCCGCACTGTTGCTGGCTGTGATGGCTGACCGCGTGGTGCGCGCAGCGAATTTCTACAAAACCTCGCTCGTCATCCCCTACGCCATCGCACCCGCCGTGGCAGGTGTTTTGTGGTTGTTCATGTTCAACCCGGCGGTGGGTATTTTGGCTTGGGTGCTCAAGCAGTGGGGCGTGGACTGGAATCCGGCGCTCCATGGCGGCCAAGCCATGACTCTGGTCATTTTTGCGGCGGCATGGAAGCAGATTGCCTACAACTTTCTATTCTTCTTGGCCGGGCTGCAATCGATCCCAAAATCACTGCTAGAGGCTGCTTCAATTGATGGCGCAAGTAACGCCCGCAAGTTCTGGACAATTGTGTTGCCGCTGCTTTCACCGATCACGTTTTTTCTGCTGGTGGTCAACATGGTCTACGCGTTTTTTGACACTTTTTCGGTGGTTCACGCCATGACAGGCGGCGGTCCCGCCAAAGCTACCGAAATCTTGGTCTACAAGGTCTATAACGACGGTGTGATAGCGCTGAATTTGGGCTCATCAAGCGCGCAGTCGGTGATCTTGATGCTGATCGTGATTGCGCTGACTTTCATCCAGTTTCGCTACATTGAAAAGAAAGTTCATTACTAATGAACGGTCACGATTACCGCGACCCTTGGGCTTGGTTATCGCACGCCATACTATGGCTGGGCATCGCCGTGATTGCGTTTCCGCTCTACCTCACGCTGGTGGCCTCCACACTCACACCGCAAGACATTGCTCAAGCACCCATGCCAGTTCTGCCGGGCTCGCAGGGCTTGGCAAACTACCAAGCTGCCCTGCTGACGGGCAGCACGTTTCGCATGTCGCCCCCGGTGGGCGTCATGATGTGGAACAGCCTGGTCATGGCGCTGGTCATCACCTTCGGCAAGATCACCATCAGCATCATCTCGGCCTATGCCGTGGTATTTTTTCGCTTTCCCGGCCGCATGGGGGCCTTCTGGTTGATCTTCATCACCCTGATGCTTCCGGTGGAAGTACGCATCATCCCGACCTACGAAGTTGTCTCTGACCTGGGGATGATCAACAGTTTTTCAGGTTTGACGATTCCCCTCATTGCCTCGGCTACCGCTACCTTGTTGTTTCGTCAATTCTTTCTCACCATTCCCGACGAATACGTGGAGGCCGCCAAAATAGATGGGGCCGGGCCGCTGCGATTTTTTTGGGATATCTTGCTACCGCTGTCACGCACCAACATTGCCGCGCTGTTTGTGATTTTGTTCATCTACGGCTGGAACCAATATCTGTGGCCTTTGCTCATCACCACCGACCAAAACATGGACACCATCGTGCTGGGGATCAAAAAAATGATCGGTACCGGCGACTCGCAAACCGAATGGCATCTTGTCATGGCCACCACCATCCTGGCCATCCTGCCCCCTGTGCTGGTGGTGGTGTTGATGCAAAAGTGGTTTGTGAAGGGCCTGGTGGAGACGGAGAAATAAATAAGCTGCGGGACAGACCCATGCGAAGCATAGATTTATCCTGAACTGACCAAACATTACGTAACCACTCAAACGACCTCATTCCATGGCCTCAATCACTCTGACCAATATCATCAAACGCTATGGCTCTGGTAGCACAGCCAACCAGGTCATTTACGGCGTCAGTGCCGAGATTGCCGACGGCGAATTCATTGTGATCGTCGGCCCCTCGGGCTGCGGCAAAAGCACGCTGCTTCGCATGGTGGCGGGCCTGGAAGACATCTCTGGCGGCACGATTGCGATTGGCGGCAAGGTGGTCAATGGCATTGATCCGGCGCAGCGCGACATTGCGATGGTGTTTCAAAACTATGCGCTTTACCCGCATATGAACGTGTTTGGCAACATGGCCTACGGCCTGAAGATTGCCAAAGTGCCGCTGGACGAGATCAAAACCCGGGTCGATAAAGTCGCCAGGATTTTGGAACTGTCGCACCTGCTGGAGCGCAAACCCAAAGAACTCTCGGGCGGGCAGCGCCAGCGCGTGGCCATGGGGCGCGCTATTGTGCGCCAGCCCCAAGTGTTTTTGTTTGACGAGCCGCTGTCTAACCTCGATGCCATGCTGCGTGTACAAACGCGCCTGGAGATTCAAAAACTGCACCGCGAACTCGGAATTACCTCGCTGTTTGTCACGCACGACCAGATTGAGGCCATGACACTGGCCCAGCGCATGATGGTGATGAATGCCGGCCGTATGGAGCAATTTGGTACGCCCGAAGAGGTGTACCACCGCCCGGCCACCACTTTTGTGGCCAGCTTTATTGGCTCTCCCCCGATGAACCTCTTAAAAAACGCCACGGGTGTAAATACAGGTACAAAAGCAGGCCATATTCTGGGCATTCGGCCCGAGCATCTGGACATTGGCACGGGTGGCTGGCAAGCGGTGGTTGAATCGGTTGAAATGCTGGGCGCTGAGCGCCTGCTTTATTGCCGCCTGGGTGATGAGCAACTGGTGGTGCGCACTGAAGAATCCACCGCTGCACCCGCACTGGGCCAAACCATCGGCTTGCTGCCGCGTGCCGGCAGGGTGCATCACTTTGATGCCGCCAACGGGATGCGTATCAGCGATTAACAGATAATTTGCGAATGACAGGTCGCCAAATTACCCAAAGCTTTTTGATCCTTTTGCTGTTCAGCACGCTGACCGCCTGCGGCTTTTCAGACGGTAAATTCACGCTTGATCTTTCAGCCCGGCAAATCCAGGACGCGATTGCGCCCAAGTTTCCGGCTGAAAACTGCCCCCTGCCACTGACCTGCATCAAGCTGCAAAACCCGACGGTCACGCTGCAAGACAACTCGGACCGCATCACTTTGAGCCTGGACACCACCGTGTCGATATTGCAGCAGCCGGTAACTGGCACGGCGGTGGTGTCGGCCAAGCCGCGCTACCAGGCCAGCACGGGCGAGATTTTTCTGGACGATTCGCAAATTCAGGATTTAAAACTCCAGGGTGTGCCGCCCAACGTGACGAGTCTGGTGACGCAATACGGCTCCATACTGGCCAAGCAAAGCCTGGAGCGCACGCCAATTTACAACTTTAAAAATAACCAGACCGAAAAAATGGCACGGATGAGCATTGTTGATGTCAAAGTGGTGGGCGGCAAGCTGCGTGTATCGATTGACCCCACCTTGCAGCAAATACCCAAGACAACGCCATGACGCCTGATTGGCCGTATCCACGCTGGTTAGCACACCGAGGTGCAGGCAAACTGGCACCTGAAAACACGCTCGCCGCCTTCAAGCTGGGCGCCAAAAACGGCTACCGCATGTTCGAGTGCGACGTGAAATTGAGCAGTAACGGCGTGCCTTTTTTGCTGCACGACGACACGCTGGAGCGCACCACTAATGGCCACGGAGTGGCTGGCCTGCAAAACTGGCAAACGCTGCAAAAACTGGATGCCGGCCGTTGGCATTCAAGCCCCTACACAAGTGAGCCGCTGCCCAGCCTGGAGACCATTGCGGCCTATTGCATCGCCAACGACTTTGATCTGAACATTGAAATCAAACCCACCACGGGCACAGACCTGCAGACCGGTGACATCGTCGCCAAACACGCAGCACGGCTGTGGCAAAAAAGCGCCCGCAAGCCGCTGCTGACGTCCTTCAAACCTGACGCCCTGAAAGCAGCACAGAATGCTGCGCCTTACCTGCGGCGCGGCCTGCTGCTGCACGAGCTGTGGACCGGCTGGCTTGAAACTGGCCTCATGCTGGGCTGTCAAGCCATCGTCTGCAACCACAAGCTGTGGGGCAGCTTGAGCGTGACGCAAGCCAAAAGCGCAGGCTTTAAAACCCTGAGCTACACCGTCAATGATGAGGCCGAGGTTCAGCGCCTGCTGGCTTTGGGGACAGACGGCATCATCACGGATCGGGTCGATGTGTTCAAACCCTGAGGCCGGCAAACAATTCTGAGTTAATCTCGCCAGCCGCGCACCAAAATCCACTGACACAGCGCAGACGCCAGCACCATGGCCGCATAGGTGGCCATCTTGCCGTCGTTGCCAAAAAACACCAGCCCAGCGACGAGGATGACAACATTAACTATAAAAATAATAGCTGCCTGCGACCATATTGATTCGGTCACAGGCCTTTTTGAGTGCAAAAAACGGCTGAAAATACGGCTTGACAGCGCCAACAGCAACGCCAACACAGCGGCTGGAGCGATGAAGTTCAGAAGGTGGTCAGTCAGCAAATAGGCGGTCATGGGTGTATGTAGCGGTGTTTTGCCCGGTTGCAGCGTTAAATTTTATAATGTCGGGATGTCTGTCTGGGCCCTTGGGCTGAACCATAACACTGCACCGCTGGATTTGCGCGGTCGTTTTGCGTTTTCGCTCGACCAGATGACGCCCACTTTGATGCGCCTGCGCGACTCCCACTCGGGGCTGGCCAACGCCCCCGAGGCGACGATTTTGTCGACCTGCAATCGCACCGAAATTTATGGTGCCAGCGATGCGCCTGCGTTGGAGCACACGCTGGCCTGGCTGGCCAGCAACGGCGGCGTGACGAGCGACGCCTTGCGCTCACACACCTACACGCTCGAAGGCGACCAGGCCGCGCGGCATGCGTTTCGGGTGGCCAGCGGCCTGGACTCGATGGTGCTGGGCGAGCCGCAGATTCTGGGCCAGATGAAAGACGCGGTGCGCGCGGCTGAAGGCGCAGGCGCGATGGGCCGCACGCTGCACCAGTTGTTTCAGCGCAGCTTTGCCGTCGCCAAGGAAGTGCGCAGCAGCACCGATATCGGCGCGCACAGCATCAGCATGGCAGCAGCCAGCGTGCGCCTGGCGGGGCAGCTGTTTGAAGACCTGGCGACAATCAAAATTTTATTTATTGGCGCTGGCGACATGATTGAGCTGGCCGCCAAACACTTTGCGGCCAAAAACCCGGCGCTGATGGTGATAGCCAACCGCACCTCGGAGCGTGGCGAGGCGCTGGCCAAAAAGTTTGATGCACAAACCATGCCGCTGGCTGATCTGCCGGCCCGCCTGCATGAGTTTGACGCGGTCATCAGTTGTACCGCCAGCGTGCTGCCGATCATTGGACTGGGCGCGGTGGAGCGGGCAGTGAAGCTGCGAAAACACCGCCCGATTTTCATGGTTGATCTGGCTGTGCCTCGCGATATTGAGGTGGAAGTCAAAGACCTGCCCGACGTCTATCTGTACAGCGTGGACGACCTGGCGCAAGTGGTGCAAACCGGCAAAGAAAACCGCCAGGCAGCGGTGGCCGAGGCTGAAATCATCATTGATGCGGGCGTACAGAACTTCATGGCCTGGCTAGATCAGCGTCACCCTGCCACCGGGGTTGTACCGCTGATTCAGCAGCTCAATGCGCAGACTGACGAGTGGCGTGCACTGGAGATCAGCCGCGCCAAAAAAATGCTGGCTAAAGGTGAGTCCATTGACAGCGTGTTAGAAGCGCTGGCGCGCGGCATGAGCCAAAAAATGCTGCATGGCACGCTGACAGAACTGCATGCGGGCGATGCCGGGCAGCGTGAAGCAGCGGCGCAGACCGTGTCGAAACTGTTTCTGCGTGGGCAGCTGCCAAAACTGCGCCCTGAAGACAAAGAGCCTTAGCGACCGTCTGCAAATACGGACCGCCTTCACCGCAGAGGCGCGGAGGAAGCGGAGGGCCGCAGAGAAGAAACATCAGGATTTCTTTCTCACCTCTGACCTGCTTCCTCTGCGCCTCTGCGGTGAATAGCCCCCCGAACCCAACGCCCCGAATCCATGAAACCCTTTTTAAGACAAACTCTGGACCATCAGCTCCTTCGCCTGCACGAGCTCGACGCGCTGCTGTCTGCCAGCGACGTGGTCAGCAACATGGAGCGCTTTCGCAGTTTGAGCCGTGAGCATTCAGAAGCCAGTGTGGTGGCCGGGCAGTACCGCAAGCTGACCAGCCGTGAGGCCGATTTGGCAGGCGCGCAAGAGCTGCTGGCGGCCAGCAAAGGCGATGCAGAGATGACGGCCATGGCCGAGGAAGAAATCGACGCAGCCAAAACCGACATCACGCAAATTGACGACGCGCTGCAGCTGATGCTGATCCCCAAAGATCCGGACGATATGCGGCCCGCATTTGTGGAAATTCGTGCGGGTACGGGCGGCGATGAGTCTGCCCTGTTTGCAGCGGATTTGTTTCGCCTGTACACCCGCTATGCCGAGCGCAGCGGCTGGCGCACAGAGATCATCAGCGAATCGAACAGCGAACTGGGTGGCTACAAAGAAGTCGTGCTGCGCATTGAAGGCATGCCTGACGCGCAAGGCGTGGGCGTCTACGGCAAGTTGCGTTTTGAATCCGGTGGCCATCGGGTCCAGCGCGTACCGACAACGGAGACGCAAGGCCGCATCCATACCAGTGCCTGCACGGTGGCCGTGTTGCCTGAGCCGGATGAGCTGGAAGCCATCAAAATCAACCCCTCAGACTTGCGGATTGACACCTACCGGGCCAGTGGCGCTGGCGGCCAGCACATCAATAAAACCGACTCGGCGGTGCGCATCACCCACCTGCCCACCGGCATCGTGGCCGAATGCCAGGACGGCCGCAGCCAGCACGGCAACAAGGCCCAAGCCCTGAAAGTGCTCACGGCACGTATCCATGAAAAAGACCGCTCTGAGCGCGCCGCTGTTGACGCGGCGATGCGCAAGGGCCTGGTTGGCTCAGGCGACCGCAGCGACCGCATTCGGACCTACAACTTTCCGCAAGGCCGCTTGACGGACCACCGCATCAATCTGACGCTTTACAAGCTGCTCAGCATCATGGAAGGTGATCTAGACGACGTGGTGACGGCGTTGCAGGTAGCGCGTGGTGCGGAGCAGCTGGCGGAGCTGGAAACGGCTTCACAAGGCTGAAATTTGACCACGATCACCATCACGCAAGCCCTGGTAACCGCTCAAATCCTGGGCTTGGATCGGCTGGACGCCCAGTTGCTGCTGCTGCACGCTTTGGCTAAACCAAATGCTGAACGTGCCTGGTTGCTGGCGCATGACGCTGATGAATTGCCAGAAACAGTGGCCGACGTGTTTCGCAGTGTCAGTCTGCGCCGCGCAGCGGGCGAGCCGCTGGCCTATATCGTGGGCTACAAGGAATTTTTTGGCTTGCGGTTCAGTGTAGATGCACGTGTGCTCGTGCCGCGGCCCGACACTGAAACACTGGTGCAGTGGGCGCTGGATATTTTGAAAAATGTGGCCTCGCCTGCGGTTCTTGACTTGGGCACAGGCAGCGGCGCGGTGGCTATTGCGGTGGCGCACAGCCTGGCATGCAAAGTCACGGCCACCGACTTCAGTGAAGATGCCTTGGCAATCGCGTCGCAAAACGCCAGGCAGTTGGGCGTGGATGTGCAGTTTGTCCACAGCTACTGGTTTGAGAAAGTCAGCGGTCACTACCACGTTATCGCCAGCAATCCTCCATACATCGCCAGAGCTGACCCGCATTTGGCGGCATTGGCGCATGAGCCGCTGAGCGCATTGGCCGCAGGCAACGATGGCCTGAGCGACATCCGGCAGATCGTCCAGCGAGCCCCCAGGCATCTGCTTTCCGGTGGCTGGCTGCTGCTGGAGCATGGCTACGAGCAGGCCAGCGCGGTGTGCGAACTACTCAGCCAGCATGGTTTCCGGCAAGTGCAAAGCCGGATCGATCTGGCGGGCATTGCGCGCTGTTCCGGCGGGCAATGGCCAGAATGAAATCGCAGGATAATCAAGCTATTGATTTTTAAAGGACACAACCATGAGCGATACCCAAACCCGCATCGACCAGATCGTTAAATCCAGCGATGTGGTGCTATTTATGAAGGGCAACGCCAGTTTTCCGCAGTGCGGCTTTTCAGGCAAAGCAATTGCTGTACTCAAAGCCTGTGGCGTAGCAAAACCGGTGACTGTCAACGTGCTGGAAGACGGCGACATTCGCAACGGGATCAAGGAATACAGCAACTGGCCGACGATTCCGCAGCTGTACTTCAAAGGCGAGTTTGTCGGCGGCTCGGACATCATGATGGAGATGTATGAGAGCGGCGAACTGCAACAAATGCTGGCTGCTCCGGCAGCTTAAAGACACCCAAGAAACTAACGGGTGTAGCCGGTACAGGCACCCGCATTAACCTCGCCCTTGCATTCGCGTGTCAAACGGGCGCTACGCTCTTTTTTGGTTTCTTGCGAACCTGGGATAAATTTGGCCTTGGCAGCTGCTTGAGCCTCGGGCTTTTTGGCTTTTTTCTTGGCCGTGTTTTTGGTCGGTGGGTTCAGTACCTCAGGCGCCTGCGCCTGGGCTCCGGTTACGCACAAGAATCCAAGCAGAGCTGACATCCACAAAACTTTATTCAGCATGCATCGTCTTTCTCAAAATTATTGAAGTTTCGGATCAGCACAGGCCGCTTCGTCAGGCGCGTTATCGGCTGGCATGCGAAAGCCCTCGCTGGCCCAGGCACCAAAATCAATGTTTTTGCAGCGCTGGCTGCAAAACGGCCTGAAAGGGTTGCTGGGCGCATACACGCTATCGCCCTTGCAAACAGGGCAAACAACGATTTTGTGTATCCCTTGATCTGCGGGCATGTCTACCGGCTTCAGGAGCAAAGCGTCAATTCAAAAGACGCATCTGTGTTGGCCGCATGCAGGCGGTCATCGCTTTCATGCCGCATCAACCGTACCGACACGATCAGGCGGTTACCGCTGATCTCGGGGATCAGGCCGAGGCTGGGGTCAATGCGCAGCCGCAGCAACTGAAAGGTACGACCTTGCGGCAAGTTTTGCTGGTATACGCCCTCACGCGCGGTAACCATTTGCGGCGCTCCGGAATCGCGCAACAGTTGCAGCAAGAGACGGATAGATTCGGCCAGTGGCACCAGGGTAGCCGTCCAGCGCTGCAAGTCTTGCTGGCGACTGGCTGCCGCCAGATGCTGCCAGGCGTAATAAGCGGGCAAGTCAAACTCGCAGGTACCGCCGGGAATGCCGACGCGGCTCCTGATGCTCATCAGCCAGTCGTTTTCAGTCAATGACTGCCCGGCTTTTCCTGGCAAGGCATTGAGGTTTGAAAAGCAGGTTTCCAGCTGAAAAATGACGTCGTCCAGCACGGCCTCGGCAATCGCCGGGTTACCGCGGTAGCCATTCAACACGTGTTTTTGCTTGTCCAGATCTTTGAGTACATCGGTTTTCAAATCGGCCCGAGCCGCCACATCCATCACCTCAAAAATGGTGGTGATAGCGTAGTGATGATCTGTCGGATGCTCGCGCGCCACCAACTCTCCCAGACGATGGAACAGGTGCTCCAGTCGCAAATAGGTGCGTATGCGTTCGTTGAAAGGGTATTCGTAAAGAATCACAGCGTGGTCTTTGTCAGCACGGCGCCTATAGGCAAACACGAATCATAGCGTGATGCGCCCGGCAATTTGCCTGACTTGCGCGGCCAGTTCGCTCAGTGCCAATCCATCGTTGTAAATCACCAGGTCGGCAGCCGCGAGCCGCTGGGCTCTGGTCGCCTGGCTGGCGATGACTTTTTCAACCGCTTCATGTGTCCAGCCATGGTTGGCACTTTCACGCGCCCTGACACGGCTGATTTGCGTGGTTTCCTCACAATCAACCACCAGCACTTTGTCCAGCTGCTGACGCCAGCGTTGTGATTCAACCAGCAAGGGAATGTCAAACACCACAAAAGCGCTGCCCGCCTGCCGTGCAGCTTCCGTTTGCCGGGCCGATTCAGCACCCACCAGAGGATGAATGATGGCATCCAGTTGCCGCCTGGCATTCGGGTCAGCAAACACCCGTTGGCGCATGACATCGCGCCTCATCGCACCTTGCGGGTTGATGGCATCGCGCCCAAAGTGTGCCGCTATTTGGGCGATGGCTGAGCCACCCGCTGCCGTGGTGGCGCGTGAGACAGCGTCCGCATCAATCAGTGTTGCGCCTTGCCCCACCAGCATCTGCGCAACGGTGCTTTTGCCGCTGCCGATACCACCGGTCAAGCCCAGGCGCAGCACTTAAAGCCCTACAAACCGGAGGATGGACTGCGGGCCAAACAGCATGGCGGTAAAGCCCGCACCCGCCAAAAACGGGCCGAAAGGCACATAGCCGCCTTCCCGCAAGCCGCTGGAGAACTTCATGGCGATACCCACCAGCGCGCCAATCACCGAGGCCATCAAAATGATCGGCACCAGTGCTGCCCAGCCAAACCAGGCGCCGAGTGCCGCAAACAATTTGAAATCACCATAGCCCATGCCCTCCTTGCCGGTCACCAGCTTGAAGGCCCAGTACACCAGCCAAAGGGACACATAGCCCGCCACCGCACCCCACAAAGCATCAGCCAGCTTGACTGCTGGGTTGAACTGTAGCGCCGCGCTTATCAGTCCCGCCCAAAGCAAGGGCAAGGTGATGTCGTCGGGCAGCAGCGTGGTGTCCCAGTCAATCAAAGCCAGCGCGAGCAGCGCAGCTGAAAAGCCGCACCAGGCCAGCGCCACAGGGGTGTTGCCCCAGCGCCAGGCGCAAAAGGAAAACAGCAGTCCTGTGCTCAATTCAACGAAGGGATAGCGAATGCCAAAAGGGGTACCGCAAACCGAGCATTTGCCGCGCAAAAAAACATAGCTGAGCAGCGGAATATTTTCATACCAGGCAATCATGTGGCCGCAATTCGAGCAACGCGAACGGGGCGACAGCAAACTGAGTTTTTCTGTCGCGGGGATGACAGCCTGCCCTGATAGTTCTGTGCATTCCGCCTGCCATTGCTGCTCCATCATTCTGGGCAGACGGTAAATCACCACATTCAAAAAGCTGCCAACCAGCAAACCCAAAAAACCAGCCAGCGCAACCAGCACTTCGCCAGGCAAACCGTCCAGCATCAAACGACTTGTCCCAGCTTGAAAATAGGCAGATACATGGCGACCACAATGCCGCCAATCAGACCGCCCAAAAACACAATAATGATGGGCTCCATCAGGCTGGACAAACCCGCTACCATTTCATCGACTTCGGCTTCATAAAAGTCAGCGGCCTTGCTCAGCATGTGGTCAACCGAGCCAGACTCTTCGCCAATGGCGGTCATCTGCAGCACCATGGACGGAAAAAGATTGGCATTGGTCATGGCCGCCGTCAGGCTGGTGCCAGTGGTAACCTCTTGCTGGATTTTCTCAGTCGCATCCGCGTACTTGGAGTTGCCCGATGCGCCACCCACTGAATCCAGCGCTTCGACCAGTGGCACACCGGCGGCAAACATGGTGGCCAGCGTTCGCGTCCAGCGGGCGATGCAGGATTTTTCGATCAGGACGCCAAATACCGGGAGTTTAAGAAGGGCTCTGTCCATGAAACGCTGCACTTTCACGCTGCGGCGCCAGGCCTGAAAGAAAAAATAAAAGCCCCCGCCAATGCCGCCAAAAATCAACCACCAGTAGGCAACAAAAAACTCACTGATGGCAATCACGAACAGCGTAGGCGCCGGCAGATCGGCTCCAAATGACGAAAACACGCTTTTAAATGCGGGAATCACAAATATCATGATCACAGCGACCACGACAAAAGCCACAATCACCACCGAAATGGGGTACATCAACGCGGATTTTATTTTGGATTTGATGGCCTCGGTCTTTTCCATGTAAACCGCGAGTCGATCCAGCAGCGACTCCAAAATACCGGCCGCCTCGCCCGCCTCCACCAGGTTGCAATACAGCGCACTGAAGTACAGCGGGTATTTGCGAAAAGCCGCACTCAATGATGTCCCTGTTTCAACATCGGTGCGCACATCATTGAGCAGCTTGGTGACGCTGCCGTTAGGATTGCCCCTGCCGACAATGTCAAACGATTGCAGCAGCGGTACGCCCGCCTTCATCATGGTGGCGAGCTGCCGGGTAAAAATGGCAATGTCTCTGGGCTTGATCGACTTACCCGAGCGCATGCGGCGTTTTTTTATCTTGGCGGGCAACACACCCTGCCTGCGCAGCGCGGATTTAACCTGGTTTTCACCAGCAGCCCGAATCTCCCCCTTGACCTGTTTGCCACCCCGGTCCTTGCCTTCCCACTCGAAGACAAACTCCTGAATACCTTTGGATGCAGTTGCCATGGTGTTTTCTCGTTTTAAAGGTGCAGATCGTTGAACATAAGATATCAGACGTTTGTACAACCCACAACCTCTTCCAGTGAGGTCATGCCCAGTTTAACTTTATACAGGCCAGACTGGCGCAGGCTGTTGACGCCTTCTCGCTGAGCTTGCTCAGCAATTTCCAGCGCGGTCCCGTCACGCAGGATGATGCGCTGGATTTCTTCGGTGATCGGCATGACCTGATAAATACCGACCCGCCCCTTGTAGCCGTTATTACACATGGCGCAGCCTACCGGGCGATAGGGTGTCCAGCTGCCGTCGACATCCTCTTCTTTGAAACCTGCCTCCAGCAAAGTTTCGCGTGGAATATCGGCCACGGCTTTGCAGTTTGGGCACAAACGCCTGGCCAGTCGCT
>Ga0105051_10003211_pt1 | contig 20071 bp, 12 predicted proteins | sample FRY02_FD_78383 | JGI IMG/M metagenome (GOLD analysis project Ga0105051, IMG submission 78383) | Freshwater microbial communities from Lake Fryxell liftoff mats and glacier meltwater in Antarctica - FRY-02 (megahit assembly) | ecosystem: Environmental > Aquatic > Freshwater > Ice > Glacier... | reverse complement strand
GGCAGTCTCGACGAACGTTGCTCCGCCGAGACTGCTTTTTGGACTCCCATTGGACGCAGGAGTAGATGCCTCAGAAAATCCCCCATTCTGGACAGATGCCACTAAAATCCGAGAAGAACCCAAAGATAAGAACGCTAGGCCGCGAATCTTGCGAGGGCTCGGTCGAGGATCAAGAGCGCTGCATCCATGTGGTCGTTTGTCGTGATGACTGGTGGTGGCAAGAAACGCAACCGCGTCGGATTACTGCCACAGACGAAGCCGAGCAACCCTTCATCGAACATCAAATCCATCAGCGCCTTAGCTTGATCATAACTGCCGTCGCCCGGCGTGAATGCGATCATCAAGCCCTCTCCGAACGGCCCTCGCAAGTGCTTGGGGTACTTCGCTGCTAAATGCGAAAGGCCGTGGACAAAGTATTGATGTCGACGCATGTTCCAGCCGTCGTCACCAAAGCAGTTCGCTTCCTTCATTGCATCAAGCGTCGCCAAGCCAACAGACATCGAGCTTGATGCGCCCGTAAATGTTTGGCTGAGGATGGGTCCCGTTGGTCGAAACGATTCGCGATAGAGCGTTGCACAAACTTGCGTGATCTTACCCAAGGTCACGATGTCCGCGAACTCGTCGAGCTTGTAATGCTGGAACGCAAACGGGCGGCTGGTTCGTGAGAACGATTGCACTTCATCAAAGATGATCGGGATACCAGCTTCGCGAATCGGCTTGCACAACGCCGCATAAAATTCGTGGCTGCCGGGATAATAACCGCCTTCGCCGGCGATCGGTTCGGCCCAAAACGCGGCATAGCGACCAGGATGGCGAGCCAGCAATCGGTGAAGTTCATTGACGGCCCATCGTTGGCTCCGTTCGGGTTGGCCATGCTGCAGGGCCGGTAGATAATCGACTTCCAACACAATCGGCAAACCTTTGCGATAGGCGGGCCGATCGGTGATCGCGGCCAAGGCGAGCGAGCGGCCTGCGAACGCATTGTCGAATGCAAGGATGCGAGTTGCGGGCGATGCCTTGTGGAGCGCAAGTTTCAGCGCGTTCTCATTCGCCATAGCGCCACTTGTAGTCAACATGCAGTGCGCAATCGGAGCACCGCCAGCAGAAGCGAGTTCGGTCAACTCCTTGATCATGCGAATGCTTGGCGGATGGAGCTGCAGGTTACCTTGCATCGCCACATCCTCGATGGCGGCGTCGACCGATGCATCGATCATGCCCGGATGATTGTGCCCACAGCCATAGACACCGATGCCACCGATGAAGTCCAACTTGACACTTCCATCGGCAAGTTGGATGTAAGGACCATTGCCAAGTCCACCCGAAAGGTATGGCCAAAACGGCGCGGCACCGCGCAGCTTGGTGTACTCGGTGAGCATCGCATCAAACGGACCAACGAGCGAAGGGTTGGGACGACGCACATCGTTAAGCGGCGCACTATGTTCTTCAACCGCTTCGCGAAGCAGGCGTTTGGCTTCAGCGACGCGGGGATCGCGACGAAGGGCCTCGCCAAGGTTTGGCAATGATGTCTTTAGGTGATCCGTCGCCGGCGACGCCGGCGACTCAGATTTTATCGATGCAGGGGGAGGAGTCACGACGCATTCCTCAAGTTGGTTCTGTAGGTGGACATTTGGATGAACAACAAATCGCTCGCGGCGAAGACGGCTGTGTATGGTTAGTTTAAACCCGCTGGGCAAGGGTGACTCGGGCCATTTGCGAATGACGAGACAACCGTGATTCATGGAGGCGGCAACACCTGCCGAAGTTCGGTTTCGAAGTTCGGTTGCAGTTGAAATGAGGGTAACGGTGGTGCGATCGAATTGCGATGAACAATGGTCGGTGGCGGTAACGCTGTCTTCACGCCGCGAATGATCACGGCCAATGGAGAAGTGTCGCGTGCCACGCCGAACGTATCACACAGTACTGCGTGGAAGTCGCTGAGTTGTTGCCGGGCCGCTTGTTGGCCTACGGTTTCGATGCTTTTTCGCCCTGCCCAGTGTGCTGACAAGGCGGTCAAACCGGCTGCGGCAAGAAGTTCCGCGATCGAAGCGGAAGCGATCACGGTGGTTCCGAAATCGACGGGGATCATCAGCACTCCGCCGACGGTGGCGAGCAGCGTCGCGAGCGGCGTGAGTCCCGCTTTCACTTTTTCCATCGTGTCCAGTTGTGCCCACATCTCCCGGCAAGCCGCGTCCAGTCGCCGCGGGTCGAGCGACGTGAAATCGTCTCGCTCGTAGCGATGGATGGCTGTGTCGCAGGCTTCGTCTAACCACCGCGACGTCTGATCCCAAGGGGCCAGTGCGGAGTGGTTCTGGACCGCGTTCTTCAAACGTGAGGCCGTGATGAGTCCACCGATTTTGCCGTCTTTGATTTCATTCTTGATTCGCTCGGCGGCCGATTGCATTTGTGCTGTCGGTAAAAGTTGGCGAACGAAGTCACCCGCACCGCCGAAGACTCGTTTGATGGTGGAATGGACCTTTACGTTCCATCTCGCATACCAGGGTGCCGTCGAGGCGAAGGATTCGGATAACTGTCGCAGAATCCGCTCGGACTGGTGAAGTCTCAATTCTTGGATTCCGCCGCCGGTTTCTTCGATCGCAAAGAATTCGAGTGCCGCGTCCAGCAAACTCCGCCGCGCCGCTTCGCATTTTTCTTGCAAACGTTGCGTGTCTTCTCGGATCGAGCGGTAACCGTCCTCCCACACGACCGATCGCAATCCAGATTCGAGTGCGTCTTGAAATTGGTCAGATAACTTGCTCCGGTCCAACTGTCCCGGAAGCGAAACGAGCAATCGATCGGCCTCGATCAGCGAAGGAGGATTGTTCTCCGGTGCGTTGGAGACTGAAAAGAAGATCGGCAGTTCATCGCTTTCCAAAATCGGATGCGCGGTGGAGCTTTGGACATTGCGAGGAATGTACGGACGACAACTTTCAACCTCGAAATCATAAGCGGCGTAGAGCGTCGAAATATTGTGTCGTTGAATCAGAGGCAAGAACGCTTCGTGAACTTGTGCAGGGGTTTGATTTCGGGCACGAACCTTATTGATCGCAAGCAGACGAGGCACGCCCGGCATTTTTTCACTCGCGATCCGAAGCAATTCGCTGAGCGTGGCATCGCGAGATTGTTCGGGGGCCGCAACGACGATGAAAGAAGAACAAAGCGTTGCCGACCGCCCCAGAAGCTTTCGCCTTTGTTCGGGCGACCCGAGTCCAAAGGCACCATCGGAAACAATGTCGGGGCAATCAAGTAACGCGATGCCCGAATGATCAAGCCCCGCATCGGTCGCGATCAACGGAACCGATGCGGCGGCGAGGCTTTTGGAGGCATTATTGTATTGACGATGAGCCTCGACCGGATCCACCGATAACATTTCCGGGACGGTGCCGAGCGCATCGCCGATGCGCGAGACCAACATCCCAAAACATTCCTGATCGCTTCTCCACTTCTCCGGCAGCCACAAAACAAACCGGTGAGTGCCCTCATGGTTTCCGGTGCCTCGAAGCGTGCGTTTGCGTCCGGCTTCGCTAAGAAAGGTGGCCACCAAGCTGGTCTTGCCGCTGTTGAGCATGCCCGCGATGGCGACGGTCGGATAATTGACGACCTCCGCCGCCCAGTGCAGTTGTTTTCCCGCAGATCGTACCGCGGCTTCAACCTTGGGATCGATCCGAGCCAACGCCCCCAAAAAGCTTTCGCGACCTTGGGTGGGAAAGGTGCGGATTAACGGCGCGCGGCGATCATCGTCTTCGAGCAGCGGCAGAATGGTTCGCCACTGAATCACTTCCGTCGATTTGCTGCGTCGTAATCCGAACATCATCGCTGTTATCACCAAGCCAAATGGAAAGCCCCTCAAAACTCGCCGACATCAATCACTCAGCATCAATCACTAAGGGAATTGGTAATCAGGATTCTGCGGATCAAAGTCCGCTTCGGATAGCCCCACATTCGTTCGAACGTCCTTGTAAGTATAAGATTCGATCAGCGGCGGTTTGTTGGCATCGCTTCCCCAGCCGTACGCGGTGTAGCGAAGTGGCAACTTTCGCTGTGTATCAAAACAGATTTCCGCTCTCGAAAAATCATCCTCCTTACCGGACGGTCTGCGACGCAAAACGGTAATCAAATCGACATTGTGTCCATCGAGTTGAAGATCCCGCTTGATCGTGACCGAGATATCAGGATTATTTCGATCCGCCCCCCCGCGTTCTATCAGCTTTTGCACCAACTTTGTCAATCCAATTTCGTAAATCGGATACCGTTGGCCACGCATGGCAATCATGCCAGTTGGGTCGAGTTGCAACGTGACCAGTCCCATCAATCCGGCTTCGTGCACGACCAGCTTTCCGTCGTGTAAATTTTCCCCCCAAATCACTTCTCTCCCCGCGATGGTAGGTGGTGAAACGAAGCGAAGGTAAACGCGCATCGGCTCTGATTCATCCATTTTGCCACCGCGATGCGTGCACATGACCTTGATCGCAAGCTCCGCCGGTTCAGTGAGCACTCCGCCAATGGTTTCTTGCTTCACCAATAATGCCGTGTAGTCGTCGAGGTATTGCCTCATATGCAGAGTTACATCCTCAGCGATCTGCAACACTTCTTCCATTGAAGACGGGGCCGCTTGTGCGTCTGTTGGTAAGTCACCGTTCGGGGTTTTAGAAGTCGGCGAGGAAGGAGCAACCGCCAGTGGACGCTTCACGCTACCGACGAAAGTGAACACAAGCGAGGTTGCCAGTATTCCTGTCACGAAAGAAAACCAAGACCATCGCCTCGGGGCCGCGGGCTGTCGCACTGCAGTCTCTTGGTTGGCTTGATTCAGTGGGTCCGTTGGACCCACGTAACTGCCATCTGACTCGCTGCACACGGCTAGAACTGTCCGCCACCTTGTTGTTGCATTTGAACTTCACGGACCGCGGCTCCGATCGCTTTCAAAACGCCTTCGCCGATTTCCAGGTAGGAGGTCTGGCCGTTTTCGACCACATTGGATTCGATCGCAACATAATCAGTATCAACATTCTGCGACAATATATCGATCATCGAAGCGACAATATCATTGGCGTTAATCGATTGAGCGAAACGCAAGTAAGGGAGCAAGCTGACCTGCATCTGGCCAAGCGGCCGATCTGCAGGATCATCCGTATCCGTTCCCTTGTCGATGAACGTTTTGATCGACTTATCGCTGTCGTTGCCAAGAGCCAAGTAAACGGCCTTGGGTGCGGTGCCAATCTTGATTACCGCTTCGGAACCAAACACCTGACGCAGTTCTGCTTCCTTTGCCGGAATCTTGACCTTCACGCTGTGAAGCGTGACACCATTGTAGTTTTCTTCGTCAAACGAGAATGTTGGCACATCAGGAGTCCCTTCCAGCTTGGCGGCAAGATCCTTCACCAGTTGTGCGGCTGCTTTTCCGTCGCTGACAAACATCCCCGCCGCAAATTCAATTTGCCCATCGTCGGCCATCGATTCGACACCGATGTCGAACTTGCCTTCCTCGATTGTTTGAAGCATCAACTTGATCAAAGCATCGGCCAACTCAGACACTTGTGCCTTGGTTTCGTCATCTAAATCGTCGCTATCATTGATCGCCTTGCTAACCATCAGCTTGGCACCATCGATGCTTTCGCGGGTTCGTTCGATGACCTTGGGCCCAATCGATGTGGCCGCGTGATAATACATCGCCTTGTCTTCATCGATGACCGAGGCGAACTTCGACGGAATTACCTTTTGCCCAGCGTACATCTCTGCCATTTCAGTGCCATCAGCGGCAATGAATTCCGATTCGATCGTGACAATCTTTTCTTCGGGATTGATATTCAAGCCAAACATCAATTCCGCTGATTCGCGAATCAGTTGCTCGATCTGTCCAATGGAATCTTCACTGGCTGCTTGTAGGCCTTCGCCGCCCTGGCCTTGCTGTGCCATCGCGCTTTCAAAGCCTTGACGAATTTGAGCGATCAAAGCTTCGCGAGCATCAGCGGGAATCGCTTCGACATTCAGACGAGCGGATAACGTGTAATTGTCACCAAGGTCTTTCATCACCGACATTGGATCGGCGGGTGCCAGATCAAGGAACTCTTTTTGACGAGCGACAATGGCCCAAGGACCTGACTGACGGATGTAAACCAGTGACGGGCCCGCAGCGACAACAAGGGTTCCATCATCAAGGCGGTCTACCGGACCGGTCTGTGCCTCTAGCCGCTTGAGCATCGCTTCGACGTCGGGCGTTGGCACCATTCCGATCGGCTCGGGAGCGCCGTCAACAATCGGCACGATCACACCGATGGGCCGAGACATATCGAGCCCTTGCGCAAAACCTCCCGCCATCATGGCGAACATGCCGCCAACCTGAGCCTGACCGGCGGTGCCGGCGATGTAATTAATGTCCTGCACTAATTTATTTAGCGAAGCAATCGATACTACCAGAACCGGATCACTGCTGTCCAATTCGGCTTCAGCGGTTTCCGCAGCACGCTTGGGCTGTGAGTTGTCCTGTGCGTTAGCGTCCGAATTTAACTTCAAACCGCCTACGTTCGGAACAAACAATCCACTTGTTATTAAAGCGAACGCCAACATGGTGGCGGTAAACAAAGTCGCCCGTTGCGAGCGAACGCCGATCCCAGTCAATTGCATCTTTGATTCATCCTTCTTAGGCGACACTAAACAATTTCATTGAGGAAACACACTGTTTCGACTTTTTTCACAAGGTGTACTGCAGTGAGTACAAGCATCCACTCACCGTCAAACGCGAGTCACCGCGTAACCGGCTAAATAAGGCACAACCAACTCTCTCGAACGAGACGGGCTTTGAACAACGATTGCTGTCCAACGCGCCAAGTCAACGCTCGCGAAAAACGATTCGGCCTTTCGTCAAGTCATACGGCGATAACTCAACCCGAACTTTGTCGCCCGGCACGATACGTATGAAGTGTTTTCGCATCCTGCCTGCAACATGCGCCATCACCTCGGATCCGGTTTCCAATTGGACCCGAAAACGAGTATTGGCGAGGGCCTGCGTGACAGTGCCTTCGACTTCAAAAGCCTCTTCCTTCTTTACCAACGCGAATAAACCTTGCAAACGAGTGCGACCGCTCGCTTTGCGCGGAGGCCGTGATGGGATAATAGTGCAACTTTAACGCCTAATGTTATAGCAGGAGAACGCTTTTCTGATAAGTCAATTTCAAAACCGCAGGTAAAGTGTTCTTGGACCGTCCCCAAAACGCTAAAAATCGGTTCGTTAGAGGCCGATCGGGGACCCGATGGTGTGGTTTTAATCGTCCGGGCTGACGGGTGAATTTTTCCGGCTGAGTAATCCGGCGCCGCTGGCGTTGGAGGCTCGCGACTCGGCCGGAGCGGCTCGAAAGCTGGGGAAGGCCAAAATTCTCAAAAATTTGTTCCGCTTTTCTGCCGATCAGACTCTGCGATTCGCTGCGATGGATAGTATCTTGCTTCGAAAAGAGCCATTACCTTCCAAATATTCACGGAGCGTGAATCGATGCTGGGACTCGCCGTCGTTGCCTATCTTGCGGTAACCGTCGCTATCGGCCTCTATGCTTCTCGACGCGTCCATGGGGCCAAAGATTTCATGGTGGCGGGTCGTTCGTTGCCGCTGTACATGAACTTTGCCTGCGTGTTCGCGACATGGTTCGGCGCGGAAACGGTGCTGTCGGTGTCAGCGACGTTTGCCCGTGACGGCTTAAGCGGCGTCTCTGGCGATCCATTCGGGGCTTCTTTTTGCCTAATCATCGTGGCCCTCTTTTTTGCCCGCGCTTTTTACAGGATGGATTTGTTGACGATCGGCGACTTCTATCGCAAGCGTTATGGCAAGGTGGTGGAGGTCTTCACCGCGACCGTGATCACCATTTCGTATTTGAGTTGGTCGTCGGCCCAGATCACGGCACTTGGATTGGTGCTTCACGTCCTCGCTGACGGAGCGATGGGCGCGGACAGCTTGCCGCTGAATTATGCCATTGCCATCGGAGCGGCGATCGTGGTTGTCTACACCATCTTCGGTGGCATGTGGTCCGTCGCTCTGACCGATCTGATTCAAACGACGATCATCATTATTGGCTTAATCATGATCGCGTGCTTACTTGCCGACCGTGCCGGCGGCTTTGGTGCCGTGATCGAACATGCTCGCCAAGCGGACAAACTCAGGTTGTTTCCTCATGGCGGCACCAAAGAATGGTTCGCTTATATCGCGGCGTTCTTGACGCTGGGCTTAGGCTCCATTCCGCAGCAAGATGTTTTTCAACGAGTCACGAGCGCCAAAGATGAGCAGACCGCAGTTCGAGGCACGCTGCTAGGAGGAACCTTCTACTTTTTCTTCGCGTTTGTTCCGATGTTCATCGCCTATTCCGCCATTGTCATCGATCCCGCGTTTACAGGTTTGTTCGATGCGGAAGATCCTCGCATCATCCAGCGTATCCTTCCTGACCTAATCCTCCAAAACACGCCTTTCTGGGCACAGGCGTTATTCTTTGGCTCGTTGCTTTCCGCGATCCTATCGACAGCCAGCGGAACGCTGCTCGCGCCATCAAGTTTGTTTACCGAAAATGTCATCCGGCCATTCTTCTCAACGCTGAGCGATGACGGGCTACTCAAAATCCTTCGCGCGGTACTGTTGCTGTTTTCTATCATCGCCACTTTGAATGCCATGAATTCCGAGAACACAATGTATGAGATGGTAGAAAGCGCCTACACGGTCACCCTCGTCGGTGCCGTCGTGCCATTAGCGATGGGCATCTATTGGAAACAGGCGACAACTCAAGGCGCGATTGCATCGATAGCCTTTGGAATCGGTGTCTGGTTGATCGCGGATAATTTCGGTGGCGAAGACCCCACCGTGCCTTCTCCTTTGTTCGGGCTGCTGGCAAGTTTGATCGGCATGGTCGTTGGATCCCTGACACCCCAATTGATCAAGACATTGCCGCCGATCGATGTGTCAAAACCATTGCCGCCAACCATGGATTAAGCGGGAGAGAGATGAAACGAAAATCGCGTCGTCCTCCTTTGCAGGTGAACGACGAGATTTGAATTCCTAATTAAATCACCACCTGCTATTTACGCAAATGGGCTGTACTTGCCTGGAACGGGGACCGGGTACTTTCCGTCTTCTCCCTGAACCGTCGGTGGCGTGGAATCAAGCGTGTAGTCATCAATTCCTGGTGCCATGTTACGGCCCTTGGCAAGCAATTCGTCCCACTTCACCACTTTGCCTGAATAGCAAGCTTCGCGTCCCAGGATTGCGGTGAGGGTTGACTTCGCACCGTATTCACCTTCGTTGTAGATGTCGCCAGCCATTAGAGCTTCGATCAGATCGTGCTGCTCTTGCTGGTGTCCATTGGGGCTCTTGCCTTTGAATTCCCAAGCATTCTGGCCTTCGATGATACCGGACGGTTTAGCAAAACCCTTGGTGCCATGAGCAAACTCGTCGACCTGATTCCAACCGCCGGCGAGGTGGCGACCTTGGCTGAACATTTTTGATCCATCGGCGAAGGTGTATTCGCAGGCGGTGTGATCAAAAATCTGGGACTTCGACGCATCGCCGTCCATACGCTGTTCACGGCCACCCATACCATTGCATTCAACAGGGAACGCGTTCTTTACCCAGCAACCGACGTCAAGATTGTGAATGTGTTGTTCACAGATCTGATCACCCGACAACCAATTGAAGTGATACCAGTTGTTGGTCTGGAAAGCCATTTCCGTCTGGCCCTCTTCGCGGTTGCGATACCAGATCCCTCCACCATTCCAATAGACTCGCTGGGCAATCACATCGCCGATCGCACCGTCATGGATTCGCTTGATGGTTTCCATGTATCTCGGTTCGTGACGTCGCTGCAGACCGACGGCGACCATCAGATTCTTCTTCTTGGACTCTTCAACCGCATCCAAGACTCGGCGAACGCCTGGTGCGTCGGACGCGACTGGCTTTTCCATGAAAATATGACGGCCTTTGTTAACCGCATATTCGAACTGCTGGGGCTTGAAGCCGGGCGGTGTCGCGATCACGACGAGATCACAATCGGTATCGATCGCTTTCTTATAACTATCCAGACCTGTGAAGACTCGATCTTGGGGTACGTCAATCTTGTCTTTGTACCTCCCACCTAGCGACTTCAGCATGCTATTCGCGTTGCGGTCGAAGGCATCGGAAACGGCGACCAACTTGACGTTGCCCTTGGTCTCCATGATCTGCTGCGCTGCGCCGCTGCCACGACCACCGCAGCCGATCACGACGAAACGAATCACGTCGGTACCTGCGGCGTGAACCGTGCGAGCGGAAGCTCCCAAGATCGCAGCTCCGGCGGCAACGGCGGAAGAATTTTTCAGAAATTGACGACGACTTGAATCATGTGTCATGCTGGCTTGATCCTGATGAGGACAGGGGGTGGGGACGTGGCGCCGTCGCGCCCGCGATATTTATGGATGGTATCGTACCCCGAAACTACGTCTTTCACACCCATTTTGTTTCAGCCAAGTCAAACGGGTTTTCCCTTAGTAAGAAACGCTCGGTTTTTGGGCTCCTGATTTGGCATTCGTTCCCCCCGACCGCGAAAGGAGACAAGCACGGGCAACAGCGTCAAATTCACCGCCGCGCCAAGCATTAATGCCGCTGCAGTTAGAATTCCGAACGTCGCCGTTGGCACGAATTCACTGCGGCCCAGCCCCAGGAAACCAATCATCAGCGCGATTGTCGCCAAGACGACTGGCAAGCCCACGCCTCGCTGTGCGTAAAGGGCGGCATCCCGATCGGACCGTCCGCGAGAGAGTTTTCGACGGTAGCTGGCGAGATAATGGATGGAGCCGTCGATTGACAAGCCTATCGAGACCGCGGCGATCATCGCGGCACCCATATTCATTTCTTGGCCCAACCATCCGACCACTCCCAGCACCCCAAGTACTGGCAGGAGATTCGGAATCAACGCCAGAGTCGCAAGTCTTAACGACCGGGTTGCCACGCCGAGCAAAAGCCAAATCATGGCCGTCGCCCAGATCAAACAACGCCACTGGTCACCGATGATCTGTGACACCAAACGCGCGATCATCACATAGTAACCGGTCACTCGCCCGGGCTCGGAGCGTGCCTTGTCTGAGAAATGTTCACCCCATGCCTTCGTCGTCGTTTCTTTCTTAACCACGGCTTCGACTTTCGCGATCAAGGCCATCTTCGTCTCCGCATCCAAATGCTCTCGGCTGCGCAGCATGATGCGCAGCTTACGACCGGCCGCCGCATCAGGCGTCAGCAACGCATCGGAGAATGCAGGGATCGCGGTTCGCATTCCGGCCAATCGAACGCTGGGTGAAACGATTCGCATCAAGGGAATCACCGCAGTGATTCGATCGGCGTCCGCCATGCTGAGCACTTTGGTCAATTGCTCACCGTTGATATCGATTTCTCGCAACCTTTTTTCGATTTCTCGCACATCCCTGAGATAGTTATCCGTCAAGGTTTCCGGCGCATCGAGAATGACATCCCAAACGCCGGCCCCGCTCAATGCGGCTTCCACGATTCGGTACTCCTGCGCGATTCGGCTGTCGTCTCGGAAGTTGCGCAGAAAGCTGGTCTCGATTTTCAATTGACCAAGCCCAAAAAAAGTCATCGCGCAGAGCAAAATCGTGGCAGCGGCAACCCAAACACGAAACCGAATGGTCACGACGGCGAAGCGCACCGATCCGCGACGGATCAACCGCTCCATGCTCGACAAGAATCTCGAATGAATGGTCCAGCGGTCGCTCACCAAGAATGTCATGATGAGCGGCGACATCAGCACAATGCCAATCCAGACACAAAGCGATGCGAGCCCCATCATGACCGCGAAGTCACGGATCGGCGTGATCGCGGAACCGAGCAGTGACAGAAAGCCTGCGGCATCGGTCGCGCACGCCCAAAAGATCGCAGGCATGACGAGCGAGATGCTGCGGCGTGAAGCGAGCGTGCCGTCATCGCCTCGACTTCGCCGCTTCCGCCACATCGAACCCAGGTGGATGATCGCCGTGACCGTAATCACCGTGCAGATCGCCGTCAGAATCGACGACACAAGCGACAATCGCAGGCCCGCGAGATAGAGCAATCCACGAGTCACCGTGACGGCCCAGCCAATGACTGCTGCCTGAAGAACAACCCAGCGAATCCCACGAAGCAAGACCAGCACGAGGGGCGACAGGATGGCGAGCGTCCACACCGCCAACCTAAAACCGTCGCGTTCAATCAAGTCGAAGCCCTCGGATAATAGCACTGGCTCGCCGACCAAAACCGCTTCGCTGACTCCCACGGGCATCTCTTCAATCACGCGACGAAAACTCGCCACCGTTTTCTGATGACCGATTTCCACGTCCGGCGGCTCAAGCAGCGCTACGATCGCCGACCGATCCCCCGCATCAGAATGCGTGTAGCCGACGAACAAACGCTCAAACGCACGAGCGATCAAGTCATCTTCACGAAGCAGAGGGGGTGAGTCCGAGGAAAACCCGGTCAGCAAACCCGCCGGCCGGATGACGCCCAACAGCTCATTAAGCTGTGCGACGGACAGCACGCCGCGAACGCCTTTGATCCTGGAGACGCGCTCAGACACCTCATCCGCTCGATCAAGCCCCTCCTGGGTCATCAATTCATCGTCGCGATACACGAGCATGACCACCGCATTGCCGCCAAACGCGTCACGCAGTTCGTTGTAGGCAAGCAGCGTCGGATCATCGGCAGCAAACATCTGGTCGATTGTCCGGTCCATCTGCAACCGCTGCGAAAACGGCAGAGCGGCCGCTAGAATGGCAGCGGCGATCAATCCAAGCGGCCAACGCCACTCCACCAATCTCGCCGCCGTACCATGGATCGCATGGGCGGCTTGTACTTGGCTCTTTAACTTCATCCGTGGACGCGATCTTTTATGTCGTTGGTGCTAAAACCAGACTGGCGACATTTTGCCCTGATTGTGCTGTTGGCGTCAGTGGTCCGGAGTGGCGTGCTGTTTTGGTCACTGGATTCGCTCTCGGCAGACCCCGATGCTTATCGGCGAATCGCTCATTGCCTCACCATTCATCGCACATTCGGTCTAGACGCTATCAATCTGGAAACAGGCAACCCCGTCGGCTCCCCCACTGCATTTCGACCGCCGCTATATCCGTGGCTGCTGTCTTGGCTCAGCGATCCACTGGGCGATATTCCCAACCTCCGCATCGCCATCCTGCACTGGTTATTGGGAATGGCGACTGTCGCGGGAACGCATGGGGTCGCCAAAAGGATATTGCGGGACGATGACTTAGAAAGTCTTGTGCCAAAGAAGGGCGAATGCGAGCCTTACGACGCCCGTTCTCTTTCGGCGGCCTCGATGACGGCAGGAATGTTCGTCGCGATCGACCCCCTGTTGCTGCAGTCCTCAGCACTGGTCATGACCGAAACCGTTGCCACTTTGCTTGTCGTGATGACACTTTGGTGCTGGCTCCGCTTGATCGATTCCATCTCGCGACCGCTGCGCACGCGACAAGTGATCGGGAGGGCTTGCTTGGCCGGAATGGCCTGCGGACTGGCGTACCTTTGCCGGCCCACTTTTGTGATTTGGCCCCTGATGCTTGGGACATACCTGATGGCATGGGGGATGTTCCTGGCCAATCGCCGATCCGTCATTGCCGGAACATTGCTGCTAGCCGTGATGATGGTCTTCGTCGGTACTTGGACTGCCCGAAACTACCACCATTTCAAGAAACCGATCTGGGCCACGACCCACGGTGGTTACACGCTGCTGCTGGGCAATAATCCTGTCTTCTATGAATACATTCGATCCGGCGATTCACTGACCCGGGCGTGGGATGCATCCTTCTTTATTCAGCGCTGGGAGCGCCGGGCCGACACGGATCCTCGGAACCCTGGCTTTTGGGATCAAGACTTGGTGATGGAGCCCACGCCGGGATACACCGCGCCGCTGGGCGAGGTCGCCGACGATCGAATCGCCTACGAAACGGCGGTGGCGACGATTAAACGGCAGCCGATGACGTTCGTACGCGCATCCATGTGGAGACTCTGGCGTCTGCACAGCCCGCTGCCACTACGAACGGAGAAGCATTCGACGCCGCCAATTTTGATGGTAGCCACGTTTTATATCGTTTCTCTCGCGATGGTGATGTGCGGCGGCATCTTCCTCGGCAAGAAGATTTTGCAGCCCCGATGGGCCGCCGCGATCGCTTTATGGGTAGCCTTGGCGTCAGTACACACGATTTACTGGACGGACATGCGAATGCGGGCTCCGCTGGTCCCCGTTTTGGCTATCCTAGCAGGTGCGTGTGTACTCGCGTGGCGGCAACGCACTCGCAAATACCGCCTGTCCGATCGACAATCTTAAGCTTGACGAGTTAAGTTACCGATGGGTTGGCGGGCCCACGTTTTTTTCCATTTATCGACTTCGAAAGCAGAGCGATCGACGTGTCCGTCCTAAATGATCCCATCTCTTTTGAAAACTACAGCACCAATGACTTCTTTGATGAATTGATCGATGCCAACGGTCGCCCACGGCCTGATGCCGGACCGGTCGTCGACATCATCAATCAGCTACCCAGCGGTGACTTGATTCGTCGTCAAGCGGCAATCGAGCGTTCGCTGCATCGAATGGGCATCACGTTCACGGTGTATGGCGACTCCAGCGGTACTGAAAAGATCATGCCGTTCGACATCGTGCCGAGAATTCTCGGGTCGATGCTGTGGCGACACATCGAAGCCGGGCTGAAGCAACGAATCAAAGCACTCAATCTGTTTTTGGATGATATCTACAACGATCAAGCGATCCTTGGCGACAATATTGTTCCCCGCGCATTGATCGAGAATGCGACCACTTTTCTGAAGCCCTGCATTGGCCTGAAGCCGCCTCGCGGTGTTTGGTGCCACGTCACCGGCACCGACTTGATCCGCGATGCGGATGGTGCGGTTTTCGTTCTCGAGGACAATCTTCGCGTCCCGTCAGGCGTTTCCTACGTGCTTCAAAACCGCGCCGTGATGAAGCGAAACTTTCCGCAAATCTTCGCGACGTCGAAAGTTCGGCCGGTCAATGATTATCCGGCGAAGCTTTATCAAATGCTTCGCTGGCTCGCACCGGATCACATCGAGAATCCGACCGTCGCAGTGCTCACACCGGGCGTGTACAACTCCGCCTATTACGAGCACTCATTCCTGGCGCATCAAATGGGCGTGGAATTGGTCGAGGGGCGCGACTTGATGGTCGATGACGGCATTGTTTACATGCGCACGACCGACGGCCCGCAGCGAGTGGATGTAATCTATCGAAGAGTCGATGACACGTTCATTGACCCTGCCGTCTTCCGTAAGGATTCCGTATTGGGCGTGAAGGGCTTAATGGATGCGTATCGTCGCGGCAATGTGGCGCTTGCCAACGCGCCCGGTACCGGCGTTGCGGACGATAAGGTCGTCTACGCTTATGTGCCCGAGATGATTCGTTATTACATGAACGAAGAACCGATTCTTCCCAACGTGCGGACTTACATTTGCCAACGAGACGAAGATCGCAAATACGTCTTGGCTCACCTCGACGAATTGGTCGTCAAAGCCGCGAACGAATCTGGCGGTTATGGAATGTTGATCGGCCCTCACGCGACACCCGAGGAGCGAGCCGAGTTTGCGGTAAAGATCAAGAACGACCCCCGTAATTTCATCGCGCAGCCGACGCTGTCCTTATCACGAATGCCAACCGTCGTGAACGGGGCGTTGGAAGGTCGACACGTCGATCTTCGGCCTTACATTTTGCACGGAAAAGACATCTGGATTCTTCCCGGTGGATTGACTCGCGTGGCGTTGAAGAAAGGCTCTTTGGTCGTCAACTCGTCACAGGGCGGTGGCAGCAAGGATACCTGGGTCGCCGCTGAACCTGGCCAAGCGGTTGTCGACGTTCACAGCTAAATCCACCGCGTTCCCTTGGGTCATCCGTCTTCGTCGTTACGTCTTCCTCACTGAACACCACCATGCTTTCCCGCGTCGCTGAATCGATTTACTGGATGGCTCGTTATATCGAACGAGCTGAAAACACCGCGAGATTTGTTGAAGTCACTCTGAACCTCGTCCTTGATCAACCGATGGGCGTCGATGAACCCTGGCGACCATTGATCAATGCCACTGGCGACGACGAGATTTTTAACAAATCTTATAAGGTCGCGGATGCGGAATCCGTTATGCGATTCATGGCATTTGACCGTGAATATGCCAACTCCATCATTCGCGCCCTGCGTAGCGCACGCGAAAACGCGCGCTCGATTCGTGAATCAATCTCATCCGAAGCGTTTGAGCAGATCAATACGCTTTATCACTTCGTCAACACCGCCGCCTACTCCGAGCAAGCTCTCGATTCACCGACCGACTTCTTCGATTCGATTCGTCGGCATTGTCATTTGCTAACGGGCATCTTGGATGCGACGATGTCACACGACATTGGCTGGCACTTTGCGAACATGGGACGCTTGTTGGAAAGAGCCGACAAGACCTCAAGAATCCTCGACGTGAAGTATTTCACGTTACTTCCAACGGTCGACTCCGTCGGTACCGCGATGGATGATTTGCAGTGGTCCAGCCTGCTCTTTTCGATCAGCGGTTTTGAAGCCTATCGCCGCCAGCACCACATGATCCTGACCGACAAAGTCGTCGACTTTTTCTTGCTTCACAAAGAGTTCCCTCGCTCCGTGCGATTCTGCGTCGATAACGCGGCAACGTCGCTGGTCGCGATCAGCGGCGGAGCGACCGAGGGCCGACATGCGGCGGCGGCCCAGCAACTTGAATCCCTTCGCCAGCGGCTTGATTCCAACAGCGCGACCACGATTCTTGGCTACGGACTTCATCAATTCGTGGATACGGTACAGGGCGAATTGAACGTGGTCGGTAATGCACTGACCGAAGCTTACTTTCTGTCCGAAGTGGTTCCCGCGGTCAGCTAACTTCGCGGTAAAGCGACTGCACCGAATCATGATCCAGGGGAACCGGATTGAACGTCCCCGTCCACTGATGAAGCGCCTCACTTGCCAGGTCAGGGATATGCTCGGTGGGAATATTGAGCTGTTGGAACGAAGTCGCAAGCCCTGCGGCTTCTAAAAACGCCTCAATGATCTCCGCTAAACGATTCGGCGCCGCCTCCACATCCGTCACGGGCTCTAACTCGCGAAGTAGTTCCGCATACCATGACGCATGACGCTTGCCATTCATACGAATGACTGCAGGAAGCATTAGCCCCACCGCTTGCCCGTGCGTCACGTCATGACGCGCCGTCAGCGGGTTCGCGGTCGCGTGTGCGGCGCCAAGCATCGATGTTTCAATCGCCAGACCGGCAAAGCAAGCACCGAGCTGCATTTGGGCGCGAGCTTCAAGATTGGTCGGATCGTGAAGCACGATCGGAAACCCGTTTGCCAACCAACCAAACGCTTGGCGGCTGAACGTGGTCGAGATCGGTGTCCGCTTGCGACTCACATAGGTTTCGATCGCATGGGAAAGCGCATCGATCCCCGTTAACGCGGTCACGCGAGGCGGCTGGGTGACAGTCAACTTGGGATCAAGCAACGCGATCTTGCAGGCGGCTCGCTTGTCGCCGCAAGCCATTTTGACGTGTGTTTCGGAATCACTAATCAAAGCAAAGGACTGCGATTCGCTGCCCGTACCCGAGGTCGTCGGAACGGCGATCATGGGAAGCAGATCGCAGGTCGCTTTTCCGACGCCGTGATAATCTCGCATCACTCCGCCACAGGAATAGACGAAATTGATTCCTTTGCAGCAGTCAAGACTGCTGCCGCCACCCAAGCCAACGAGTAGATCCGGGCGAAAATCTGAGGCAAACTTCAAACCGGCTTCGACCATATCCGTCGTCGGGTTTTCTCCAAAGTCATGAAACGAATCAACGACAAGACCCGCGGAACGCAGCGATTGCGCCCCGGCCTCGAAGTGACCTGCTTTGACAACGCCTTTGTCGGAGACCACTAAAACTCGCTTGCAGTCTAAACCAACCGCGAGCTGGCCAAGCTGCTCAATGGCTCCGGGCGCAAACACGATTCGTGTTGGGAACTGAAGGTCGAACGAATTCATACGATCCCAATGAGCGCTGGATAGAAGCAAACAAATCTCATAAGTCGTATAAGACTTATGTCGCATCTCCGTCTTCCGTGCCCGATTTAGCCGAAAGGAAAAGCCGATCGGACCTCGCTTACTCCCTAAGCTTCCAAGCCTTCTCGCTTGATGATGATTTCAGCACCCGTAGTCATACGGCGGAGCTTGCGTGCCAGTTCAACCTTTTCTGCCGGCGTTGCTTTTTGAGCTTTGGCAACAATCTTGGTGGTCTTGCGTTTGCGGGTGCGAAGTCGGCGAAGTTCGCGTTGGCGTTCGGTGCCTGTGGCCATGGATAAATCCGGTCTTGGAAAGTTTGTGAAAATGATCGAACGAGAAGTGTAGAACAAATGTCCCAAAGATTCACGGTGCAAAACGATTGGGACCCACGTTCTACACTATTAGTCTCTAGGACTTCTTTTTAGCAACGCCTTTCTTCAGCGTCTTGGTTGTTTTCTTGGTGGCCGACTTTTTCTTGGCGGCCTTTTTCTTGGTCGCCTTCTTCGTGTCACCATCAGTTTTTTTGGCGGCCGCTTTGCCTGCTTTCTTACGAGACGCCTTCTTGGTCGATGGTCCGCGAGCGGCGCGTTCGGCGAGCAAGTCCAAAGCCGCTTCGAATGTAAAGTTCTCTGGCTCCACGCCCTTGGACAACGAAGCGTTTGTGATGCCGTCGGTCACGTAGGGCCCAAACCGGCCTTCGAGAAGTTTTACCGGGTTCCCCGTTATCGGCGACTCCGCGAACATCTTAAGGGGCTCTTTGGGAGCCGCCCGGCCCCGGGTTTTCGGCTGTTTTAATAGCTCGATCGCTTCGGCCATCGTGACTTCCAACGGGCTAACGCCTTCGGGAAGCGACCGTGTATCGGTCCCACATTTTATGTAGGGGCCATAACGTCCGTCATTGGCTTCGATCGGTTCACTGGACTCCGGATGATTTCCCAAATTTCTCGGCAGCGAAAACAGCAGTAACGCCGTTTCCGCCGTCAATCCTTCGGGCACCATCCCCTTGAGCAGCGACCGATTCTTCTTTTCGGGATCGTCGTTCGCTCCCAATTGCACGTATGGGCCGAACCGTCCGACTTTGACAAAAATCGGCTGTTTGGTTTCCGGATGTTCGCCCAGCGGTTCGTTTTGACGATCGCCCGAAGCGAGCAATTCCAAGGCAACGGGCAAAGTCATTTCGTCAGGTGGCATTTCGTCAGGCACACTCACCCGACGTTCACCCTGTTCCACCGAAGGACCATATTTGCCAACGCGGACAAACACCTCTTCGCGGTTCTCGCCTTCCTCAGGAACGCCAAGCGTGAACCGTGCCATTTCAAGCGGTTTGATGTCCGCATTGGCAAGTCGAGGCTTGAGCCCGATTTGGGCGTTTGCGCCGGATTCATTCCCAAAGTAGAAGTCGCGAAGATAGTTGGATGCGACCGCTTCTTGGCGGCTGATCGAATCGAGAAAATCTTCCATCTGAGCGGTGAAATCGTAATTCACCAAGGGCTCAAAGTATTCTTCCATCACGCGAATGACCAGGAACGCCGTCCAGCTTGGGACCAACGCCGTGCCTTTTTTAAACACGTAATTGCGTGCCTGCACCGTCTCGATAATCGACGCGTACGTACTGGGGCGACCGATCCCTTTTTCTTCCAAGGCCTTGGTCAAAGCCGCTTCGCTGTAACGCGACGGCGGCTGTGTCGTGTGGCCCTTGGGATCCAGTCGCTCGCCCTTCAGCGGATCGTTTTCCTTAACGTTGGGAAGCAGCGTTTCCCTGTCCGCGAGTTCCGCCTCAGGATCATCGCTGCCCTCGACATACGCGCGGAGAAAACCTTCAAATTCAATGCTTGTTCCGCTTGCCGTAAACGTCGCACCGCCACCTTCGATCGATACGATGATGCGGCGTTTGCGAGCATCCGCCATCTGGCAAGCCACGGTTCGCTTCCAGATCAAATCAAACAACCGGAATTGGTCACCGTCGAGTTCACCGCGCAGTGCCGATGGCAAACGGAACGGCGT
>Ga0105051_10003210_pt1 | contig 20072 bp, 20 predicted proteins | sample FRY02_FD_78383 | JGI IMG/M metagenome (GOLD analysis project Ga0105051, IMG submission 78383) | Freshwater microbial communities from Lake Fryxell liftoff mats and glacier meltwater in Antarctica - FRY-02 (megahit assembly) | ecosystem: Environmental > Aquatic > Freshwater > Ice > Glacier... | reverse complement strand
GAGACGTCCTTCAATCAGCCCGCCCACCAACACCATCAGCATCGCCGTCAACCGCGCGGGGATCAAATTCAACAAGTCGTCCAGTCGTGCCGAGGCCTTTCCAAGCCATTCTAACTCGGCTGAACGGTAACCCCACATCGCGTCACACGTATTTACAAAGCGATACACCAGAGCTCCCGGAAGTCCCGCGATCGCAAAATAGAAAAGCGGCGCGACCACCGAATCGCTGGTATTCTCAGCGAGCGATTCGATCGTCGCGGCAGAAAGATCGGACGCATTGAGCGTCGAAACGTCGCGGCTGACGAGATGATAAGAAACTTGATGTCGTGCGGTCGCAAGATCATCGCGTCGCAGTGGTGCAGCAACGGATCCCGCGGCACGCGATAGCGAGCGGACGCTGAAAGTGGACTTCAGTACCACCGCCTCAAGGACGATCGCGAGTATCAATGGCAGCCTTCCACACCCCCGGTCAATCGCCCAGCCGACGAGGCCGATGAAAATCACGCCCACCGTTAAAAACAGCACACCAAATAAAGACCGCTTCAGGTTTCCGTGCTTGGGCGCCAATCGCCGCGCCTGTGCAATCGTATTTCCCATCCACGCCACGGGGTGAAAGCGATTTGGCGGATCGCCCCAAGCGACATCCAAGACAAACGCCAACCCGAGTACCCACATCATCGCCACGTCGCTCATGGTTCACCTTGTGGTTCATACAACGGCACCACAAATGGCGTTCCATGGATCGGATGATCGATGACCGTCACAGGAATCCCGAAGGCCGTCTCGATCAATGCCGGCTGCAAGACTTCCTTGGGGGTGCCAACGGCAAGCAGTTGGCGATCGTGCATCAGCGCAAGGCGATCGCCAAAGATCGATGCATGATTCAGATCATGCAGCGATAGCACAACCGTCAAACGGCATTGACGAGCCATCGCTTGAACGCGACTCAATACATCGAGTTGGTACTTGAGATCCAACCCCGCCGTCGGCTCATCCAAAAGCAATATCGAAGCATGCTGCGCGAGTGCCCTCGCCAGAATCATTCTTCGCCATTCACCGCCCGATAACTCGGTAATGCGACGATCGCGCAGCGTAAGCAGTCCGCTCATTGCGAGCGCCTGCTCTACCGCTGCGTGGTCTTTCTCCGTCAGTGGAAACCACCATCCCGCATGAGGCGCTCTTCCCAGCGTTACGACATCGATTACCCGTAACTGCGAATCTCGGTTTTCATGCTGCGGCATCAACGCGACTTGGCGAGCCAGCGTCTTCGCGCTACGACTACGAATGTCTTCTTGTTGAATCAAGACCGCTCCCGAGTCGGGACGAAGCTGGCGACATAGCGTCTGCAACAACGTCGTCTTGCCCGCCCCGTTTGCACCCAATAAGACAAGCACTTCGCCCGCACAAAGTTCCAAAGAAATTCGGTCGAGAATCGCTTTATCGGCGAATGCAAAAGAGACGTCGCGCGCGGTCAGTGGGATCATGCCTGAATGCCTCCCCTACCACCACGAGTTTTTAGCAAAAACAAAAAGAAGGGACCGCCTAATAGTGCCGTCACGATACCAACGGGCAACTCCGCCGGCGCAACAACCGTCCTTGCGATCGCATCGGATACAAGTAAGATCATCGCCCCCACGCATCCGCTTGTCGGTACGAGCCAGCCGTGTCGAGGGCCAACTAAAAAACGGCCGATATGCGGTGCGATCAAGCCGACAAAGCCGATGATTCCCGCCGATGAAACGGCCGCCGCCGTGGCGATGCTCGCCGCCATGACGATCAAGACTCGGAACCTGAAGAGATCAAGGCCCAGCGACTGTGCCGCCCGCTCGCCTAGCAAGTTTGCATCCAAAGGCCTGGCTAGTGACCATAACAAAACGATGCCTACGAGTGACGAAATGGCCGTCGCTTTGACCACCTGCCAATCATTCCCGGCAAGGCTGCCCATTAACCATGACAGAATCACCACAATCTTTTCATCGTTCAGAAACATCAAAAGCGAAACGATCGCATTGATCATGCTGCTTAACGCCACTCCGGCTAGCAATAAGGATAACGGGGAACGATCCGCACTGAGCGATCCGATGGTGAATACGATGATGACGGTAAGGATCGACCCGAGTAACGCCGCCATAGCGATCGCCCCAAGTCCCAGGAAACTCAATTGCATACCCATCGTGACCGCCAGCGTGACGCCCAAACCCGCGCCGCTTGAGGCACCAATCACGTAGGGATCGGCTAGCGAATTTCGAAACAACCCCTGAAAGCCGACGCCTGCTGCGCCAAGCGAAGCGCCGACCAATACCGCTGAAACGATGCGCGGCAGTCGCAATTGCAACAAGATCGAACGCTCTGTCGACCTGGCATCCGCCGACGCGGAGTCGAACAGCAACGCCGCGATTTCGGCAACCCCGATCGGCACCGCGCCGACGCCGAGGCTGATTACCGCGCAGGTGACCGTCGCCAAGCCGCAGCTCCCGAGAATGATTGCGGAACGGTTCAAGGCAAAGTTCCCGTCGCGGCATCTTTTGAATCGCTCCTGTGGATGTGCTCGGGGCCAATGAATTCGTGCCCGGCTAGTTCGGGATAGGCGAGCCCGATCATTTCCTCAATCGCATCCAGCAAACGAGGCCCGCATCGCGAAATATGATCCCCGTCGACAATGAAGACTTGCTTCTGCTTGATCGCCGAGACTGCTCCCCAACCCTGCCGCTGCAGCATTTTCTCAAGGCTCACACGACTCGCGTGCGTCGACGGTGAAAAAATTACGTCGGGATTGCGAGCCACGACTACCTCGTCGCTGACCTTGGGGTAATTTCCGGTGGCGTCTTCAAAGATATTTTGCATCCCCGCCAACCGCAACGCTTCGCCAATGAAAGAACCAGGACCCGCCGTCATCAACGGGTCGTCCCAAACTTCATAGAAAACCTTTCGTCTCTTCGACGGTGGGACCAAACGGACGCGTCGGTTGATGCCCTCAAGCCGAAGCCGCATCTGGACAATCAAACGTTCCGCCTCCGCTGCGTGTCCGGTGACGTCCCCAAGCATTGTTGCCTCGGCAAACAATTCGTTCAGCGTTTCTGGACCGATGGCCAACGCAGGGATGTTGAACTTTGCAAGCGTCTCCATCAGTGGCTGATGATGGTCCCACTTGCACAATACCAGATCGGGCTTGAGGCTGATGATTTTCTCGCGGCTGATACTCTCCATTGTGCCTCCACCGACACGTTCCAACGCATCGGCTTCGTGAGGGTAGTTGCAATTCTTCGTCCCGCCCACCAATTGCGGGCCCGCACCGATCGCGAACATCAACTCGGTTGCCGCGGGCATTAACGAAACGATGCGTTTGGGCGTCGCATCGAACCGAACTTCCCGCTTCAATCGGTCCACCGCGATACGCTCGTTACGCGGATCGGTAACACTATCCCGCGACGACACGGACGCAGCGTCCTTGGATGGCTCGCCTCGGCACCCCAGCACGCTGAAAAGCAAAAGTAGACTGAACCAAGTGCAAGGGTGAGTCATGCGTTAACTCCTGTTTCGATGGTTGATCGCAAATCGGACGCCGCATGCGTTACCGTGGACGCGATTCGTGCGACGTTCACTGGTATTCCGGCGACCATGAGATAGGTAGCTGCCGCGTGGCGTGCGAGCGATTGATTCGCCCAGCCCAACAAGTCGCGGAATTGACGTCCCAGCGAGGACTCGGGCACCACGCCCATGCCCACTTCGCCTGAAACCACCACGAGCGTCATGTTGCGATGCTGAACGGTCTCGATAAGTCTCGCGATTTCGGCCCTCATGCGGGCTTCAGCGGCGGTGAAATCATCATGATGTTGCAGCAGCACGTTGCTGACCAACAGCGTTAAACAATCCAACAAAATCAACGAACGGCAAGCTGCGCTCGACGCGATTGCCTCACCGACGCCCAGCGGTTGTTCAAGCGTCAGCCAGCTTGCAGGGCGATCTTGACGATGGTTTTCAATGCGTCGTGCCATCTCATCGTCACGCGATTCCGCTGTCGCGACAAATAACACATCGTCGCCCCCAAGCTCCCATGCCAGATCTTGTCCGAACCGACTCTTGCCACTGCGCACGCCACCGAGGACCAGTACGATCTTTGAGCTACTCAAAACTCGACTCCTCGCTGTGGCTTGATGCCATGGCCGTAGGGGTGCTTGATTACCTTCATCTCCGACACGAGATCTGCGATCTCAAGCACTTCGGGCGCTGCGTTACGTCCCGTCAGTACGACGTGCAGCATCTCCCGCTTGTTTTCCAGTTCATCGACGATCATCGCGACCGGAATGTATTCATACTTCGTCGCAATGTTGATCTCATCCAGGATAACCAGATCGAAGGACGGGTCCCGAATAAGCTCCACGGCCTTCTGCCAACCGCGGCCGGCCGTTGCGATATCTCGCTCACGATCCTGGGTCTTCCAGGTAAAACCTTCGCCCAGCGTGTGCATCTCCACGGGCATCCCCATCGCCGCAAGCTGCGAAAAAAAAGCCGCTTCGCCCGTTGGGATCGCTCCTTTGATGAACTGCACGATGCCAACCTTCATTCCTTGGCCGAGCGAGCGGATTGCCATGCCAAAAGACGCCGTTGATTTTCCTTTGCCACCGCCGGTGTGCACGATGATCAAGCCCTTCTCGCGAGTTGCCTCGGCGAGTTGCTTGTCCTTGATCTCGTTAACTCGCTCCATACGTTCTTTGTGTTTCTCGTTGACTTCATCGGCTGATGACATGCGGTTGCTCCTGTTGCCAAATTATTTGTTCAAGTTTCTTCATGTCGATGTGTGTTTCAAACGCATCGGCCAGCTTCTCCAAAGAAGCTTCGATCGCGTCATTGGCTCTCGACCTGGCGCTCACTTGTGCGCCGATCGATCGAAGCCAATCGTTGCGGAAGGCGTCGTTGTGAAAGAGGCCATGGAGGTAACATCCCCATACGTTGCCGTCTTCTGATCTCGCACCGTCCAGCACTCCGCATTGCCCCGGCAAACCGGTACGGGTTAGCCGAAGCCACGGCGAACGGGTCTCGGTCTGCCCCACATGGATCTCGTAACCACGCAGCGTCAGACCAGCGGAGTGGGGTGCGACCAAATGGTTGAGTACCGAGGCGGTGACTTGATGCGTTTGCTTCTCGTGATGGAACGTCGTTTCGATGTCGAGCAACTGCAGGCCGTCGGCGGACAATGGAGCACTCTCAAATCCATGTGGATTATGGATGTGCCGCCCAAGCATCTGATAGCCGCCACAGATGCCAACGATGCGAACGGCACGATTGGCAAGTGTGATGATTTCATCGGCCAGGCCTGCTTCACGAAGCCAAGCAAGGTCGCCGATCGTGTTCTTCGTTCCCGGCAGGATGATGAGGCTCGGTGTGCCAAGTTGATCGAGCGAGCGAACGTAACGCAAATTGACACTTGGTTCACTTGCAAGTGGATCGAAATCATCAAAATTGGCGATGTGAGGCAGATGAATCACCGCAATGTCAAGCTTCGGTAAATCGCCGTGGGAACCGTCGTCAATCGCGGTTGTCCGATCATTCAGCGCGACGGCGTCCTCCTCCGGCAACCTCAGGTCCTTGATCCATGGCAATACGCCCAGCACCGGCACACCGCCACGTTCTTCCAATAACTCCACGCCTCGATCGAATAATCGCAAATCGCCACGGAACTTGTTGACCACCAAGCCTTTGACGAGCGCCCGTTCTTCGGGCGAGAGCAACCAGAGCGTTCCCAGCAACTGCGCAAAAACACCGCCACGCTCGATATCACCCACCAATAAAACTGGCGATTGACAATAACGAGCGACCGCCATGTTGACGATCTCGACATCGACCAGATTCAGCTCTGCGGGACTACCCGCGCCCTCGATGATGACCAGGTCATACTGCTCGCGAAGGCGATCGATCGAATCGGTGACGACGCTCCAAAATTCGCCTTTGCGTTTAAAGTATTCCGAAGCACTCAGCGATTGATAAGGCCTTCCGTTGACGATGACTTGCGAATGCGTGTCCCCTTCGGGCTTTAACAGGATCGGATTCATGTCAGCGTGAGGCTGTACGGAGGCGGCGACAGCTTGCAGTGCCTGCGACCGTCCAATCTCAGAGCCGTCTTCACAGACAGCCGCATTGTTGGACATGTTCTGTGCCTTGAAAGGGGCAACACGAACACCACGACGCGCAAAGCAACGGCACAGCGCGGCCACCAGCAGGCTTTTGCCAGCAGACGAACTTGTGCCCTGAATCATCAGTGTCTTGCCTTGCGGCGATGAGCTGATCATGGAAGCGAAACCACTTCTCGACCACTGCGACTCACCAGTGCAGCGAGTTGTACGACCGGTAGCGAAGCCGAAATGAAGGTGACCGAACCATCCGTCATCAGCACGTGAGCCCCGCCAACATGGAACGAATAGACTTCATTGTCGTTGCTGCAGTTAACCGAACATGGGCCCGGACGAATCGCGGTGTTGCCGTTAGGCTGCGCTCCGTCAATGATGAACCCTTTGTTGTGACTGGCCCAAACGCCGCCGGTGGGAAATGGCCGAGTCACGCTCGACGTTCCGCTCCAGGTTTTTGGCGTCGCACCGTCGGGCACAAGCCGACCGTTTTGTAACAGTTCGGGACGCCCCGCACATTCGACGAGCAGGATCGTGTTGGAAAGCCCATCCATGATATCTGACAGCTTGACAGCTTTCGACTTTAGGACGCCGCAATTCAGCGGATCGCTTAGCCGTTGATTGGCTGGCAGGCTGCTGTTGAGCTGGGTGCTGATGCCGCCCACATTTGCATAGTCAGTGGTCGCACCATAGTAAAAATTCCTTGGCGTCGTGGTGATCGAGGTGGTCGTCGCGTTGGCGTACCTGAGCAGCACTGCCCATTCGAAGCCACGGCGATCCGGTACGCTTGGACAGTGAAAAGTCGGCACCTCGGTCAATGCGGCCGTTTCGTTGCCCGAGTCATGCCAGTTCAAATTCCAGTTGTACTGTTCGGCAAGTGTGTTTTGCTCCATGAACGGAAGTGCGGCGGTAAACCAACTGCCGCGTCGAGCGTTGAAATGGAGTCCAGGCTCTGGTCCCGACGACTGCGCGGGGAAGACTCGAAACGCGGATTCATAGTTGTGAAGTGCAAGACCAATTTGCTTTAAATGGTTGCTGCACTGCATTCGTCGCGCAGCCTCGCGAGCGGCTTGGACGGCGGGAAGCAACAACCCGACCATGATTCCGATGATCGCAATCACGACCAAAAGCTCGACAAGCGTGAAGCCACGCTTGCCAGCGGCGATACTTTTTATCATTTATTCCTCGATGATGATGGGGAGGCGTACCTCCACCGCAGCAACGATCGAAAATTTCAACGCCGTCAGCGAATTCGCATGCACTCGTGTCGTCTGACGCGCAGCAACGCGGCATGACTTATCGAAGTTCGCAAGCAAATATTCGCGACAGAGCCCAATTCCCCGAGGGCGCTACCACTGCTTCCACAGACGATCAGGCAGGTCTTCTGACTTCCGGATCAGCCTTCAATCACGCCTTCCCACAATTCAAAGAATCGCAGTGGCAAATGTGATCGTCGTTTCCGGTTACAGCGGCGGGACCGCAACGGATTTACACCGTTTTCCCTATTCTCCGAACAAGCCACACGCCTGTTCGGCACCTGAGTCCAGGGCCGAGTGTATGGCAAGAAACCCGAAAGTCAACCGACGATGTTTTTGCAAAGAGGCATCCCACCCGTCCTTTCGCTGAGGAACCGCGATCGCCGGGTTCTCCCTCGAAATCTTAAGGGGAGATAGTAATTCTATGAAATCCGGTCAGAATCGAGTTCCATGGGCAGTCGACACCGGCGCTATGATGCAATTCAGGTTGCTTTTTGTTTCTCTTGACTTCTCTTTCGGTTTTCGAATGCCCATCCCGTCCCCTTGCATCGGAGTTTGCGCCGTCGCTGCTGATGGCACCTGCGAAGGATGCCTGCGAACGCTCGATGAAATCGGCCTCTGGTCGACCGCCAGCGACATAGAGAAACTTAGGATCTTGGATGCGACGATCGCGCGAACGACGGCAAGCAAATTACCAGCCGAAGCGATCATCGCTCATCTCGATTCGCTCTGCAAACCGCCGGGCAGCTTGGGCGACCTGGAACGGCTCGCATTCGACCTGTGCCGCATCCAGAACACGCTTTCACCGGTTTCGAACCCTCGCCGACTTGTCATCTTTGCCGCCGACCACGGTGTCGCCGCGCAGCGTGTGACGGCGTGGCCAAGCGGGGTGACCTCGATGGTCGTCGGAGTGATGGCCAAACGAAGATCGGCCAGTGGCGTGATGGCACACGCGTGTGGCGTTGACTACCGCGTCGTGGATGTCGGTTGCTTGTATCCGCCCGCGGTCCAGCCAGAGCACACTAATCCGTCGCACTTGACCTTCTGGTCACATCCCGTTGCCGCAGGGACACAAGATTTATCGTTAGGGCCCGCGATGTCGCGGACTCAGTTTCAAGCCGCGTGGCGAGTCGGAACGGTTCAAGCCGATGCTGCCGTGGATGAGAGGTTTGCGATTGTCGCAGCGGGGGAAATGGGCATCGGCAACACCACTTCTGCATCTTGTTTGGCCTCGCTGCTGACGGGTACCTCACCCGGAAACGCGATTGGCCGCGGCGCTGGCGTCAATGACGAAGGGCTCGCAATCAAGCGGGCAATTGTGACGCGAGCGACGCAGCGCGCGATGCACTGGGTCGAGAAGGAAGACTGGAAGGGCGTGGCGTGTGAAGTTGGTGGTTTTGAGATCGTAGCAATGTCCGCCTTCTTCGTCCGTGCATCGCAGCGAGGCTTGGTCATCGTTTTAGACGGCTTCATTGCGACGGCGGCTGCATTGCTGGCGGAACGGTTTTATCCGGGTACGGCAAGATCAATGATTGCGTCTCACTTGTCCTCGGAACCTGGCCACGTCAAAGCTCTGGAAACATTACAGCTTGCGCCGTTTCTCGATTGGAAGTTGCGGTTGGGCGAAGGCACCGGCGCGATCCTGTTGATGCCGATGCTGGACGCTGCCGCCGCCATGGTGACTCAGATGGCAACGCTGAGTGATTTGACAAACGAAACGCCCGTCATGCCGTAGCACCTGACAAGCAACATGAATCCACTCGTGAGCGAAACCCAACCGCGTGAAGCATTTGTTACGCAGCATTGCGAAGCATTTTTCGCGGCGGTGCAGTTTTTAACTCGCATCCCTATCACCTTGCGTCTGGTACCTGACCAACCGGAGCGTTATCAAGCCGCCCTCGCACGCGGCGTGATCTACTTTCCCCTGGTGGGCGGGCTGGTCACGGGACTTACTTCGCTCGTTATCGTCGTGTTTTTGCATCTTATGCCAACCGAGCTGGCGATCGTGGTCGCGCTTGCAATCGAAGCGATGTTGACTGGCGCGTTCCATGAAGACGCGTTGGCTGATACCTGCGATGCGTTGGGGGGTGGGTGGACTCGCGATCAAGTTCTCGAGATCCTTAAAGACAGTCGGCTGGGAACCTATGGAACGCTCGGTCTGGGCTTGGGCGTCGCCTGCCGATTCTTTGCGCTGGTTGCGATCGCCGACATTCAATGGGTCTGGTACGGAGTCGCAAGCCTCCTCGCATCCGGGGCCCTGGGGCGCTGGGGCATCGTATGGTTAATGCACACCGTCCGTCCTGTGGAAGATCGAAAGACCATGGCACGCGACGTTGCGGGCTCACATACCGGCCGAAAGCTTGTACTCGGATTGCTGCTCGGCTCACCCGCCATCATTCCTTGGTTGATGCTCGACGCCCAAGCCGTGTTGGCGGCGCTGGCATTGTCGGCAGTGGTCCTGTTCGTCTATCGCTGGCAACTCATGCGCCGCGTTGGCGGTTCCACGGGCGACCTGCTGGGCTGCGGCGCGTATCTGGTGCAGATTGCGGTGCTTATCGTCGCGGCTTCGCGAATAACGGTGTAACCTCATGACCAACAATAACCGCCTCATCTTCATCGTTAGGCACGGGACCGTGCATCACCGATGGAAAGGTGTCTGCTATGGCCAACAAGACGTGCCCCTTTGTGAGCAATGGATGAATGCCGCAACGCCGTTGACTAAACAATTGGCTGAGCTTTCGCCAACGATCATTTTTCACAGCGGCCTTGTTCGGACTCGCTGGTTGGCGAATCAGGTCGCTGACGTGTTGAGCGGTCATCAGCATCAAGGAATTGGAGTATCCGTTTCGGAAGACCCGCGACTGCAGGAACGTCACTACGGTGATTGGGAGTGCAAGACGTGGGATGAGGCTTACCAAAGTGACCCAGATCATTTTCACGACCTAATCGCCAAGCCTGACACCTATCGTCCACCCGGTGGCGAGACAACCAACGCCATGCAACAACGGATCGTGCAGTGGTATCAAGCATTGCCGATGTCACGCGGGGTGATCCTGGCAGTATCGCACAGTGGTCCCATCGCGGCGCTCGCGGGGCACCTCTTGGGATTGCATGCGACGAATTGGAATGACTGGATGCTTGCAACGGGTGAAACGATGGTGATCGAGAGTTCGATCGATGGCCAGGACGTTCGGTTGCGTCGCGGATTTTGCGAGCAGGGATTGACCTAAGTGAGTCAAACTTGTTAACGCGTGAGATCATGGACAAGATCTTTTACCGTCGAAGCACGAATTGGCTCTTGGGTGTGATCATCGGCGCCCTTGCCGCCAGTGGGTGCCGTCAGGTCGCGGCACCGATTCACGTTTGGGTGCCTCCGCGTTTGCCTTCCGCCGTCGGACACAAGGTTGCGATCTCTCCCATCATTGGCGACGGACCGATGGTAGGCATTTTGCAGATGCAAATGCTTGCACTGGCACCTCGCGATGCCGGACGTTCTCTCGTCTGTTTCGACGCACGGTCGCTGCCGAAAGACCAGAACATCCGTTTGGTTTCGGGTGAAGAGGGTGAGCAAAGCGACATCGCGAACTTGTCACTCGCTCGAAGGCACGACGCTGATTTTCTCCTAACCGGCGAAATTGTGCGTCAACCCAGCGAAGTTCGTTCGGATCTTCATCGTGCCATGCAAGGACGCGATGCGTTCGACAATTCCGCGACTCAAGGGCAACAGAAGCAAATCACCGTTTCGTGGAAGCTGACCGATTTGCGAGGTCAAGGCGGCACCCATGGTTTCCCCGTTGTGACCAAGCATGACGCGTCTCTTGATTCGCAAAGAATCGCAAATGCGGCGGCACAAGATGCATGGAAACTGATCACGCCACATGTCGTCGCTGATGCAGTGAAATTAGTGGCTCCGCGAATGAGTATGGCAAGCGGCGACGTTCGCAGCGGAAACGATGCCGCCATCGCAGGCGATTGGTTGACGGCTGAAGAGATTTGGAATCAGGTATTGATGAGTCATCCCCGAAATCATGCGGCGATGCATAATCTCGCGGTGGCTGCGGTTGCAAGGCAAGATTATGACGCTGCGACGCGATTGATTGGCTCCGCCTTAACGACCGCGAATAAGCCGTTGTATCGAAAGACCGCGGTTTGGATTGAGTTGAAGCAACGCGATTATCATCAAGCGTTCGGCCTGCCCGATCCCGTTTCGGGATGGTCCGCGAGTCGACGTTAGCTTAAGCCGCCCGGTTGAAGACGCTACCGCCAACTTGGCTTCTCTTTACGTCGGTCTTGCCTCGTTCGTAGGTTGACCCATGGTCTGCTCCGCTTCGCAGCAGTGCCAATAAATGCGTTGACATATCGCCAAGATGGAACTGACATACGAATAACGCGACCGCGCGTTCTCGAGTCATATCCACATCTTGCGAAATTCGATGGCATCGGTCTGCCACCGTCGCGGCGCCATCAAGGCTGCATCGATTCAGCACATCACGCAGGCTCACCCCACGCATCGGTGTGTCCTCTGCGTCTAGCAATTGCTGACGTTCGGCGATCAACGCTTCCAATTCTTTCAAGCATGCTGACAAGCGATCGGTGCCACCTCCCACGCGAGTCGTGTCGAGTGTGGTCGTTCCGACGCGGGTTTCATCGAGTGCTTCATTGAGACGTTCGACGCATCCTTGAAGTGAATCCAGATACTCTCCGACGCGTTCTATCCAAGAGCTTTTCATCATTGACTTCTTTGCAGGCGAAACAGGTCATACATCGGATCAGCGACGGTGCTTGCCGATGCGTCAGAGATATTTTCGACCAAGACGGCATCGAGCTGTTGTTGAAATACTTCCTCGCCTCGACCACCGTGAAAGTAGGCGGGTTTGCCAACGGTCGATCGCATCGACTGAAGCATTTGGCCAAAAAGTGTTTGGCCGACAAAGTCACGAAATGCCTCACGCGTTTCATCGGTACCCTCAGCACCCACTTTGCCTTTGCGAGTCAGGCTTTCCGAAAGTGGATGAGGATTGTCCCGCGATTGATCTGCCAGCGGGTTGGGTAGGGGTGGGGCCGCGGGCAGAGAGGCTTGGCGTGTCCAATCGTTGCCGCCTAAAGGATTGATCATTCGAATACCACCTCTCCATAAAGATCGCCTTTTCGCTTGAGTGTTTTGATGATCGCGATCAGGTCATCGGTGGGGACGTCTAACGCGTTGAGCGCATCGGCCAATGCTTTGAGCTTCACATTGACGGTTTGCTGCTCTTGGCCAAGGGCGGCTAAGGTTTCGACGGTTCGCGCGCCACCCGCCTCGATTCGAAGATTACGATGCGTCACCAGCACGGGAGCGATTTCGACGTCTTCACCAATCACGACCACACCATCGCGTTCGTTGATCACGACTCTTGTCGAATGGTTGGATAACTGAATCGGAATGTTGAGCAGAAACGAAATGAACTTGATCGGGTTGTCGCGATAAAGTTCGGGAATGATCACTTCGACGTGAAGTTGGTCAATCGCTTGAGCTTGTGTGCGTCGTTGGGACGGCGTTGCCGAATCGCCTTCGAGATCACCAAACGTTAAGGCCGATAAGTTATTGATTTCATCTTCGATTCGTTGAGTGGTGTCGAACGTCGCGAAGTCGCGGTCAAGGATCAGCGTGATTTTTCCATCGACATGAAACGACGCCTTGATCGTTGATTCCATTTTGCAGCCCTCCTGGATTCGCCCCGATGTCGGTGGTCCATCAGGAGAAACGTTGAGCTGTCCTTGGGCGAGTGCGTAGACGGTCGGATTGTCCGCGCGGGGGCCAAGCAAAGGCGTCAGCATCAGGTATCCACCGTCCAAGCTTTTGGCATTGATTGCGTTAATCGTGACGTCAAGTTGGTCACCTTGTTGGGCTCCCACTCCGGGAACGCGAGCGGTCACAAAGACGAGGGCAACATTTTTTGCATCTTTGACATCGTCGATGTTTAAGCGGCCGGTCGCATCCATTCCCACCTGTCCGCCCATCAGTTGCATCATGCGTGCAAGGGCTCGCGCCGTTGGTGCCGCGTCGCCATCGCCTGTTCCACGCAAGCCGACGACAAGTCCTAAGCCCTGAAGCGTATTGTCTTCTTGACCTTTGAGTCGACAGAGATCGCCAAGCTTCATTCCGCCTGCTTGCACAGTAGAAATAACGCTGAGGAGAGCGAGGAAGGTGGTGAGTGCACGAATCAGCATCGAGTCATTTCGCAGTGATTTAGAACGGATTGAATTCGTTGATCCAGCGTGTGAGCCAGCCACGTTTGTAGCCGTCGCGAACTTCGCCTGTCTCGTTTTTGTGGATTTCAAGATCGAGCAAGTCGCGGCTCAGGATGATGTTGTCAGGGGCGATGTCCTGAGCGCGGCAAACACCGCTTAAGGAAGTCTCCCAAATGTTGTCATTCATCCAAATCGTCTTCCGCGCTTCCAAAACGAGGTTGCCGTTGGGTTGGATGTCGACGACGCGAGCTGCCACGTTGAAGGCCAGCGATTCACGAGACTGAACCGATGCATTGGATCGATAAAGCTGGTTGGTTTGCCCGCTGATCTCAGGGTCACCAGAGCTTTGCAGGTCTTTGCGAAGGTTGCCGCCTCGTAGCGAAACCCATTCTTTAAGCACCGCGTTGTAAAGGCCATTGCGGCGGCTATCGATCGCGCCATCGGCCCGCATTCTCGTCAACTCATCGACTCGTATCGTCACAATGTCTTGGATACGAAACGTTCGAAGTGGGGGCGACGGGGTATACGTCCAACTCGCGTTCGCCAGCCCTACATCGGCAAATCCAACGCCGGACGCGGGTGCATTCATTGGCGGTGGCAGAATGTCAGACGATTGGGATGGCGCTTGCATCGTCTGGCCTGGCGCCGGTGCACCTTGGGCCCATGCTTGAGGCGGGGCTTGGCGAAACAGGGATGTTTCCTGCGCTCGCAAATTTGTGTGGCTGCAAAAGACAAGTGCCGCGGCAATCAAGGTTCGCTTGAGGTTTTTTTTTATAATAAGATGAATCATTGAACCCTCGGTGGGCGAGTGATGATTTCGACGACGCCAGGACCCGCGACGCGAGCCATCAACTTACGTTTGGGGTCAAGGGTTTCGACTGCGATTAGGTCACCCTTTGCACCCGGTGCGAGAGTCTTTGCGCCCGTTGCGATCGTGATGCCACCGCCCATCACGCGAACTTCGACCAAGTCACCACGTTCGACCACGATGACTGGGCCAACCGCAGTTCGACTCACCGGTCGTTCTTTTTGAATCACGGACTGAACCTGAAGTCCGATCGCATCATTCATGTCGGTCAGGACTTCGCTAATCGGCACATTGCGGGCAGCGGGCAATAACAAAAGATCCGATTCAGAAAGGATATGGCCTTTTCGAAATGCTTCCTTTGCGACGACGACCAGTGGTCGTGCGGCAAACGAAACTTCGATCATCGCGCTGATCGGTTCGCGCGGATTCATACCATCCACTTTCGCTAAGTTCATCCCTTCGGTAGGAGCTGCCTCCCACGTGACCAAATCGATTCGGCGAAACTCCCGCAACCATTTGATGCCTTCCTGATTGGGATCGATAGTGATGTCGAATGATTCGCGTAGTTGCGAGTCATATCGGTCGATGCCGATTTGAATAAGGCGAATGATGCGGTCGCGTTCCGAGGGCGGCATCAGCGGCAGCTCTTGCGTCTTTGCAATCGCCACAGCAGGCGCCGATTTGATCACATTCTCCGCAGAGACCGTTTGAATCGCGGTCGGTGTTTTCTCAACCGGGCGGCGAAATATCACGCGAACTTCGGTCGCTCCAAACCACCGGATCTGGGGAATCGATGTTGATCTAGCGACCGCTTCCATCAGGCGAGAACGCTCGACAATCATTTCATGTTCATTGAGCGGCATCAGTCCGATAATCGATGCCCCAGCGCGATCCCACCAAGGCGGATTGGATTCAATGGGGACCGCAACATCACGGAGTCGAAGCAGTGGTGAGCTGATGATGGCATCGTGCTTCAACTGCAATGACCACTGGGTGTTTTCGTCGTAACGGGCAATCGCCTGGGGCGTCTTGCGAACCGGAACCAGATTGACATTCTGCGCGTGGCCATAAGGCGAGAGAAGCAAAGCGCCAACGATCGCGATACCGCAGCGGCGAGCGAGTGATAGTGAGCAATCGAAACGTTGGAGGTGTGGCAGAAACGGCATGAGCAGGAATCGTCTTAAAAGACAGCGAGTCTTACCGGTGGGTCTTTTTAGAAACGTCGCAAGTTGGAAATGTTTTGCATCACTTGGTCACCTGCCTGCACGGCTTGGCTGTTGAGCTCGAAGGCTCGCTGGGTCGTGATCAAATCGATCAGCTCTTGAACCGGTTCGACATTGGACGCTTCAAGATTTCCTTGACGAAGGATGCCAAGTCCGTTGGTGCCGGGATTGTTGGGTTGTTCGGGACCGGAGGCGTCGGTCTGTTCAAACATGTTCTGCCCCACCTTCAACAGCCCGTCTGGATTGATGAACTGGGCCATCTGGATTTGGCCTTGAACGGCGAGTTCGGTCGCGCCCGGTTGACGCACCATGACTTCACCGTTGCTGTTGATCACCACCGCGGTGGCATCCTGCGGAATCTGAATGGGCGGATCGAGCAGTCGGCCGACCTGTGCCGAACCAATCACCAGTTGTCCGTTGGCATTGATGTCCAGATTTCCCGCTCGCGTATACATCGTCGCTTGAGTCAGCGGGTCCAGTACCCGCAGGTACCCGGATCCCTCGATCGCGACATCAAGATCACGGCCGGTTTGCTGCAGTGTTCCCTGGCGTTGATCGGTTTGGGTACTTGTCACTCGAACGCCAAGACCAATTTGAGTCCCCACTGCGGTCGGTGTTTGATTGGCATCGCGAACGCCAGGATAGACTTCAGTACGATAGAGCAGGTCTTCAAAGTTGGCGCGGTCTTTTTTGAATCCGGTTGTATTGATGTTCGCCAAATTGTTGGCGATGACATCCAACTTGGTTTCCATCGCCTGCATGCCGGTGGCGGCGGTATAAAGCGTTTGGACGGACATGGTTTGTTAACTCCCGATTTCAGGCGGCACTCATCGCTGAAGGACACGGCTGATGAGAGAACCCATCACATTGTCCTGGTTTTGAATCATTCGCACGTTGGCTTCGTAGGTACGTGACGCGTCGATCAATTCCATCATCGCGCCCGTGGCGCTGACGGCAGAAGCTTCCAGCGTTCCGTTGCTTACCTGTCGATCATCCGCGGCAGCAAGATCAAATGTCGCCAACGGCTTGAAGAGATTGCCGCCGGCGTGGGAAAGATCGCCCAACGATTTTGGTTTCGCGAGCATCAATTCCTTCGCTTCGCCACCCTGAGCGATCCGTCCGCCCTGTTGGACTTGGAACGGCAGATTGGGCTGGATGCGAATCGGTTGCCCGTCGCTTCCAAGAACAGCCTCACCGGCCTGCGTGATCAGTTTTCCCGCGCTATCAAAAAGAAAATTGCCTGATCGCGTGAGTAGTTTTTCATCGCCTCTTTGGACCACGAAAAATTGATCGGCATTGTTGATGGCGAAATCGGTTTCATTCCCAGTGGTGCGCATCGCCCCGAGTTCAAAATTCGTGACCGCGGGCTGAATGGTGACACCACCACCGAGATCATCGATTCCGCCTTGACCTGGATTCACGTCGCCACGCTCGATCATCTCGGCGAATCTCGCCTGCAGCACCGCGTGTTCGGGTTTGAAGCCAGTTGTGTTAACGTTGGCGAGGTTGTTGCTCAATACCTGAAGTCGATGACTTTGGGCATTGGCTCCCGCGGCGCTGAGATAAACTCCATACGGCATTGCTGACACATCACTTGATTGGTTCGCCCCCACGCGATTAATCGAGGGACTAACAAATTAGCGTCAACTGGGACAAGGCCATCGTGAGAATTGCAGATTTTTAGCGAGTCTGTTGGCTGGTTCACGGCTCTAAGCCTCTAGCCGCACCGCTTACGCCTATCCCAGCGTCGCTCATTTGGCGATCAAGCTCGTAAGCCAAAACAAGGAGGCCCATTTGCATGCCCCAAACCAAGTGGTAAGCGGCCTGGGTTAGCGCGTTACGAAGCAGGCTAAAGAAGGAAAGAAGTTTACTTGGCGGTATGGTTGGATTGCGCTAAAGGCCGTTTGGCAGTGGCATCGTTGGCGTCCGCCGACCGAGTCTTTGACCTCGGCTGCGATCAAATCGGATGTGGTGGATGCCGTTTGTGCGAAGTGCATCGACGAACCGGATCAATCGGCGACGTGACCACGATAGATCGCGAGCGTTGGCGTGATGAATTCGTCGGGTTGAAGTTGCAGTAATTCTTTAAGAAGCAGTGACGTCGTGGGATCGGTTTTTCCGCTCAGCGTCGTCCATGGTGCCGGCGCACCCAGGCCTCGCATCATAATGACCTCAATCTGGTTGACGTGTTCTCCAAACTCGCTCTCTGCTGTCCTTCCTTTATCATCTCCTTTGTTAGGCCCTTTCCCCTTCCGTCGTTGTGCAATCACTTGCTGGGCAAGAAAAGGCGGAAGCGAAACTTCCATTGGAGTGCGCGGCAGGTCCTTTTTTATTCTTTTTAAATGATTTGGGGACATACCAGGGGAAGGGGGTGGCAGCCAAAACGTCGCCCACCAGGATGGTGGGGAGAGAGCGGCAACGGGGCTTACTTGAGAACGTCGGATCGGGTGTTGTGGGGAGCTTTACGGCTCTGCCCAATGGCCCTCTGGGTGCTTGCTTCCACTTGCCGTCCACCCCCTTACCCTCCCGTGCCCACTCCACGATCACAAGGTCAGCAATCGCCGTAAACCGCATGTGCGACGCGTCACAAGCTGTCCAGGCTCAGACGCCGCGAAAATGGCGGCACCATCAGCGATACCTAGAACGCCTCGAGCGACGCCCGAGCTGGACCTATTTTTCATTTTTAGCGTTTTAAAATTCCAAGCCGATGATGCATTTCGTCTCTTTGCCCTTCCATGGCGATGTACACCGCAAGCTCTGAGATTTCTAGGCGCAACGGTTGAGCAGCGACGGTGCGACACAACGGAAGGTGCTAGTGCTGCCACGTTCGCAGGCATGATCTGCGGCACGCTTGATCGCCCTCCCGTAAGCAATCGGGTCGTATTGAATCCCAGGCGGTCGTTTGGGGGTTCGCTTGCGATTGGTGCCTTCGCGATTGCCACACGACAACGGAGTTGCCCGGCTAGCAGCAGCCTTGGCTCGTTGCTTCTTCACGGTATCGCAGGGGCGGAATAAGTAGTCATCCGCACCACGGAGCAGATAGGGCGCGACGAGAATCTGGGATTTAGGGCCGAGATCTAAGTTGCTTTCGTGCCCATGGTGCGCAGTTTTGTGTTCCCCAAGAACCGCCACCCAGACATCGCCTTCTCGCGGAATCATTCCCGGCGTCAGCTTGCAGATTTCGCCCGGCCGACATCCAGTGAGCAACTGCAAATTGACCATGTCCGCGATCGTTGGCGGCAAGTGCTTCAATGTCGCCTCGATCGTTTTCAGCGAGACTGGCATCACGGGGCTGGTTTCTCTCGCTTCCGTTCGCCCGCGTTTCAGTCCGGAGACCAGTCTGAGCGTTTCGTAGATCGATGCTGGCATCTTCCCTTCGCTTGCTGCCCACTTGAACATTCGAACCAGACGCTTCATTTGCGAGTTGACCACGCCACGCGATAGGTCACTATCGACCATTCGCTGACGCACGACTCGAAACTGGCTTGGGCCAAATTCGGTCACAGGGATACTCGCGTAGAGCTCCTTCGCGGGCCGAATCGCGTACTTGATCCGATGGAACTCGGAGTTTTTATCACTCCCGTAGTATCCCTTGGCAAACTTGAGATAGTCGACCATGAGCATCGCCATCGAGAACTGCATCGAAGCAACACCAAAAGAGGCGCTTCGTCCGCTTTCGAGGAACTCAGCGATTAGGCGGTCGTATTCACGCTTGCTGACCGCCGTTCCATAAGGGCCGAGAAGATAATCGCGTCCGTTGATGGTGACGCGAGCGTTACCGCTGGAGTGTTTGCGGTACTTGGGAACTGCATTAACTAAACGTGGCATTTTCTGCTTCCAATTTAGCCAAACGGGAATTTTCCCGTTTAGCAGTCTTTGAAAGCGTGCTTTGCCGACACACGGCAAGTCGCGGAAACCCCACTAATCACGCTGTTTTCATCAAGTAGCGGAGACCGGACTTGAACCGGTGACACCCGGCTTATGAAACGCAATTTTGCCCCGGCTTTTATTGCTAAAAACCCCGTTCAAACCGCAGTTTACAGGGTGCAATGAATGTTGCAATGGACGTTATGAGGTGCGTTGATTGTGGTATTTTGGGACTTGTTGGGTAACGTGGGTATCGAGTCAATTCCTTTCGTTTTTCCATCCACTGCTTTCGCGAGTGCTGGAGCTCCATGCTCGCGAACCCTCGAAAAGTAGTCGCCTTACCGCGTGAACCGCTTCAGGCACACCTATATGTAATCGCTTGCCCCCTCCGCACAACCCAACGTGGTTCGTAGGTGTCTGTGGTTTACTTCACTGAAATTACTTGCACTCTCCATTTGCACTGGGATCACACCATCAGAACGAATCAAAGACACGTTTTCTGTGATGTCGTTAGGCCCTAATCCTCTGTAGGAGTATTGCAAATGTCCCTGTGTCAGAACGCGTT
>Ga0105051_10003200_pt1 | contig 20105 bp, 20 predicted proteins | sample FRY02_FD_78383 | JGI IMG/M metagenome (GOLD analysis project Ga0105051, IMG submission 78383) | Freshwater microbial communities from Lake Fryxell liftoff mats and glacier meltwater in Antarctica - FRY-02 (megahit assembly) | ecosystem: Environmental > Aquatic > Freshwater > Ice > Glacier... | reverse complement strand
TGCTTGTGACACCTACTCAGGCAACCTGCATGGTGACTGCCACTGCGCACGCCTCACCGAGCATACCGAATTCGAAGTTTCTCCTGATTTAGTCGTAGGAGGCCCTCCTTGTCAGCCATTCAGGTTGCTAGGAATTTGCTTTTGGAGGGAGGGGCTTGAAGCCGCCCTTGGACCGGAGCGGATGGGGGAGAAAGGGGGTTGTTGCTAGGAATTTGCTTTTGGAGGGAGGGGCTTGAAGCCGCCCTTGGACCGGAGCGGATGGGGGAGAAAGGGGGTTGCGTTGCTAGGAATTTGCTTTTGGAGGGAGGGGCTTGAAGCCGCCCTTGGACCGGAGCGGATGGGGGAGAAAGGGGGTTGGATAATCGTGTCAAGCAGCTTCTAACCCTGAAAGCTGAATATAACGTAGAGTAGGAGCCAATATGAGCAACCCAGAATTCGATCTTTACTGTGCTGACAAACTTCGTCGCAAGGCTAACGATGCAAAGGAACGTGGTATCGAGTTTAGCATGTCCTTCCAGTCAATGAAGAACATCCTGAGAGCTAAGAAGTGCTACTACACTGGGATGGCCATCAAACGTCCTAAGTTTGGCATAAACAATGCTGAAGCTGATGACCTCACCATTGATCGAATTGACTGCACAAAAGGCTACATCTCTGGTAATGTTGTGGCTTGTTCACACGCTGCTAACCAACTGAAGTCTCAAGTTGAAAAAGCTGGTATTGCTGGATTTGAGTTGGGCATCAAGGTGATGCAGAAGTCTATCAAACGTATTGAGGGTGGGAAATGAAACATTGGACAGAAGAGTGGACAATTGAAATGGTAGAGAAAAACTATAACGCAGTGGGTTGTATTTACCCAGAAGATGTGTTTCAATTGATCGAAGATGCCAGAGAGTTAAGGCGTCTATATGATGGCCTTGGCCGCAGACACATGGCAGACCTACACCAAGTAATTGAAGAGGGTGAGTGAGTTGACAACTGAACAGAAGCTGAGCTACATCGGGCGCTACGTCAAGCTATTGGAGGAGTCCTCAGAGGAGGGTTGCCTCTATATGGATTGGTTCCTTCGTGGTATGCTTGCAGCCTACAGTGCTGATATGAGCATCAGTAGTGAAGACTACTCCAGACTGTCCCTGACAGTTGAAGAAATTGTGCGTAACAAGAAAAGAAAGAGGGTAAATAAATAATGCGAGGCATGAAGGTGGAAGAGTTTAAGACTGACTGGGAATATGATAAGGCTAAGCGGGAGGAACGTAAGAGTACCAAACACACTCGATCAGTCCGTAGAAGTAAGAAGTGTCAGTGGACACCACGTGATGCAGATGAGTAACATCTAGACATAAGGTACTTCAGGTGTTACAATAGGACTCGGATGGAGTCTAATATAAGGAGCCAATGATGGCTGACACACCTGAAGTACGTCTAGCGCACTATGCTAAAATTCAAGTAAGAGTTTTGAAGGTTATACTTGCTAAGTTGAAAGCTTCTCTAAGAGTTAATACTAATCCCAAGGAAGCCTCAATCATAGAGGCAAATATAGCCCAACTGGAGACTGTCTTGTTTGATAGAACTGGTGTTAGAGTTTTATAAAGTTTTATAAAGTTTTATATAAAATATGCTGTAATCTTGGCCCGCCTTGTGCGGGCCTTTCTTTGCCTAGAATAAATGCTCAAAAGATGCTTGAAAGTATTGACCGGCACCCCAGATCGTGTAGAATAGGTACAACGAAAACGAGGAGGTGAAAAGTAATGAGTGAAGTAACGCGAGATTGTTTGAAGGGGCTGGAACTGGCGCTTGAGGAGTCGGCTAGCGCAGGGCGTACCTATGGGTTCGACTGGCTATCCTCCGCCCAGGTTAGCGCCCTGCTCGCAGAACGCGAGGCGCTGAAGCGAATGCTGAGGTCTTCCGTGAGGACTGGTCTCCTAGCCATCGGCGATCACTTTGCGCCGAATGATTGCTACGCAACCGGGCCGCTTACTGGGGACCCATTCGCAGACCTTTTGGTGTGCCCTGCCTGCTCAGCTCTCGCAGAGTACAAGCGCATCGAAGCGGCACTTATGGAGCCCGCGCCATTACCGCAACACAGGCCGCCATCGACGCCTATCAAGCTATTACGCTATCGCGGATAGTGGGAGTGCTGCAGTGAAACTACTCCTACGAAAGAAGCGCCACGAAGAGCAAATCGTGCGGACCTATTACGAACGTCTGAAGGAGAAATTCTCGTGATAAGCTATAAACAGAAAGAACTCTTCATTGCTGTAAAGTGGGAGAAGGTGGGAATTGGTCGCATCTACTGTGAGGTTGAAAGCTTCCACTATCGACCACGTGGCTGTGGTGGGTTGGTTCGAAGTGAGGAGTTTGCCACACTAGAACAAATGAAATCACACTTGGAGGGTGAGTAATAGTAATTGCTATTATTATGTTTAAGGCTAGGCTCAGTTAGTGGTTTGACTCCTTATACGTAGGGTTGGTAGATTGTGGGGTGAGGCCCCACTTACTTCCAGGGTGGGGTTACTTTTCACCTTACTTTTTCGTAGGTAAAACTTTGGACAGAAGATTTACCTCGGCAGGGCATAACCCAGAAAATTGTAGGTGGGTTGGGTACGAAGTCTAGAACCTTAATCGAAGAGGTGGAAAGGTTGGTAGGTTGTACCCACAAGGTGTTAAGTGGATTGAGAGTAAGAAAACCTTTACAGCCTACTGCCCGCAGTCAGGTAAATATACACACCTAGGTTCATTCAAGACATTACTGGATGCTGTTTCAGCTAGGAAGCTCTGGGAGCTATCGCGATATAAGGAACTTGGTGCTGGTCCTAGTTAGGTGCTGCTGACTGTCGGGTGTCACAAACCCACACAAAAATCAGATTGTATCTCAAGAGGTACCCCTAGGACTGGGTAAAATTTTAGAACTGGATCAATTTTCACAGAAAATTAGAACTGGACAAAATCTCACAGAAAATTTTAGATCCAGGCGATTTTTCACAGAAAACTCCACCCACGCCCCACGCGAGGGCGTGTGCCTGGATTTGGAGAAAATCTGAAAAATGTTATAGCACGTCAACTCCCCGCCGATAGGCTATAAGACGTATTCTCATTACCGGAACGACGCCCACACTCCCTGTCTTGTACTCCAGTTTCCACCTTTCGGCTTCGTTCCTGCTTCAGCTATTATATCAAGCTGGCCAGCCAATGCAACACCTAAAGAAAAATTCTTTTCCGCTTGACCACCCCAGGTTATCCGTGCTATTCGCGCCCGTCTCCTTTTACCCATGGCTACCTAAAATAACTCAAAAATAAAGCTTGACCATGCAAAGTTAGTCGATAGAATGGGCGGCAAGAAAGGCAAACCGCCTGACCAAATGAGGACTACAGAATGAAAAAGCTGGCAATTTGGATTAACGACTGTATGGCCGCCGTTGGGCTTGGTTTGGTTGGCCTATTTACCTTTGTGGGTGTGCTGACCGTCGAACCGTCACTCATTTGGGCTGTTCTGCTTATTAGCGTTATAGCGCTTATCGTCTGGGCTATTACGTCTGGGCTGTGGTGCGTGCTTTCTGGCATACACGACGAACTGAAAAAGTTGAACGAAAAAGCTTGACCGACTGTTTTTTACCTTGCAAAATAATAGCGTCTCATTAAAAAGGTCTGCAAATGAAACTTTCCGATGCTAAAGCGCTTGCCGCTGCAATCAACTACGCTGTAGCTGGGGCCGCAAAACAGGGTGGCGGTAGTTCTGATCGGGGTTTAGGCGGCCGGCACGCCGCCTATGATATCGCGAACGAGGCTTGGCATACAGTCTTTGGATATGGTAAGGCTGGCAAAGCTGTTGATAAGCTGTACCCAAACCGCCAAGATTGGTTTGCAGCTTGTGGTTTTTCCGCTTCAATCGGCGACTAAATAAAGCTATACACTAGAAAGGCGTTGCTAGGAATTTGCTTTTGGAGGGAGGGGCTTGAAGCCGCCCTTGGACCGGAGCGGATGGGGGAGAAAGGGGGTTGCGGGGGGAAGAGGGGCGGATTCGGTGGTTTGGTTTGACGGTTGTGGAGCATTCGGCAGGAAAAGTCCCTGATCCACGCCCTGTTATACTGGCATCAGGGGACTTTAGCACGGTTTTCATGGCTTGAGAGCGTAGATTCCCAGCCCGCGTTGCCAAGATCTTTTCTGGCAGCGGCTTTTCGTTGGCTGTTGAGGCACCTGCCTTTCAGGAGGCGTCGAGGACCAGGATGCGGCCGTCTCCGAGGGGGATTTCGACGGGCTGCCAGGCGGGGCTTTGGTCGAAGCATTCAGGCTCTGCGCCGGTGGGGTCCCTTTCCTGGTTGAACCAGTTCAGGTCCGGGTCGTCGTCCGGGATCCATTCCTTGATTGCCTGCCAGGGTGGCTCGATGGGCTCCATGGTCTCGATGTCGAAGGGCGGCGGCGGCGGGCGGGGGAGATGAATGATGCCTTCCCAGATACCGTGGAGCCGGAGAAAGAATTCGATTTCCTCGCGACGGAGGACCTTGCGGACGGGCTTCATGGTGCCCGGGCAGCACGGACACTGGAGGGGATCACCGCCCCAAACTTTTAGGATGAGGTCGCGCCAGAGGGGGCGCATGTCGCGAGCTCGACACTTTGGCGGTGCGGGGATGAGGAGGATTTGGGCGGGCGGCGGTTTTTCGGGTGGAGGTTCAGGTTGGGATGGCCGGATGATGCGGTCCGGGATGGGGGAGGTTTGGCCGCGGGATTTGTTGGAGTAGAGGCCGTAGTAGCGGACGGCTTGTTGGCCTTTTGGCGGGAGGTGAAGGAGGGCGGCGGCAATGAAGTCGGGGGCGGTGAAGACCTCGAAGTTGCGCTTGGTGGTGTGGTGGCGTTTGGAGCGGTAGATGACGGTCTTGCTGGTGGCGTTCCAAGTGATCTTTTGGAGGGAGAAGGGATGGCGGAGTAAATATTCCGCTAAACGCATGCGCCCAGCGATATCGTGGGCGGGGACAGGTTGTTCCCCACCGTGGTGGATGTTGAAGCCGGAGTGTTTCCAGGCGAGGAGGTTGGCGAGTTTGGAGGGGCTGATGAGTTTGGCGTCGCGGAGGGCGTGGAGGAAGCGGTGGCGGAAGAGTTCGATGGTGGGACCGAGGTCTTCGACGGGCATACAGTGGAAGCGGCCGTCGGGGGTGAAGAGTCCGTCGGCGGCAAGGACGTGGAGGTGGGGGTGGTAGATGAGATAGTCTCCGAAGGTGTGGACGGCGGCGATGGCCCCGATGCGGCTTTGGGGGAGGCCGAGGCGGATCCGAAAGGCGTCCTGGAGGGTGGCGGTGGCAGTGTGGAAGAGGTGGGTGAGTAGGTGGCGGCGTTTGCGGAAGATGCCGCGAAGGACGCGGGGGATGGTGAAGACGAATTGACGGTGCGGGACTTCGTGGCAGACGGAGGTGGCGATCCAGTCACTGGTGGAGCGGACGCGGCGCTGATGGCAGGAGGGGCAGAAGTGGCGGCCCTTGCAGGTGAAGGCGAGGAGGCGTTCGTGGCCACAATCCGTGCACTGGAGGCGGGTGAAACCGGAGGCGAGGTCGCCGCAGCGGAGAAAGGATTGGACGGTGGTGACGGTGTTGGGGCGGAGTGGGCCGAGGGTCTTGCGGTGGTGTTTCTCGTAGTCGGCGAGGAAGTCGTCCCAGCCGTGGTGGATGAGTTGCCAGAGGGGCGAGGCACGGGGACGACGGGGCTGGTAGATGGATAACACAAATAGTGTTCATAGGAACATTCAGTGTGCGGATCAAGGTCGGGAGTGATGGATCGGATATGAGAAATGTCAGGAAGGGCGAGAGGTCGAGGTGTTGAGGTGTTGAGGGGATCGGAGAGGGAGCTTCGCCCGCTCGGTTGGGAGATGAAATTGAGAAGTAGATGGGGCTGGGGGCTTTTGCTAAGGCTGACAGCCAAAAAGCTTCCCCGGAGGTGAGGAAACTCCGTTGCGGTGGCGCTGAGACCGGGACTGCGCTTGCGACGGGTCGTGCAGGCCAGGTCGCGTCTGTTCTGAGGCGCGTGGGGGAGCGGTTTCTATTTGTAAGCTAGTTCGCGAGAGGCCGACGGTGGTGTCGCAGAGGCTCCCGGTGGAGGTGTGGCTGCGGCGGATGGCGACTCCGAACTGTTGCTACTCACGAAGGTGTTGAGATGTGAAGTGGCTGACATCTACCCGAAGCGGTCAGAAGCAGGGCTGATACGGCGGCTGAGCAATGGCAGAGTTTCCATCCGGGAATGAGCTAAAAAAGCCGTCCCCGCCACGGACGTGAATCCGTGGCGGGGTGCTTTATTCGGCTTTGTATTTTAACTGATCAACTGTGCATTCTTCTGCTGGGATGTCGTGGCGTTCACCGAGGTAGAAGGGTTGGTAGATGGAGCCGCTTTCCGGGAAGGCGTAGAGGTATCGGACTTCGACCACAGTCCCCATTTGGGGAATGACGTGGTTGGGCGGGATGCTGACGTTGCCTGCGGGTTGCAGGGTGTCTTTGTTATGGAGGCCGAGGGTGACGCTGCGTTTGTCGTTGTGGCCGGTGACGATGAAGGACGCGGTCTCGACGAACTTGAACTTCAGCTGCGGGCCACCGGAGTTGGGGCGGCCCGGGGTGTAGGGGGCGTTGATGTCTTTGAAGACGAGGCCTTCTGCTCCGGTGAGGCGGAGTTCTTCGTAGGTTTCGACTTTGTCGTTGGGATCGATGGCGGTGCTGACCCAGGGGATGTTTGGGTGGCCGAGGGGGAGGAGCTTGAGGAGGGTGGCGTGTCGGTCGAGGTAGCGGGTTTGGCGGAGGTCGTTTCCTCCTGCTTCTATGATGTCGAAGACGTGGAGGGTGTCGCCGATTGCTTCGCCGTCGAGGAGGACGTCGCAGGGGAGATCTGCGACGGCTTGACGGATGGTTTCGGGAAGGGCGACGGCGAGTCCGCGGCGGTTGATGCCGATGATTGCGGTGCCCTTCTTTTTGACGAGGAGACGTCGTCCGTCGAATTTCTCTTGGAGGCAATGCCTGCTGTCGGTGAGGAGGCGGGACACTTCGTTTTCCTCGATTGGGTTGAGGAGTTGGCAGTGGATGCTGGTGGAGATGTTTTCCGATCCGGTGCCGACATAAGGCGTGCCGTCCTCGCCGGGGGAGTAGCCTTTGGCTTGCTTGGAGGTGATGAGCTTGTCGAAGAGGGTGGTCGCTTTTTCGTGGGTGACGGGCTTCTGGGTTTTGGTGCCTGTTTTGAGGGTGGAGCCGCGTCGGCCGTAGGCGAAGTTGACGAGGTAGGTGTCGGTTTCGTCGGTGACTTCTTCGATGGCGGCTTGGTAGATTTTGTCGGAGCTGCCTTGTCGGAAGTAGAGGGTCGTTGATTGGATGATGGTTGAATTCATTTTCTGATGTTTGGTTTTTGGTTTTGGTTTTTGATTTCGCCAGAGGATTCCGGCGGGAAAGGATGAGGACCGCCCCACGGTGAGGTGGAGCGGCCTTGGTTCGGCTGGGGTGCGAGTCCTACCGAGGGGGCTCATGAGCTGAGGTAGCTGCGGTCCTTCTGTTGGAAGAGGCTGTGGGCTTCTTCTTTGGTGAGGCCGATGAACTCGGATTCCTGGAAGGACATCTCGTCCGGGTAGAACGAGAACAGGGTTTTCTTGGAGCCATCCTGGAAGGTCGCGATGACCTCGGGCATGGGGTCGAACATTCCTTCCGGCATGGGTCGGGGCATGGGGGTGATGGTAGCTTTGGTGATTTTCATGATGGTTTTGGTTTGGTTTTGGGAGATGGTTTGAAAAGAAGTGGCCGCCACCGGAACGAGATGTCCCTGATGGCGGCCTTGTGTTTCCCCGGTCTGCGCTGGGGTGTGTCGGGTGGCCGGGTTCAGTTCATCGTGCTGATGTGGCGGGTGTTGCCTTTGCCGGTTGGCGAGGGGCCGTTGGTGGCTGGGCGGGCGCGGCCTTTTGCCCAGTGCCGGAGGGCGCTGATCTGGCCGTCCATGAGTTGGGCCAGGGGCACGGTGGTCATCATGGCGGCGAGGATGTCTTTGGCGTCGGGTTCCCGGTCGTCGGCGTAGGCTTCGTGTAGGGCGTCGATGAAGACGGCTTCGATTTCTGCTCCGGTGAATTGTTCGCCGGCACGGGCTAGGACGACGGTGTCGTAGTCGGTGGGCTTGCGACCGTGCCTGGCGATGACGATGTCCCAGATGAGGGCGCGTTCCAGGGCGTTGGGGAGGTCGACGAAGAACATCTCATCGAATCGACCTTTGCGGAGGAACTCGGGTGGGAGTTTTGAGACGTCGTTGGCGGTTGCCACGACGAAGACGGGCTTTTCCTTTTCTTGCATCCAGCTCAGGAAGGAGCCGAAGACACGGGAGGAAGTTCCGCCGTCGGTGCTGCCGCTGGACTTGGTTCCGGAGAAGCCTTTTTCGATTTCATCGATCCATAGGACGCAGGGGGCGATGGCCTCAGCGGTTTGGATGACGGAGCGGAGGTTGGCTTCTGACTGACCGACGATGCCTCCGAAGACGCAGCCCATGTCGAGGCGGAGCAGCGGGAGTCCGAAGGCTCCGGCGGTGGCTTTCGCGGTGAGGGATTTGCCGGTGCCGGGGATGCCGACGATGAGCAAACCTTTGGGCGCGGGTAGGCCGTAGGTTTTGGCGGAGTCGCTGAAGGCCCCGGCTCGTCGGGTGAGCCAGTCCTTGAGCTTGCTGAGGCCGCCGATGTCCTTGAGGGAGGTGTTTGCTTCTACGACTTCGATGAGGCCATTGCGTTTTAGGGCGCGGGCTTTTTCGCGGGCGATGACGGTGGGGGCTATGCCTTTGGTTTCCACGACGGAGAGGGCGAAGGCGTTTTCGGCTTCGGTCGTGGTGAGTCCGAGGGCGCTTTGCAATGCGGCTTCGCGGTCATGTTGGGGGAGGTTTTTGATCTTCGCGGACTTGGTGATGCCGTCGAGGACGGTGCCGAGTTGCTGGGTATCAGGGAGGCTGAAATCGACGTGGGTGATTTCGTGTTCCAACTCGGGGGGGAGCTTGAGACGGCAGCCGAGGAGGATGAGGGTGTGGCCGTTGGACTTGGCGATCCGCAGGGTATCCCTGATGCGGCGAACCAACATGGGATCGCTTTGATCGAGGTGGAGTTGGAGGTCGCGTAGGAGTACGACGTTTCTAGGACTTCCGTTTGCGAACATGCCTTCGAGGAGCTGGAGAGCTTCCAGTGGATCGGGGCATGGGGTGACGCGGCCTTCTTTGATGTCGACGAGACCCTCGGTGGAGGACCAGGCGTGAAGGTTGCGTTTGAGGGAGGCGCAGGCGGAAGCGATTTCGGCTTCGGCACGTGCTTCTTCTGAGCTGATGACCGCGAGGCCGGGGTATCCGGCGCGGAGGTATGTGGATAGGTTCATAATTTTGTTAATTGGTTGGTTGGGATTTGGGTTGGAGAAGCCTGGGGCTGGAGGTTGTTTTGCTCCCAGCGCAGGCATTTGTTTCGGGATTCGTGGGAGAAAATGACGTTGCCGTTTTCGGCGTCGTGCACGTCCCAGAGTTGCTTTGAATCATCGAAACGGATGTCCGTGGCCCGGACGACTTGGAGTCGTCCGAGCGCATGGAGATCGATCGCTTCGGTGTAAAGGCAGTCGATGTGACCGCCGGGGTTGAAGCGGAGGGTTTGGCTCATTTTTATGAATCGCTTCCTCCGAGTTGTTGTTGGTTCTGGTGGCGGTTTGACTGCCTCCAGAAGTCAGGCTTGCGAGTCCGCTTCCCGGGTTTGCCGAGTGCTTCTTCGATGGCCTTGGTGGCGGCTTCGCAGCCTTTCCCTTGGAAGCCTTCGGCCTCGACGGTGATTTCCCCGGTGGGGGAAACTTTGACCAGGATGCGGCGGCTCATAATGAACCTCCTTCCAGGGTGAGCAGGATCGAGCCATCGGCTTCGACCCGGCGGGTGCTGCGGAGTCCGCGTGAACGGGCTTCGCGCATGGTCTTATGGACGCCGTACGATTGTAACAAGCGACCGTAGCCCATGCCGACTTCCTTGGCGACGTGACCGTCCCACCAGTCGGCGGTCAGGCCATAGCTGCCGTTATTTTCCGGGGAGGGATCGACGGCGATGTCATAGGGACCTTTTAGCTGGATGACATGCGGGGCGATGCGAGTGATGCCCGCGTAGCCCCGGCATTTGGAATCCTTGAGGAACTGGAAGCCCATCTCGACGGAAGCGTCGTGGAGGGCATCGAGATCCCGGATCTGGGTCTGGATGGTGGTGAAGTGACTCATGGTTTTTGTTCGGTTTGTTTGTTTTATGGGTTCGATTGGAGTTGGTGATGTTGGTTTGAATTCAGCGTGTGAGGGGGTGGTAAATGTGTTGTGTGTGGATATCGGATGTTGTGAGAAAGTGGACTTCCGGGCACCTGCGGGAGGCGCCCGGAAGTGGTTGGGCTTAACTGACGGCGGCGAGTCGGCGAGTGCCTTGCTGGCCGAAACGTGAGATCACGTCGCGGGTGTCGGCGCTGGCGAGTTGCACCGCGTTTTGACGGAGGCGGTTGAGGCCTTCGGTGAGGCTGGTCATCGCGCCGCTGTCGTTGCGGTAGTCTTCGGCACTGCGGCTGAGGAGGTCGCGACGGAAGCGTTCGAGCGTTTGTTCCAGTTGCTGGTCGCCGGCGAAGTTCAGCGTGCGGAAGCGATCGATGAAGGTCGTGAGACGATTCAAGGTTCATTGCAGCTCTCAAGGTCAGCCACGAACCGCAGATCCTGACGGTCAACGGGGAAGCGGCGATCGTTGTCCAAGATGCGGCCTCTTATGAGGAAATGGCAGCTCTCGCCGATCAGGCACGGCAGGACGCTCGGTTACAGTCCGCCATGGAATATTTTCGGAAAGGCGGAAAAGGCAGCAAGGCGGATGACGTCTTCGCGGATCTCGAAGCCCGATTCCTTTAACCATGGAGGAATACGAAATCGTCTTCAGCCCCGCCGCCCACGAAGACCTAGCCTCCGCTCTTGCGATGTTCGACGCCTTGCAAACAAATCCCGGCGATTCGCTACCCGCCTCACCAGATCGTCGGAACCTGCTTGCACGCGATCATCAGTCGGTCGCGGGTGAGCAGCGGGATTTTGTTGATGACTGCGGTCGCGGCGATCACACGGTCGAAAGGATCACCGTGGGGTAATTCAAGCGTCATCGCCAGCACCGCGATTTCCGCATCGATGGAGAGGATGCGAAAACTGCTCGATATCTTTTTGAGGAGGCTTTCCAGGCCATCGGGAACCTCGATACGGCGTTTTTCGTGCAGGTAGGCGACTTCCAGCAGAACGATATCCGGCACTGCCAGTTCCGTGCGGTTGGCGGAAAGGATCAGTTCGCGCGCCTTCGCGCCTAGGCGGTCGTCATCCGCCAGGCTCCAGAGGACGGCGTGGGTGTCGAGACAGGCCTTCATAGACCGGATTTCCACTGGCTTTCGGGGAGTGTCGGCTCGTCCAGCATGTCATCAAGGAAACGAATTCCTCCCTTGGCCGAGCCGAGGATCGTTTCCCCGGATGGTGGCTCTGCGGTGATGCGGAGGTTTCCTTCGCGGGTGACGACGATTACCTCCTCACCAGCCATTGCCGCCTGACGGATTCTTGGAAACTCCCGGAGCAGGGTGCTTACGTTGGTTTTCATGCACTCAATATGTCAAATGATTTGTCAAACATCAAGTAAACGCTTTGAAAGCCCAGGCAAATTTCCACTCGGGGACGGGGGACTTAGATCCCCGCCTTCTCTCCCTCGCAGAATATCTCGCCGTAATAGTAAAGAATCCTCAAACTGCTTTATTTTTTACTTCCAAGGTGGGTGAAATCAGGGCGGGGAGTGGTTCTTCCGAAGCGGAGGAAGAGGGCGGGCATTAGGAAGAGGTTGAGGAGGGTGGAGGTGACGAGGCCGCCGACGATGACGACGGCCATGGGGTATTCGATTTCGTGACCGGGGAGGTTGCCGCGATAGATGAGGGGGATGAGGGCGAAGGCGGCGCTGAGGGCGGTCATGAGGATGGGGGCGAGGCGTTCTTCGGCTCCGCGGAGGACCATGGGGAGGCCGAATTCTTCGCCTTCTTCTTCCTGGAGGTGCTTGTAGTGGCTGATGAGCATGATGCCATTACGGGCGGCCACGCCGATGACGGCGACGAAGCCGACGAGGGAGCCAATTGAAAGCACGCCGCCGGCAAGGAAGGTTCCGACGACTCCGCCGACGAGGGCGAAGGGAAGGGTGAAGCCGACGAGGAGCATGAGGCGGGTGGATTGGAAATCGACTTGCAGGAGGATGAGGATGCCGAGGATGGAGAGGGCGCTGAGGAGGAAGAGGCGTTTGCGGGATTTTTGGCGTTCCTGGTATTCACCGAGGAATTCGGGGTGGTAGCCTTGGTCGAATTTGATGTTGCCGACTTGTTCTTCGACGTCGCGGGCGACGGAGCCGAGGTCGCGATCGCGGACGTTGCAGGTGACGTCGATGCGGCGTGAGGCGCCATCGCGTTTGATGGTGTTGGGGGTGGGGACGATGTCGAGATCGGCGATGTCACCGAGGGGGACGGTGGTGCCGAGGGCGGTTTCGATCGGAAGATTGCGGAGGGCATCGAGATCGTGACGGCGGGCTTCTTCGCCCCAGACGGTGATGGCGGTGATTTTTTGGTTTTGGTAGATTTCGCCGACTTTGGTTCCTTGGACGAGGGTGGCCATGGTGCGTTTGATTTGGCCGGGGGTGAGGCCGAGGCTGGAGGCGACATCGGGACGAAGCCGTACTTGGATTTGGGGGACGAGGACCTGGGCTTCGACTTTGACGTCAATGGTGCCTTCGACTCCTTCGATGACCTTGCCGACTTCGCGGGCTTTGTTGAGGAGGACTTCGAGATCGTCGCCATAGATTCGGACGACGACGCTGGCGCTGGCGCCGGAGAGGACTTCCTTGATGCGTTCTTTGAGGTAGGTGAGGAGGTCGCGGTAGAGGCCGGGGTAGCCATCGACGACCTCCTGGACGGTGGCGACGGTTTCATCGTAGGGGGCGTCTTCATCGAGGCTGATCCAGAGTTCGGTGAAGTTGGGTCCGACGACTTCGTCGGCGACCTCGGCTCGCCCGATGTGGGAGCCGAAATTTCGGACTCCGGGGATTTCGCGGAGTTCCTTGCTGGCGGCGATGGTGATGCGGTTCATGGCCTCGATGGAGGTGCCGGGTTTCTCGACCCAGTGCATGAGGAAGTCGGTTTCCTTGAAGTTGGGGAGAAATTCTTCGCCGAGTTTATTGACGGAAATTCCGGTGCCGACAAAGGTGGCGATAATGAAGAGGAGGGCCATTTTGGGCCAGCGGACGAAGCCCGGGAGGAGGCGGCGGTAGCAGGCTTTGAGGAAACGGACGACGGGGGCGTCTTTTTCCTGGAGGCGGGATTTGGGGAGGAGCATGAGGCTCATCGCGGGGGTGATGGTGAGGGCGACGACGAGGGAGGCGATGATGGCGAGGACGTAGGAAAGGGCGAGGGGTTGGAAGAAAGTGCCGGTGAGGCCGCCGAGGAAGAAGACGGGAAGGAAGACGAGAATGACGATGAGGCTGGCGTAAACGACGGCGCTGCGAACTTCGAGAGAGGCTTTGAGGACGACCTTGAAGGCGGACTCGGGTTGGTCGAGGAGGCGGTTTAAGCGGAGGCGGCGTTTGATGTTTTCGACATCGATGATGGCGTCGTCGACGACTTCGCCGATGGCGATGACGAGGCCGGCGATGGACATGGTGTTGAGGGTGCCGCCGCGGTAGTGAAGGACAAGGGCGGCGGCGATGAGCGAGAGGGGGATGGCGGCGAGGCTGATGACGGCGGTGCGCCAGTCGGAGAGGAAGATGATGAGGATGACGGCGACGAGGATGCAGCCGAGCCACATGGCGTCCTTGAGGTTTTCGAGGGAGCGTTCGATGAAGGTGGCGGGGCGGAAGATGGTGGTGTCGAATTCGATTCCGGTGAGGCCGGGGCGGAGGAGTTCCATGACGCGCTCGACTTCGAGCGAGACGTCGAGGGTGTTGCCCCAGGGTTGTTTTTCGACGATGAGGAGGAGTCCGCGTTGGTCGTTGATGATGGCATCGCCGATGGGGGCGGGGTGTCCTTCGACGACTCTTGCGACGTCGCCGAGACGGATTTCGGCACCGTCGATGGTTTTGACGACGACGGCGGCGAGGTCGTCGGCGGAGGTGATGGAATTGGGGTGATTGATGGGGAGGCGTTGATTGGGGGTGTCGATGAAACCGCCGGCGGTGATGGTGGCGGCGTCGCCGGCGGCGAGTTTGATTTCATCGAGGGTGATGCCGTTGAGGGCGAGGTGGTCGGGATCGACGAGGACCTGGAGTTGGCGGTCGCGTTGGCCCCAGATGGCGACGTTGGCGACGCCGTTGATGGCCATGAGGCGGGGGCGGATCTTCCAGAGAGCGAGATCGGTCATGTCCATTTGGTCGAGAGTATCGGACCAGATGCCGATTTTCATGGCCCGGCTGGTGGAGGAGAGCGGGGGGAGGATATGGGGTTGGTGGGCGACGGAGGGGAGGTGGCCGGAGACGGTGGCAAGGCGTTCCTGGACGAGTTGGCGGGCGGTGTTGAGATCGGTGCCACGCTTGAAATAGAGGCGGACGGAGGAGAGACCGAGAACGGAATTTGATCTCAAAGTTTCGGCATGTGCGGTGCCGTTGAGAGCGTTTTCGAGCGGCATCGTGATGAGGCTTTCGACTTCCTCGGTGGAGAGTCCGGGGGCCTCGGTTTGGATCTCGACCAAGGGCGGGGCGAACTCCGGGAAGACGTCCATGGGCGTGGTCTTCAGGGATTGGACCCCGACCACGATGAGGACTACGGCGAGGGCCAAAACCAGGACGCGGAATCGCAGGGAAGCGGAGACGAGTGAGGAGAGCATGGGGAGAGGGGTTTATTTGCCGACGCCGAATTCAGTGCCGAAGAGCTCGGCGACTCCGTTGGTGACGACGAGGGAACCGATGGGTGGACCGGATTCGAGGGCCGCGACATCACCTCGTACGAAGCGCACTAGAACTCGCTGGCGTTGGAAGGTTCTCTCGGCGGTTTTTTGGTAAACCCAGGTGCCGCCATGGATGTCGATGACGACGGCGTCCCAGGGGATGGTGAGAGATTTCCCGCTCTCTTTGAGGGGGAGAGTGATGCTGACCCGTTGCCCGGCTTTTACGGTTTTGGAGGGTTCTGCGATGGCGAAGTAGAGGTCGGAGGTGGAGTTGCCTGCGATTCCGGATGAGAAGGGGACGGTGATGGGAGTGCCAGTGGTTTTGGGATCTCCGGGGCGGTTTAGGAGGTTGCCGATTTGGGCGGGGGCGTTTTCCTGGAGTCGGTCGAGGTCGCCAAGAAAGACGGGGACGCGGACCCAGAAGTTGCGGTTTCGAACGGCGGTTCTGATGGGGATGCCGAGGAGTCTTCGTTTGGCTTCGGCGGCGGTGATGGCGGACTGGGTGAGGTTGAGAGTGGCGGTGGCGTCATCGAGGTCTTTTTGGGTGCTGGCCTTGCTTTGGAAAAGGGTGGTGACGCGATTGAAGACGATTTGCGCGGCTTCGTGTTCGAGTTGGGCTTTTTCGATGAGGGCGTCGGCGTCGATTTGTTGGCCGGCGATGGCGATGATTTCGGTGGGGCTCAGTTTTGGAAAGAGGGAGTGAATGGAATCGAGGTCCTGGGGATTTTCCACGAGGGGAAGGATGACTTCGCCACCGAAGGTTCGGGTGAGAGTGAGGTCTTTTTCTTCGACGGGTTGGGTCGTGATTCCGAGTCGTTGTTCGGCTTTTGCGGTGAGGACGATGGTGCTGAGAGTGGTTTCTAAAACGGCATCTGTGACTTGGGCAGGTGGGGTTTTGGCGGAGGCGGAGGAACAGGCGATGAGGAGGAGAGCCGGAAGGGTGATTTTCATTTTGAGATTTTGTGTCCGACGGCGCGGTCGAGTTCGATGAGGGCGCGGTGGAGGTTGGCGCGGGCTTCGAGGTGCTTGAGGCGGGCGTTGTTGAGGTTTTGTTTGGTCGTGATGACTTGGAGGAAGGGGATGGAGCCACCCTTGTAAGCGGCTTCGGCTTGCTTTGCGGCGAGGGTGAGTTGAGGGATGATTTTTTGGTCCCAAGCGGCGGCGCTGCGTTGGGCTTGTTGGGCCAGGGTTTGGGATTGGCGGACGTCGAGAATGATTTGATCGCGGACGACGAGGTAGTGCTTTGCGGCTGAGGTGATCATGGTTTTGGCGCGGGATTTGGCGGCTTTGTTTTGATCAAAGAGTGTGATGGGAAACTCGAATCCGGGTCCGGCTTCGAAGGCGTTGCCGCTTCCGTTGGTGTCGAGAATGGCGGTGAGTTTGTGGGCTTCTGACTCTGCGAGGCCGGCGTTTTGGACGGCTCTTTCGATGCCGATTTCGGCGGCTCTCAGGTCGGGGCGGGCGGCGAAGGCTTCTTTTAAAAGTGAGTCGGCACTGGGAGGGACGGTGGGAGTGGGAGGGAGCGTGGAAGCGAGGATGGCCATTTTGGCGGTGCCGAGTCCGAGGAGTTTGGAGAGTCGATGGGTGGCGAGGAGGGCTTCGCTGTCGAGTGATTCGAGTTCGTGTTTTGCTTGAAGTTGTTCGGTGGAAACGGTGGTGAGTTCGAGTTCCAAGGCGGATCCGGCTTGGTGGCGGGCTTCGACAATTTCGGCTGATTCGTTGGCGAGATCGAGGGATTGTTTTGCTAGAGCGATGCGGTCTTTGGCGGTTGTGAGATCGGTGTAGGCGAGGCGGACGTCGCGGACGAGATCGAGGCTGGTTTGATTGAGGGAGCGGGTCGTTTTTTCGAGATCGAGCTGGGCCAAGGCGATGCGTTTGGGGCGGAGCCAGAGGGCTTCGATGGGGTGTTTGATGCCGAATTCTAGTTGTTTTGGACCGATGGGGAGGAGGAGGGAGAGGGTTGGATTTGGGAGGGTTTTGGCCTGAATGAGATCAGCTTGGGCCAAGCCGAGGTCGGATGCGGCTTCCTGGAACGCGGCGTTGTTGAGGAGAGCGACCCAGACGGCTTGGTTTTCGCTCATGGGATTTCCAGGAGAAAGGTTGCCTGGCAACGTGAGCTTGCTGACGGGGAGTGCAGTCGACTTTGCTTGCTTGCTTGGAGGCTGAAAAAGACAGCTATTCAAGATGAACAGGAACGTGAGGCAGATGCCTAGTTGGGATAATTTTATCGGGATCATCTCGTCTGCCAAGGGTGAGTAAAGGTCAAGAGGGAGATGCTGAATTTCGTTAGATGATAGGATCGTGAGACAATCGAGAAAAATCCCGACCTATGGAGCGGATCCGATCCAGCTTGAAATTTTAGAACTTCTCATGTGGCTATCATGAATTGCGAGGTAGATTGTGCTGAGAAGGTTGCTTTTATGAGAATTCTATTGGTTGAAGATTACGCCCCGCTCAGTAAAGCCATCATCGAGTCGCTGAAGGAGGTTGGGTATTCGGTTGATTCCAGTGCCACTGGGGACGAGGGCTTGTGGTATGCCAAAAATCACACCTACGATGTCATCTTGCTCGACATCATGCTTCCTGAAGTGGATGGGTTGACGATTCTGAGAACTCTCCGAAAAATGGGGAGGAGCACGCCGATTATTGTCATTAGTGCGAGGGACTCTGTGGAGCACCGAATCGAGGGGCTTGATGCAGGGGCCGATGATTATTTGGTGAAGCCTTTTGAATTAAAAGAGCTGCAAGCGAGGATTCGGTCACAGACTCGAAGGGCGTATGATAAAAAATCATCGGTCGTGGAAGTGGGGGATTTGGAAATCAACTTGGGCACAAAAAGAGTTTCGAGGAAGGCGGAGGAAATTTTGCTTTCGAGAAGAGAATACGGACTGCTTGAGTATCTGGCCTACCGGGCGGGAGAGGTGGTGACGCGCCAGGATATTTGGGACCATGTCTATGATTACTATGAGGAGGCATCGAGCAATGCGGTCGATGTTTACATCGGCTACCTCCGCAAAAAGCTCAAAGGACCGGGAGAAGGGAGCTATATTCAGACTCGCCGTGGGCAGGGGTATCTCCTTGAATTTTCCGAGGTATGAAAATTCATTCCATACGCACGCGTCTGATCATCGGAACGAGTTTGGCGATTGCGGTTATTTTGACGATTGGGACAGTTGTGATTTATCGTTCGATGAGCAAGTCATTGCTTGGCCAATTGGATTCTGAACTGGAGCAAACGCTTTCCTTGGTGGCACCGGAATTGGAGATCACCGGAGACACGGTGGACAATGAGTGGCTGTCGCATCTCGAAGACGATCCCTTGCGAAAGCATCGGGATCTGATTCAAACGTGGGATTCGACGACAGGAGTGGTGACGCGGTCTCCGGCACTTGGAGAGATGGATCTTCCGAAGTTGGGGGGAGAAAAGTTTGAGCGCACTTTTGAAACGATCATCTTGGAAGATGGCCACAAAGTGAGAGTCATTGGTGCTCGAATATTTCCCACGCCTGATACCAGTAGTGATCCCAAGTTGGTCCCTGAGGAGCACCCTCAGATGATCTCGTTGGCTTTGAACACCAACCGGGTGGACAAGGCTCTGCGGCGCTTGCTCAGAACGTTGATTTGGGGGGCGATTGTTTCAATCTTGGGAAGTCTCGGAGCGATCTATTTGGTGACGCGATTTTCGTTGCGACCGATTAAGCGAGTGGAGGATGAGCTGATTTCATTTGATGTGCACGATCCTCAATCGGAATTGAGAAAATTTGAAAATGTTCCAGACGAGGTTGCGGGTATGGTTCGGGAGTATCGGGGTTTGCTTGAACGAATCGCGAAAGCGCGAACTCGGGAACGGGATTTTTCAGCGAATGCGGCGCATGAATTGAGGACGCCCCTTGCGGGGATTTTGGCGACGCTGGAGCAAGCGACTGCAAAACCAAGGGAGTCTGAAGACTATCTCCAACGCATTGAAGAGACTCTGAATATTGTGCGACCGATGCAGAAACTAGTGGGGCGTTTGATGCATTTTACGCGACTGCAGAGCGGCACGGAGCCGATCTCCATGGGCCCGGTCAACATCCATGCCTTAATGGCGGAGCGGATCTGTCTTCTTGAGAAAAGAATCGAGCGACGAGGTCTTGTCATTGAAGAAAATCTTATTGACCCGGATCCGATTGTTTCGAGTGATGAAAGCCTCCTCAGTATCTTGATTTGTAATTTGATCGAAAATTCCGTTTCACATGCCCCGGAGAATTCGACAATTGAGGTGAAGGCCTTCTTTGAAGGAGAGAATGGTCGGGTTGAAATTACGAATCGAACCTTGCCGGGAGAGTTCCCTGATCTTGAGAAGATTTTCAACCCGTTCTATCGTCAGGATTTGGCCCGGAAACTCGATGAGAATCATTGTGGGATTGGCCTGGCATTGTCGCGGGAAATTGCGACGACGCTTGGGTTGCGTCTAGAGGTGGTCAGGCGTGAAGACGGGTGTTTTTTGGCGAGGCTGATTTTTTAATCGGATGAGAGATTGATTTTGATGGAGGTGGATTGTGGGTCGATGGCAGCGAAGGGTGAGGAGGGCACGTTCCAACGATTCTTGAAAAATTCGCTCCACTAGCCCCGTCTTTAATCACCGTCTCCTTCGCCTATTTTCATCTCGTCGAAAAGATCGTCGAAAAGGTTCACCAGTTGGCCGTAGATGACGATGCCTTCGCTGTATTCTTCATCACCGTCAGAGTTTTGCGCCGAGGGAAATCCTGAGGATCTTCCGGTGGGAGGATTGTTCATGGAGAACTGTTGGATGTCATCCATGGAGGCATGGAGATAGTGGTAGCCAATGCCGTCGTAGATCTTTTGTTCGAGTGACGGGAGATCATCGACTCGGTATTTTTTGAGATAGTCGCGGAGGCGGTCGAGCTGTTCCTTGGTGAGGCGGGCGCATTCTGTTCCGCCATCGATGCGATCGCTGACGGCGATTCCAAAATCGGGATAGGACTCCGATTTATATGCCTGGCATACTACGAAAGGAAACCTCCTCAATCCCTTTGCCTACAATGGTCTTATAGCTGGGTGGAGCGGAGTGAACTGGCGCAGGTTTGGCCGTTTTCTGGTGTTCGCCGAGCTGACCCCGTCAGCCATCGCCACAGCCCGGCGAGTCAGGAAAGCCTCCTGAGCATCAGCCACGCCCGATCTTCGCGACCCCGCTCC
>Ga0105051_10003191_pt1 | contig 20144 bp, 20 predicted proteins | sample FRY02_FD_78383 | JGI IMG/M metagenome (GOLD analysis project Ga0105051, IMG submission 78383) | Freshwater microbial communities from Lake Fryxell liftoff mats and glacier meltwater in Antarctica - FRY-02 (megahit assembly) | ecosystem: Environmental > Aquatic > Freshwater > Ice > Glacier... | reverse complement strand
TGTCAATATTAAAAATGGCGTAGTAACTCTTACGTCAGATACTAATAATGTTGTTACTGTGATTGCTGCTAATCTATTACAATCGAATGGCGTAGTACACGTTATTGATACTGTATTGATGCCAGAATAATTACTAACCTATGAGTATATATTAACTACATCATTGTGATGTAGTTTTTTTATCACAAAAAAATCTCCTCAAAGGGAGATCAATACAATCTTAGCATCAATATTATTAGATTAATTATTTGAGCGACAATAAATAAAGAGTTTGATTACCTAATGCCATCAACTCATCAATAATATTTTGAATATCAGAGTCTGACTCAGGAGTGGTGGCTTTCATCTGCTTGGTTTGTGATACAAACTCAGATACCATTGCTACTACTGCAGTATGATCGGTGTAGTTCGATGGAGATATAACCGTATTGGTAAGCATCATACGACCATGAGCTCACTGATATGTCTCTACTAGAGTATCGAACAACGTAAGTAAGTCGGTATAAAAACCATCTAACGCCTTATGCTCAGCATATGAGATAGTTTGTAAATGATAGATATGCGCTTGATTGCGTAATCATAGGCAATATGATATATAATTATTCATAATAATTAGGATAAAAAATAAATATATTCTATTGTAATCAGGTGGGGTCGGATTTCAATACTAATGATTCCCGGTATCTACGTGTTTTTCTCTTTTGTAGTTGGTAGTATTTTTGATTTTCTGAAGGCGGTTAAGACGAGTCATTTGTTCTGCTCTCATTCTCTCATCCAGCTCCCAGTCAGTCTGGATAATTCTTGCCATCTGCTCAATATAAGCTTGCATGGCACGATGATATTCGCTGTCCAAATATGTAGCACTAAAAGTGGCCATCTTGTTATATAAGACGCTAAATCTATCTGTGAGTTCTTGTTTGGTAGATACTTCATCACGAAATATTTTAAACAGATTTTTAGTGATTTTTTCGAGTAGGTTAATATATTTCCAGCGATTATGCTTCGCAAGGTGTCTGGATTCAATGGTTTGTGATCATGGGATAGGCATGATTATATTGTAGTGTTTTAGCTTTGCTTTAAAAGACAAAAGACATGCTGAAACATGTCTTTCCTAATACGTTGAATGTATTATTTTTTCTCTGTTCTCATAAACCAGTTGTTGATGAACCAGATTTTACCGTTTACATATCATACTCTCGCACTGAGGCTATTGAGATAATAAGCGTTTTCAGCTTCATATCATTTTGCTGTAGCGGCTGATCTGTAATATTGCTGATAGTCGACGACCTTGGTCTGTGTGATACCTGATGGTGTCACCGTAATACCCTTATATCCTGCAAACAAGACACGATTCTGATAGTCATCATAACACTGCACGAGTTTATAATCTGGGTTTACTGGACACATCTTCACGATATCCTGTACTGTTCTGACAAGAGGTAGATACACAGTTTTAGTAGCCTCATCATACACAAACATACGAGGATTATAGAGTGCTTCTGACTCGGTTCCAGGTCATCATATTTGGTTGGATTGGACTTGCTTGATACTGATGTTTCCGTTACTATTCTTGGCGTAGTCGATCTCATATAGATCGAGTTTAACACCAGAGTTGACCGTACGGCCATGGGAATTATCTACATCATAACCCAGTCAGATGAGATATGTCTTGCCAGCTATATCTCCGTATGGATGGAGGTAGGTGCTATATCCTGGGATCTTGAGTTCACCCATGACTTTGGGGTTTGCGGTCGATAGGTCGATTACAAACAGTGGGTCAATTTGCTCAAATGTTACGAGATATAGCTTATCACCAATATATCTCGAAGACTTAAATTTCTCTCCTGGCTCGAGGTTCATGAGTGCTCATGATACTTTACCGGTGCGATCAAGTGACCAAATATGAGTTACTGACTGATTTGTATTGATATCGTTTCCTTGACTAACAAGGTAGAATCTACCAGCTGCATCCTGATGATATGCATACTGTCATAGTGGATATCAGATTACACGAGATACTACTGGTTTAGTAGGATTGAGTGGGTCGAGTGATGTGACTTGTGTATAGCTTGCACCTGGATTCCATAGACAACGAGCATTGGGAGTACAGATTGAAGCTGTATCATTGATCCACTGACTACCGATGAGATAGAGACGGTCTGCACTCATATATACGGTCTGCGTATTACCAGCAATGAGGGTAGATTTTGCAGTCGATGGCTTGCTCAGGTCAATGGTGATGACGCTGGTCATAGACATATCGGTCACACCAGTACCACTAGGATACCACACATCGCCACAGTCCAACGTTGTATTGGTCAGACTATCGTCATTTTTTAGACTTGTAGGAGTAGGATTGTATCCCCAGTAAGGCATTATTGTACGAGCATCGACCGTAGCTGAATCATCAGCCAATCCATACAGATTAAGTCCCAGACTTGATACTACGGTTAGTTGAGTACCATTGAGCCTGACATCTTGATAGTATCATGGTGCTGTATAGTGTTTGGTGAGTTTGGGGGTTTTGAGATTTCTGATATCATATAGTGCTACCACGGTGACAGTGCTTGAGTCAATGATAGAAGTCTGAGTAGCTTGATTCTGATCATAATATGCTCATAAGATCACGAGTTGGTTGCTTTGCAACATCAGCTGTACTCCATACATACCATCTGGTATCTTGATCGTACTAGTGATGATACCTCCTCACAGTCGTGCGCGATGCGCATAAATCTCTACCTGCTGCTTCTCAGAATTATAAAAATAGACCGCTCTTGCATCTTGCTTGACCAGATCTGGCTCATCAATACCAGCGACCTGTGTGTTAGTCTGAGAAAGTCATAGTTCCACACCTCACTGAGGAGCGCTATCTGCTTTTGCAGCAGATGATGTTTCTGCTGTTGTAGGACTTGATACTGCCATATCATCTTCCATTGTATACATAATGGGATATTGTGGCATATTCTTGGCCCACTGGGTAAACACTCACTTGAGCTGCTCACACGATGTCGCTTGAGTGAGCTGATAGCTGACTTGCTGTGAGTTCAGAGTAGTAATAACTGTGCTTGTGTCCGCTATAGGTTGTGTCGGCTTGAGTGCTTCTACTAGAACTGTATCGGCAGGCGCTTGATCTGCATTGAGCTCAGTCAGGAGTCTGGCAAGCTCTGAGTCTTGTGCCCATACTGAACTCAGTAATCATGCAACAAGTAGTGATGCGATAAGAATCTTTTTCATAAGAAGATAATAGAAAATAAACATCTTGAGCTTCTTCAGCTTTTAGCCTTTTAGGCTTACTCTAGTATATACGATTGACAGACAAAACTATGACAAAAACAGTTTGACATGATGGAGGTCAGACTAATTCATCTTCAATAGATCAGTATATGATTGGGCTTCTCACTGGTTATAACTCATACGATCAAATCTAGGTTTGTCGGCTGGATGCTGTGGATAGGGAATCAGATGAATATGTCGATGTGGCACTTCCAGTCACTCCACCGCAAGATACACAAAATGGATGTCAGACATCACTGATTTCATATGTTTCATGAGCTTTTTGGCAATTACCATACAATATGCTACGATCTCATCGCCATATTCATCCATCCATGGTAACTCTTGCTTGGGGATAACGAGCACATGACCCTTCTGCACAGGATTGATATCCAGGATTGCGATACAGACATCGTCTTCGTAGATGATATCTGCTGGGATTTCACGGTTGATAATGCGGGTGAAGATAGAGGGCATGGGTGTGGTGTATAAGGTTTAAAAGTTATTGAGTGATATAGAATCAATAAAGTAAGGCACAGCTTATAACACAAAGAGTTATTTTTCGAGTAAGTTCTCTAAAAGAATAATTTCGGTCATAAATCTTTGGTAAATATTTATAAGCAATAAACATCATCATAAATCATAGTAATGGCTGTAATCAATTAGTAATTGTATTGATATATGCAATATCATAATGTAGACTTAGATAATTTAGAATCAACATTCCACCAATATAAAATCATTCATTTCATATATTGAGTATCGAAAATCCTAAATCGTTAGTTTTGAAATATCATATGATGTTTGTTCTTGCTTTATATGATAGTCCGAATGATAGACAAGCAATTGCAACACCAATATGTTCCCAAAAATATGAAACCCGAAGCGATGCCGATTCTCATCATCAAACTTTGAATACAACATATGAGCAACTGTATATCAAAGCACATAGCAACACAAGAACTAGACCTCTACTATTGATCTTATTCAAGTGAATATCCCAAGAAAATAATACTGTCACACAAACAATAGCTATCATTAATCAGATGCTCAACAGCGACATCGACTCGCCCAACACAATATTTGCGATCACATAAGTAAAAATCGGTATTGTTTGTAAAAATGGTATAATATTTTCAATCTTTTCAACCTTGAGTGCCTCGAAATATGGTCGTGCCGCCAAACCATATAACAATCAACTCAATATCAGCCGTCAGGTAGCATGAAGACCAATATTAAAAATTCCTGTGATATTAAATAATCCAACTACCAGTGTAAAGATAAAAGCAACTAATCCTCCTATAACCATCAACATTCATGTGCTACTTTCTAGATTTCCATCATTTTGATCTTTAATAAAACGCTTGGTCAGATATGTATCTACTACTCAAGTGAGATTAAATAATATAGGAGCAAGTAACAATAGTCGTAGCATTAAACTAAATCATAATATTTATAAAATCTTCTTCAACTCTTCGACTCATTCCTCGCTCAACATAATCTTCATGCCTCACAGCGAGATTACTACTTCTCACGGATGTGTCTTCATCATCGCCATTGCTTGCTTGACGGTAGTCATATCTGATGGCATGGCAAAATGGTTAGGTGGTAGTTCTTGTTGTAGGGGCTGTGACTTGTCCAGCCCGCCAAATGATTGTTCTGGATTACTCATTCATACAAGATATCAGTTATTTTCTTGTATATCACTGCTATCAGCTCTTGTAATTATATCATGATTTTGCATTTTCTGATAGTTGCTAACATTGTTTGACTCTTCTCACGGGTGAGACATAGCCATCACCCCTACGCTCGTATCCATAATCAGCTTGTCAGCTCATCACATATCGATCACAACTGTCTCACCTGTCTCTACGTCTATCTCTACATCGGTATTGAGTCATGATTTTTCATTGGTGCTGGTGATTCATAGTCTCTTGGCTTTGACGTAGGCGACGGTCTCGGCAGGATCATATTTTTCACTACATTGAGCTTGTTCGAGGAGATCATCGAGGCTGACTTTGATCGTTTTGGACATACGAGCTGAGCGTCATTTGTATCATTCGATGATCATGATGTCAAAGGGCTTGATATCAAATGTCTCCTTGACAAAGAACTCCATCTGTCCAGTAATATCCTCTACCTTGACAAAATATCACTTCTTCCTCGCTCTCGTAATATGTACGACAAAACACAGCAGGATAAAATCTCCTGCATTTTCCTCTCCGATCTGTGAGATAAAGGTAAAGTTTCTCGCCTTGATCCATGGATATAATCCGTCAAACGGATGCTGCGAGACAAACGATTTGAATACGCTATGCTCTGTCTTGATACGGTCGATCCTACTCATCATCGGGTATGGCTTGAGTGCCAGCGAGTTCTGCACAAACCCTCCACCAAATAATCCTCCATCTGCGGGCATCTCTTGGGATGTTTTGGTCCAGTTGATGATCTGTTCGAGATTATGCAGTAGGGTATTGGTATTTGCAAACTTATCTAGTGACCCAGACTTGATCAGACCTTCCAATGACTTACGATTGACTACCGTAGAACACCTCGACAAGAAATCAGTCAGACTGGTAAATATTCATCATGCAAGACGCTCCTGCTCGATAGACTCACCGATCATATCTCCTACACCCTTGATCGAGAGGAAGCCAAGCTTGACGGTGTCTTCGATGGCTGCGACGTGATTGTAAGATTGGTTGATACTTGGAGCCTGGATCGCTACTCCACCTAGCTTCATCTCGTTGATAAACTTACTGAGCTCTTCAGTATTGGTCTCTGCAGAGCGCAAGAGAGCTGCACTAAACTCAACCGGATAATGAGCCTTGAGATAGGCGGTCTGGAAGGCGATGAGAGCATAGGCAGCTGCATGAGATTTGTTGAACGAGTTCATGGCTGCAGGCTCAATCATCTTTTCAAAGGTCCATATTGCTGTCTCTGGCTTATAGTCATGATACTGTTGTGCACGCTCGATAAACTGTGCCTTAACCTTCATAATCACCTCCTTGATCTTCTTACCTACTCCACGACGCAGCTCATCCGCCTCCGCAAGACTAAATCCAGCCATACTCTGCACTAGCTGCATCAGCTGCTCTTGGTAGACTGCAATACCATAGGTCACTCACAAGATTCACTTGAGATCCTGTGTCATCGTGACTTCTTGTGCATCGGCGACTGCTTTGCTATATTTCTTGGTCAGAATCTCATGGAGATCGTTACCCATATATCTGATATCTTCTTCGCCGTTTTTACGCTTGATAAACGATGGGATAAACTCCATTGGACCAGGACGATATAGAGCGTTCATCGCCAAGATATCCTCGATACGGTCAGGCTTGAGGGGTACCAGAAAACGCCTCATTCCATCAGACTCAAACTGAAATACTCATGAAGTGTCTGCCTGCTGGAAGATCTTCTCAAAGGTGAGCACATCCTCGATCGGTGGGTGAAATTCTGTTTTTTCCAGATATTCTTGGAAGATAAGGGGAAGTGTCTGACCACGTTGTTTGTATCTGGCGACAATGATTTTGATCGCGTGACGGATGATGGTAAGGTTAGACAATCATAAGAAATCCATCTTAATCAAACCAGCTTCCTCGACAAACTTACCCTCAAACTGAGTCACTGTATAACCTTTGTTGTGATCTGCCTCGTTGGGTGGGAGTTGTACTGGCACATAGTCCACCACTGTTCCTGGCCCAATCACTACTCCACATGCATGCACACCCGTCTGACGGATATTTCCGATGAGTTTTAGCGTGATCTCGAGGGTTTTTTTGATCTTGGGATCTGCATCGAGCATCATGGCGAGTTCATCATTTTTCTCAAACGATAATGATATATCGGTTGCACCCTTTTCGTTGACCTCGGTAAACAGCTTCGATATCTGGTTGGACCTATCAAAGGGGATACCCATCACACGAGCGACATCTTTGAACGCTGCCTTATCAGACATGGACATAAAGGTACCGATATTGACCACATTGTCCTGACCGTATTTGGCTCTGACATAGTTGAGGACGTCGATCCTGCGTTCATCATCAAAATCCACATCAATATCAGGTAGCGAGACTCTCGCAGGATTGAGAAAACGCTCAAACAGTAGTCAGAACTCGAGCGGGTTTACATCGGTAATACCTTGTGTATAGGTCAGTAGACTACCCGCAGCACTACCACGTCATGGTCATACAGGGATATGATTATCCTTTGCCCGGTTGATAAAATCTGCTACCACCAGTAGGTAAGTATTAAATCACATCTCCTTGACCACCTTGAGCTCATATTCCAGACGATGGATATAGTCAGCAACAGTATAGTTCTGTATCTTCTCCTCACCACGACGAGCGATAAACTCCAGCTTGGTAGGAGTATAAGTATCACGAGTCAGATCCTGGAGCTGCGATGGTTCTGTCTTGGTCAGCTCCTGAGTGAGTACTCATCCATTAGTAATCGGCACCAGCGACAAGACCTCCTGTGATGTCAGTCCCAGTTTTATAATCTCGTTGAGTCCTGTATAGGCCTCATAGCGTATCTCAAATTCATTAATATCCATGGTTGTCATGGTAGTAGTATTAGTGATTTTATCAAAGAGGGCAAGAGAGATATCAAATTAAAGTAACGTATCCTTAAAATATAAGGATATTGATATATTATGATCTTGTATAAATAATACACTATCACTATAATCAATAATGATAAATTCTGCAAATGATATTATAGTTGATCAGATATGAGCGTTTATTGCGTATTGATGAGATTTTAAGGTATATCACTATGGCGATAATCAAGTAATTAAGTATTCAAGAATTTCTCTGATATTGGGATCGGCCCATCGTCAAAAATTGACCCATGATTACGAGACTTGTAAAAAATATCTCCAAGATTACATCGTCGATGTAGTGGTAATGAATAATTACCAATATACAGAAACACAAGACTATATTGATGGTGAGCAACTATTACTTCATGACTTAGATGATCCAGAAATACGAGATCAGTTTAGTGATATTGTTGATAAGGTTAAGAATATGGAAGATGATGGATATGCTCCAATTGATCTGATTGGGGTTGGCGGTTTACGAAAGATATATTTTTCTAATATTATTGTGGATTCACATAAGAAATTAAGGATTATTGACGCAACACTATTAGAATGTATAAGCTTAGGTTGGCGTGCTTGGATCTGTCGTCCTTTACTACGATGTGCTGTTAAAATTCAGCACAATCATATTAGTAATATAAGTAATTATAAGCAATAAACAAAAAATCTCGATTGCTCGAGATCAGATGCTGTACCAAGTACATAGTGTGACTATCTAACAGCCTTCTTGAAATCTGAACCAGCTTTGAAAGTAGGAACGTTCATTGCTTTGATTTGGATCTTTTGTGAAGGGTTTTGTGGGTTAACACCTGTTCTAGCCTTTCTGTGTGAAGACTTGAAAGTACCGAAACCTTGGATACTTACGCTATCACCTGTTTTAACAGTAGCAACGATACCGTCGACAAGGATATTAAGAACATCACCAGCAAGTCTCTTAGAGATTTTAGCTTTGTCAGCCAAGTGAGCGATCAATTGAGTTTTAGTCATTGTTGATAAGTAATATAAATAAATTACAACATCATCATGTATAAAAAAACAGTAATTTCAAGTGATTTTTACAAGAAAGTCAGATAATCCCTTACTCATACAGGATCTTAGACTAATTGGTACATCACAAGGATAAATGCAATCATACACAGAATCCCTTGTACAAGCCACAATCTCATCACGATACTGCTCTCATTCATACCACGATGCTCTAATAAATGATGGAACGGTGCAATCGGAAATAGCTTGCGTTTGAAGACTTTTTTCCAGAAAATCTGCAATCCACTCGTCAAAAGTTCAAGTAAACACAGTCAAAATAATACAAAAAACGGAATAATAAATCAAATCTTGATTCCGATTAGGTAGACCAAGGTAGAAAATAGTCAGCCTAATGCCAATGATCCACTATCTCACATAAAGATTTTGGCGGGATTGATGTTAAACCACAGGAAAGCAAGGAGACATCATAGCACAATTCCGATCACGGTGGTAGCAATATATCGCCCATAATAAAACGTAATACCAGCACACACCGACAAGATCATAAGCATAATACCTCACACGAGCCCATCGAGCCCATCAGTAATATTAATTGCGTTGGTAATGGTGAGCGTCATAATAAAGGTAAGTGCCATATATCATAATCATAACTGATAGTCTGACCCAAATCGTGAGATATCTATCCATCATAGGTTGGTCAGTCCTGCAAATGGCCATAAGTTGACCTCATTGATACCTAGCTTCACATGAAACCAGTAACTTACAAACCCAGCAAACAAGAACATCCCTACCAGCTTAATCATCATGGGTAGTCATTTGACGCGTCACCAGGATTTAATATTGAGATAATCATCAAGTAGTCACCACAATCCCATCCCAAAGAACGCCACCAATAAGACATAAGTCTCTTCTCTTGATAAGAGATTATTGGTGATCATTCACCGCTTCTGTAGCAGTAGTGACAAGAAAACCATCAAAATCATAATTATCAATATAAGTCAGCCTCACATGGTAGGAGTTCATCATTTATGCTTATGAAGAGCGGTAAAGATCGTTGCTTTGTCGCCTGTACCACTATCTTCACGGATGGTCTTACCAGCTTTGAGATAACGTAGTAGACGTATATAATAAGGAAACGTAATCGCAGTAATTACACAGGCAATAAGCGAATAGATGAGTATTTGAGTAAGATTCTGTAACATAACATAAGCTAAAAGCTAAAAGCTAAAGGCTAAAAGCCTTTGATCGATATGAATTAAGCATCAAACCCATAGCGAATCACCGATCCGTCCGCTGCCATATCAAAAGTATGATTACTACCATAGTAGTCAGACCAGTTGGAATTATAATGAGTAAACATCTGCTCAAGTTTGTCTTGTGCGAGTTCGTGTACACCAAGCTGATCCATAAGCGATCTGATACGAGCCTCTGCTACTACCGCGTCTTCTCATGGTGCAAGCACCGTTTCAAACTCAGCAACATATCCATATCCAGCATTCTGATCTAGACAGATATCGATATCATCTACTTTATACCGAGTTCTGATCCTGCTCCACTTGGACAAGTATTCCCATCATAGATCCAGCAAGATACGATCAATATCATTGATATTCATACCAGGAAATTCATGTTCCCACTCGAGTCTAGTGATACTATGAATTGCAGTATCAGAGTTATTGGATGATTTGATCACCAGTATGTTTCTATCTCACGGGAGGATCGAGCGTGTTCTAAGGGAGTGGTTGCGTCCATATATACAGATATGGTGTAGTGCTTCGGCGTCTGCCATAGACATCTGAGACGATACCTTATTATATACGTCAAGCACATTGCCTCAGGAGAAGTAATGATTGAGCTGGCGTTCTGGATTGACGAGAGTCTGAGTATTGACGCCAAACTCCTCCAGCTTAATAAGAAATGCATCAGCATTAGCTTGTGTACCAAGGAGACATTTGATTTCGAGTTCAGTATTGTTCATTGATGGGCTTATAGGGTTGATAAAGTTCGTAAGGTTATAAAGTTTGAGTTAACATGATAGTTTCTTTGTTTTATTATAAGTAATAAAACTATATCATTCTCAATGTTTTTTTTCAGTCTCTATTCGCTGATCTCCCAACGGTGGGAAGTAGACATCGCCGTCAAACTCAGCATCCAGCACAGTCAGCTCAATACGATCTACCAAATCATGCTCCAGCACATACTGATAGATCTGTCAGCCTCCAACAACATGGACATCGCGATCAGGATAGTGTTGTGCGATATGAATCAAGCATGATTCGATCGAGTTGAACGCCTGTACTTCCTCTCCTTTTGGATCTCATAGATCCAGACTTGTATTGCGAGAGATGATGTAGTTAATATTCTGTGTAAAGGGTCTGTACTTGGCTGGGATAGACTCTCGAGTCTTGCGTCACATAATGACAATATCTGGATGAGTATCAGGCTTCTGACCTTTTCTGAGTTGGACAAAGCGTTGCATGTCTGCCTTGTTTGCGTGTTTGATTTGCTGGTCGAGCACAAGACCCTCCCATGGCATACAGTTACGCGTGGAATCTCATATTAAATTATTGGAGTCTACTTTGACGATGAGAGAAATCATTGTTCGAGTATAATTATTTGGATAGCAATTTCGAGTGAGATCTACTCTTGAGATGAAAGGCAATAGCAATCAGTAATATTCATCCTACTGTTAGACAAGTTGCTTGGATACTTGGGTTGTTCTGTCATCGATAGATCCCTGCGAGTGCCCATAGTGCTACTAGTGATGTCTCAATACGACCAGCCCTATAGATCACAAGTAGATTAGCTACTCATGCAAGTATGATCACAAGCATCGGCCACCATAGTGTCTCAGTAGTAATTCGACCTAGTCCATAGATCAGGTAGATGGTAGTCATGAGAAGTGTTGCGATCTGTACCCATCAGAAATAAATGAGAAACACTGACCTGACCCATCAGGCAAAGTGTTCGACTTCATGCTTTATAATATACTGGTCAATCACAATGAGTGATGCAAGCAATCATAGGATGACCAACATGGAAGCAGTCAGATAGCCATATTGCCATACTACAATCCATAGTGCGTTACACAAGCACGAGATGATATGTGCTCGGATGATATGACGTGATACGGTGATCTGCTTCCACGCGATCAAGACCATTACAGCGCCCAGTCAGATATAGATTACCGACCAGATACTAAAGGTCCAGCCAGCTGGTGTGATGAGTGTGGATAGCTGATCTGACAGATCTCATGTACTCACGCCTCATCGAAGCTGGGTAGTAGCGAGAGCGTTGATCGCAATCATGATGATGGTAGTGACTACTCGGGTGATACGTGCATAGATAGACATAATAGGACAAGGATAAAGTAAATAGGACAGTTATATTTACTAGCATAATCCTTTTGTACCAAAAAACAATGATTATTTTATCTTGCACTTATGTCAGACACCATTATACTCGTACTATGCACACACTACTAACCACAATACTCAAGCGCTACAAGCTGTATCCCACCAATATCCTCGCTCTAGGTGATGAGGAGATATGATGACTTCCGTCGTGGTCGAGCGACCATCAGATGTGGGTGATCGTCTCCACTCGTGATGTCGTCAGCTCTGGTAGAGAATCTATCCCCAGCGCAAAACTCTATGCTCATAAGCTGGAAGCTTATCGTATCACAGGGATGATGCAGTTGACTTATGCACTTCATGCACAGATCAATACCCTCGAACCTAAAAAATGGGATAAGTTACTAGAAACAGTAGCAAAACATAGTACGCCATATTGATTGCTCGTGCTCGATGTCAAGTTACCATGATATTATGATCAGATCTCAAAGTCAGGATCACATACTGAGGTCAGCAAGGATGCGGTGACACTGTCTTCGTGGACAAGTAGAAAGAACTCTTATACTCACGATCAGATCCAGTTCCTGCCGGTGGATGGACAAGCAGACCTCTATCACAAAACCCAAACCACACAGCAGTACTATACCATGACTCTGTCAGATATCAAAAAATTATCATCACCATATTTTGAATCCATCACGGTGCTGGATCTCAAGTGACGCAAACTCTCCAAAGCAGCAGATCACGTCCTCCTCGTGTGTCAGATGTGAGGACCAGAATGGAAGGCAAAAGTGAAGGCGTAATTTATCTTTTTATCATCAGCAGTTATGACTACTCAGCATCCTGAACAACAATATCTCAATCTTGCCCAAAAAATCTTGGACCAATGAATCAGAAATGTCGATATGTGAAGCGGAGATGTGACTTATGCGTTATTTGGAGATCAGATTAGGTTTGATCTTGCGCAAGGTATCCCATTGCTGACGACCAAGAGAGTCTACTGGAAATGAGTAGTTGCAGAACTATTATGGTTTCTCCATGGAGATAAAAATATCAAGTTTCTGGTAGACAATAACGTCCACATCTGGGATGACTATCCATACTACATCTACAATAATCAGGTCAAAAAAGGAGAACTCCCAGTAATGACTAAGGAAGAGTTTATCGATAAAATTGCTCATGATGCGCAGTTTGCTGCTGAACATGGAAACTTGGACAATATCTATGGCCAAGCATGGAGAAACCGACCTACCAAGGATGCAGATCATGTGGTGGATCAGATCGCGTTTGTCCTTAGAGAGCTCAAGGAAGACCCTGATGCTCGCAACGCCATCGTCACCGCATGGAACCCAGAATATGTGTACACCATGGCCAAACCTGGCGAAGCCAACAAGTTCCCAATCTGTCATGCGATGTTTCAGTTTTCGATCAAAAACAACAAGCTCAGTTGTCAGTTGTATCAGAGATCGGCTGACTTATTCTTGGGAGTTCCGTTTAATATTGCGTCTTACTCACTACTCACGTATATCATGGCTCATCTGCTGGGTGTAGAGGTGGGAGAGTTTATCCATACGTTCTGAGATGTGCATATCTATGAGACACACCTCGACCAGATGAGAGAACAACTCACCAGAGATCCTAGACCATTCCCCACTGTCAGTATCGACCCATCACTCACGAATATTGATGATATCGACTTCTCTCATATTACGCTCGAGTGATATAGTCCACATGCATCCATCAAGGCTGAGATGGCCATGGTATGAGGTATGGTAGGAAGAGATAATGATGAGTAATTTATTGTATAAACATGATTGAATCTATCTTTATCAAGAATTTTAAAAAGATCAGAAATGCTGGAGCAACTCTGTCAAATTTTTGAAAGGTCAATTATTTAGTGGGAGAAAATGGGTGTGGAAAAAGTAGTGTCTTGAGCGCCATATCTTTCATTAATGATGCTTGAAATGCACGTCCATTTTTTAGTCAAAATAGTGTAGTAAAAATAAATGGAGATTGAGATAAGTCTTTTGAGTTAATCTGGCAAGATAAGTCTATTAATCCTAATAATATGTCTAGCATTAATGACTGACTCACAGTGAAAATGATTGTTCCTTGATGGTTACCATGATTCGGACGCAATGGCGGCCTTACCTATTCAGAAAATGAACACCTCAGGATAGATTCAATTAGTCAATTAGAATTTTTTAATACAACACTAAGATATCGATGATTTGAAACTTTGGATGTTCAAAAAATTGTAGAAGATAAAGACCCATTTAGTTCGGATATTGGCAGAACAATAATTAAAGAATGAGATATTGAAATAGAACTTACATATCTATCTGATTGAATAAAATCAATATTAAAGTTAAGACATGTCATAACTCTTTCATCTGAAGGAAGTACTTGAGTTGTAATAATTGAAGAGCCAGAAAATAATTTAAATCCCAAATTTCACAAAAAGATTCCTTGATTTGTAGAATTAATATCATCTGAATTGGTAAATAGAGGATTTAGTGATATTCAATTTTTTATTGCCACTCATTCTCCGTTTATAATTTCTGCAGCAGCAGAGTTACCAGGTCATAAAGTTTACTTAGTTGAGAATGGGCAAACAAGAGACTTAGAGTGAAATTTATGATTATGACAAGAATGATATTTATGATATGAATGTAAAAAGGTAGTTAATGAGATGTTGGGGGTTTGATTTGATGATTTTCAGAATAAGATAGTAGTATGTGAATGAGATCCCGAATAAGTAGCTAATAAGAGTTTTGATGAAGAAATATATTCAATTATATTTGTAGATTTACCTATTACGTTTGTGTCGGCATGATGAGGTACAATGCATAAAAATGTCTATGTTGCAAAGAAGATCTTTGAAAATTCAATAGAATGCATTATTAAAGATGGAGATGGTAAATCTGATGAAATTAAGACGAGAGAAAAACATGAATATTTAGAAAACGATATTATTTTGAATTTCCTCAAAAGACGAGATATTGAAGCCTACTTATTTGATTATAGTATAATTGAGAAGCTTTTTTTGTCTAAATGATTTAATTTAGATACAGAATTTAATGCTGAATACTGCAAATATGATATTTTGGCATATTGAAATCTGAAACACGCCAACTCAGATCAAATTATAACACTAATTCAACAGCAATTACATAGCGAAAGTGGTTGAGAGATATCTTCATATCCTAAAAAGTTAATCAAAAGAGATCTAGCTCAAACTATTTATGAAAACAGATGAGATGGATGATCAATTCAGGAGATTTATGATGAATTGAAAGGTTGTATTTTAGGCTCAGAACAATAAAAGATCTTTAGTATTTTCCTTCCCGTCATCATGCCCAAAAGAACCGACTACATCTCACGAGATGAATATTTTATGTGAATAGCTCTACTATCTGCTCAGAGAAGCAAAGACCCATCGACCCAGGTGGGAGCATGTATTGTGGGTCAGGACCGTAGAATACTAGGGATCGGATATAATGGGTTTCCTCGTGGATGTGAAGATGATAAGTTTCCTTGGGATAGTGAGTGATCATTGCTAGATAAGAAGAACACGTACGTCGTCCATGCAGAAGCTAACGCAATTCTCAATACTGGATCAAACAACATCACTGGTGCAACGATCTATATCTCATATTTTCCCTGTAATGAGTGTGCCAAGATCATTATTCAGTCATGAATTAATCATATTGTCTATTTGTCAGATGCTAAGGCGGAAAAATGAACATATCAAGCATCCAAACGTATGCTCGACGCTGCATGAGTCAGTTATGAGCAATTACACACGACTAAGTCAGAAATCACGATTTCTTTTGATCAATAAACACAACTAGTATCCTATATTGATTTGATTGGGTTTGATAACTATCTTTTTGAGATGAGGATAATCTGGATGAGGTTGTATCATAGTAGATGGGATGGTGATGTTATCACGATTTCGGTTTCACTTATAGTTATCTTCAAGATTGAATGCATCAGTAAGAGTAAGTTTTGTTTTATCTTCGATGATGGTTTTGATATTATTTGTTAGTAGATTTTGTTCTCTTTCTCATAGAAAATAGAAGCTTTTGACATAGTCTCGTAGTTTGGTCATATTTTCAGGAAATACAAGAGTGTTGATACTATTTTGATTTTCTTCATTGAGTAGAGATATTACCGGTATTTTGATTCATTTTGCTATATTGGTATTGACTAATTTTCTATAACTTGAAATTTTATCTTTATCTGATATATTTTCAATTTGATCTACAATGAGCGAGACAGTCTTGGTCCAGTCATGATTGTTTGTTATGTTGATTCATTGTTTTCATCATCGTAGCTTGATCACATTATTATCTGAGTTTGTAAAGCTAAATCCTTGTTCAGGATCATAATCAGTAAAGCTAAATCAAAGTTTACATAACATTGTGCCCGCTTCTTTAATAACGATTTTTTGGTTTTTGTCTACTTTATTGCCAAGTTCCATAAGTTTCTTGTTGAGATTATCATTATTTAGTTGATTCAGTAACTTATCTGCATCATCATTCTCATTCTTGACTGGTGGTTTGTATGTCGAGGGAATATATGGTACAACTACTGTTGGTTCTTTTGGGATGGTGGTTTCGTTTTGAGATAGTGTTTCTGACATGGTTGAGTATTATAAGATAATACATGATTATAATCTAATTACTCAATTATGTCAAATATGATGTATGATTTTCAAATTGAAACAAGATCTGCTTCCAGTATACTAGAGATATGAACCAATCCACCGCCCTCAATATTCTCAGATCTGGTAAGAATGTCTTCCTGACATGACAGGCTGGTAGTGGTAAAACATATGTCATCAACCAGTATGTATCATGGTTATGGAGTTGCGGGATACAGGTAGCAATTACTGCCAGCACGGGTATTGCAGCGACACATATCGGAGGAGTGACGATCCACTCACGATCGGGTATCGGTATCAAGGATAGTCTGGATCTGCGTGATCTGGATCTGATTGCTCAGAAAGAACATATCTACAAAAACATCACAGGAGTCTCCGTACTCATCATCGATGAGATCTCCATGCTTAGTGCGACCACGCTGGATATAGTCAGCAAGGTATGTCAGCATATCAGACAGGATTATCGTGCATTTGGAGGTTTGCAAGTGATTGCGGTGGGGGATTTTTTCCAGTTGCCACCAGTGACCAGATCATGAGCCAAGGATTTTGCATTTGCCTCCAAGGCATGGAAGTCCAGTGAGTTTGCCATGTGCTATCTACATACACAGCACAGACAGAATGACGACGATTTTACCACCATTCTCAACGCACTTAGAACATGAGATGTGTCAGCCGATATCGTTGATCAATTGACTAGTAGAATAGGACAATCGATCAAACACAAAGACCCGATCAAGCTCTATACTCATAATATCGATGTGGATCGTATCAATCTGACAGCCCTGGATGAGCTCGAGACGGATGAAGTGAGCTATGAGATGAAGGCTAATGGTGACCCTCGTTTTGTCAAGATACTCAAGAACCAGATATCGCCCTTTGATGTCCTGACACTCAAGATAGGAGCCAAGGTCATCTTTGTCAAGAACAATCCAGTCAAATGATATATGAATGGCACAACATGAGTTGTAATAGGTTATCGAGCCAAGGAACGTTATCCGATTGTGACCATTTCTGATCGTGTCAATATCAGAGTAGAGCCTGACACCTGGAGTATTGAGGATGCTCGTGAGATTGTCGCCAGTGTTACACAGCTTCCACTCAAGCTTGCACGAGCCATTACGGTGCATAAGTCACAGGGTATGACGCTAGATGCAGCAGAGGTAGACTTGTACAAGTCGTTTGAAGCTGGGCAGGCATATGTCGCACTATCCAGAGTGAGATCATTATCTTGACTCAAGCTACTAGGACTCAATACACAATGACTGGGAGCTCATCCGCTGGTACTTAGGGGTGATGCCTACTTCCAGCAGCAGTCAGACATGCTTGATGATCAGTATCATGGATTATCTGACTCAGATCGAGAGTCTATCCACACGGTGTTTGTCCAGTCACTGGGCGGGATCTATGTAGCCGATGATGATCAGACTACGTCTGAGGGTAAGCCGCTACGCTCCAAACCTGTCAAAGAGCGCAAAGCTAAGGTAGTAAAATGAGATACCTATCTCAAGACTCTTGAGTTGGTCAAGCAGCACAAAACCCTGGATGAAATCGCTACCATCCGTGAGCTCACAACAACAACGGTTATTTCTCATCTTCTTAAGCTCAAGAATCTATATCCAGACCTATCACTCAAGTTGTATAGGCCTGATGATGCTATTGTCACACAGGTACGCAAAGCAATCATTGACTTATCCAAAAACCCTGCAAACATCTCTGACACAGGATATGTCAGCTCGAGCAAGATATTTGCCCACTGTGGATGAGCGATCGACTATCCGATGATTAAGTTATGTGGGATGTTTATTACATCCTCGTAATACTGACCTCATGAGCCTGTCAGTCTTGCCATTGCTCGTCACGGATACCACACACACAAGTCAGGATATCATCATCTTCTAGATCTACCAGCGGCACTCAGAACTGTCCAATATCCAGGATCTCCATGCCTTTGTCTACCTTGCAAGCGCAGGCATAACAGGCACCACTACGACAGCTATATCCGATATCGATACCAGCTGCTTCTGCTGACTCTAGCAGTGACTGGTGTCTATCAGCCATAAACTGTCACATAACAGTACCATCGTGGTCGTGTACGGTGACTTGAGTTGTGCTTTGGTTAGATTGACTAGACATGAGATGATGAGAAAAAATACTGACTTCACTATAGTGATTATGTCAGTATTCTCAATAGTTTCTGCTCGTCATCGCGAGTGAAACGCGGCGATCCACTTTATTGCTGATTATCTACGGTTTAGTGAATTCTAAAGTTATCCTTCATTCTGTCGAGCCAGTGCTTGCGTGGTAATGGTAGTCCATGCTTAATGAGAAACTCGAGCTCCATGGGTATCACTCTATAGGCATTTCACTCATGATCAATGATGACCTTTTTGCAGATCGACTCGTCAATGGTTCGAATTTTATCGGACGTACTGCCGTTCGTCCCTACGTCTGACCATCATTCAAAATTACCTAACTTGTCCACTGTCACAGTCTGTGCTCCTTCAGGAATATCTACTTTAATAGGTTCATCTCTCCATAGATATCATGCAGCAGTAACTTCTTCCTTCGTAAAACTCGGGTCAATCAGATATGCAGCTGTATCATTGAAATAAAATGGATTCATCCTCGCAGGAAAGAACTCTCATAAAGTTCCGTCTGTGTCCATCTGTCAGAAGATTTCTTCTACTTTCTGATTCCATTCTTCCTTTGTATATTGCTTGTTGAGGATACAATATGATTTGTTTTTGAGTCAGATACAACCGAGGCAGAAGCTACAGGTTTCCATATGATAACAGTAGAACAGATTTGAACTTTTTTCGACTTGTGTAGAACAATAGATATGGTTACATCCTGATCATGCATTAGACACAGCATAAAAATCATCACTATCTATTCAGGACTCAAATACATCGTGGTAGTGATTTGCATGATTTATTCCTGATATAAACATCATATTACGGCCATTTGTTGCTCTACTGACATAGTATCCATTAATGATATTACTTGAATAGTTGATACCACTACCTTCGCATCAATCTGAGTGATAATTGATTGCATCATTATTGACTTGCACAAATCTCTTATCAAACTGAGACTTATCTTCTAAGATCTTATATTTTTGATTCATATACTCTTCATGTGAAAGTTGGACATTATCGATACAATAAGATTGATTTATAAGGTTATCACATCAAATACAGTGATTGCAACCAATAAGGTTGCTGGAGAACCATATATAAGCACAGTTATCGATATATCT
>Ga0105051_10003188_pt1 | contig 20158 bp, 21 predicted proteins | sample FRY02_FD_78383 | JGI IMG/M metagenome (GOLD analysis project Ga0105051, IMG submission 78383) | Freshwater microbial communities from Lake Fryxell liftoff mats and glacier meltwater in Antarctica - FRY-02 (megahit assembly) | ecosystem: Environmental > Aquatic > Freshwater > Ice > Glacier... | reverse complement strand
TTTATAACTTAATATAAAAATAAAAATGGAAGGAATAGTTAAGTTTTATCATAGATCTAAAGGTTTTGGTTACATCACAGAAGTTGAGACTGAAAAAGAATACTTTGTTCATGTTTCTGGACTAATTAATCAGATTAAGGATGAAGACAAAGTTTCTTTCGATCTTGAAAATGAAAGCAGAGGAGATAGAGCGGTGAATGTTCGAGTAATAAAGGCTTCATAAAACGATTTCATTTAACATTTTTTTATGTTTATTTGACACCATTTCCTTTCAATATCAACAGATAATCTTAATTTTGATTTTCTTTTTAAACAAGAAAATTTATTGGGAATAGCAAAATTTCAAATATTGCTATTTAAATTTAAATACAGAATTGTGAAAAAGGATTTAAAGTTTAGTCGAAACAAAACTAAAAGCGAATAAAAAAACAAAATATTTATATATGAAGGCACTTTATTTAAAAGAAATTAGAAGTTTTCTAAGTTCGATCATAGGATATATTTTCATCCTTATTTATTTGATTGCTTCCGGTTTATTTCATTGGATTATTTCTTATAACACCAACTTATTAGAAGGAACAGAAGCTGACCTTATCCCTTTTTTCAACCTTTCACCTGTTATTTTTCTGATTTTAATTCCAGCTATTACGATGCGTTCAATTGCTGAAGAAAGAAGAACAGGTACAATTGAATTATTGTTTACGCGTCCAATTTCAGATTTTAAAATCCTTTTAGCAAAATATTTAGCAGGAGTTACATTGATGGTTATTGCAATTATTCCAACAATTACTTACTATTTTTCAATGTATTCTTTAGGTAATCCAGTTGGAATAATTGATGATGGAGCCACGTTTACATCCTATATCGGACTAATCTTACTTGGGGCTTCATTTGTTGCAATCGGAATATTCGCATCAGCTATCACTAGTAGTCAAATTGTTGCATTTATTTTAGGTATGTTTTTATGTTGGATTTTTTATGATGGATTAAATTTAATAGGCTCGTTTAACTTAATGGGGAAATTTGATTCTGTTATTCAGTACGCCGGAATGACAAATCATTATGACTCGATCAAAAGAGGAGTTATTGACACAAGTGATGTAATCTATTTCTTATCACTTATCACTCTTTTTATGTACGCAGCCTTAACAGTTATTAAATCTTTAAAGAAATAAGTAATGTCAGAAAAAAAATCAATACTTAAAGGAATGTATAACTGGACATTTTTGTCTATTGTAATTGCTGCACTCATACTTTTAAACATCATTAGTTCATTCTTAAATAAAAGATGGGATGTTACTGAAGACCAACGTTATTCTTTATCTAAAGGAACTACTGAATTTCTGAAAGATGAAGCTAGTTTTAAAAATAGATTAACAATTAAAATCTATTTAGATGGAAATCTTCCTTCTGAACTTAAAATGTTTAGAAATACAATTGAAGACAAGCTTAAAGAATTTAAAGAGTACGCTGGAAAAAGAATTGAATACAAGTTTATAAATCCTTCAGAAGGAACGGAGGGTGAACAAAGAGAATTACAAGAAAATCTTTACGGAAAAGGTAAAGGGATTTTACCGATGGACGTTGTTTATATGAAAGACGGTGCTCAAAATCAGTTACTACTTTGGCCTGGAGCAGTTATTGACTATGAAGGCTCAACGGTTAATACGGTTCAATTTTTACCTGGGACTCCACCTGGCAAACCCTACCAACTTCAGAGCATGACAGAAATGGTTCAAAATTCGATCAATAATCTTGAATACATCTTAACGAGTGCTATACGAAGAGCGACACAAAACAAAAAACCTAGAATAGGATTCCTTCAAGGACATGGAGAATTAACCTTTTCAACAACGCAACGAATGCGTGCTTTAATATCTCCATTTTATGCGCTATCAGATATTACGATTAATGATTCTCTTGCTGCACTAGAAGGATTTGACGGTTTAATTATTGCCCGACCAAGAACTGAATTTTCAGATAAGGACTTATACATCATCGATCAATTTGTAATGCGTGGCGGAAGATTAATGTGTTTCTTAGATGCTTTACACTTAGACGAAGACACTTTGAACGCTAAAGGAAGCACTCATACTACTCGCTACAATTTAGGTTTAGACAAAATGTTATTTGATTACGGATTAAAACTAAATGAAAACTATGTAATTGATGCACAATGCATTCCTAAACCTGTACCTTTTGCAAAGCAATCAATGATTCCTTGGTTCTATCACGTACTTGCTACGCCTACTTCTCACCCAATTGCTAGAAACTTAGAGTTTGTTTCTTTAAAATACACATCTGAAGTACAATTTGTAGGAGCTGGTAAAAATGTAATGAGTCCTGTTTTAACATCTTCAACAAATTCAACAAAATCGGGCTTAGCTCCTTTGGTTAACATTGGTTTAGCCTTAAACTATGGTAAAGTTCCTGAGTTAGTTCCAAATCCAAAAGATGAATCGAATAAAATATGTTTAGCAGGTTTGGTAGAAGGAGGATTCGAATCTCATTTCAAAAATAGAATTGTTGATGAATTCGCTAATAATCCGATTACTAAATTTAAAGACAGAAGTACTGTTGAAGGAAAAGTTCTATTAGTTGGAAATGGTCGTTTCATAGAAAACAAAGCGGATTCAATGATAAGTAAAGATGGTAAAACAATGATGTACCGCCCTACACAAGTAAACGATTTAAGATTCAACGAAGAATTGGCTCAATTAGGTGTACCTCATTCATTTGGAAATCAAGAATTCATTCAAAATATGACCGATTATATGATGGGAGATAATTCAATCATAGACATTCGAAGTAAACAAATTGATGTCCACGCAATTGATAACGATAAAGTAAAGTCGAAAGCAAGTTTTTACAAATGGATGAATCTATTAGTTCCTTGTGGATCGATACTTCTTCTTGCTTTTTTAATGGGATATATTAGAAAAAGGAAATATACACAGCGATAAGACGTTTTAAGAAAAGAATCAAAAGACAAACAAATAAACATGAAGAAACTAATAACATTAATTGCGGCAATTATCGGTTTATCCTTATTAGGTTGGTATGCTTATAGCTTAAGTTCCTCTCAAGGAGTCTCTTCCTCTGAATTAATTGCTTTTAGTATTGATAAAATTGAAACAGTTGATAAAGTAATTATTTCAGACAGTTACGGACAAGAAATAACATTAATTAAAAATGGTTATGAATGGACAACTGAATCGGGCGAATGTGTTCAGCAAGCAAATATTGAATTTATTTTAGATGCCTTCAAAAACATTGAATTTAAAGGATATCTTCCTGAAAACTCAAGAAAACAGCAAATAAAAATGATGTCAACTCAACATACTAAGGTTGAAATTTTCCAAGAAGGAGAATGGAAAAAAACTTGGTATATCGGACCAGCATCTCAAGATCATTATGGACAAACAATGCTTTTAGATTCAGAAGAATATGGTAAAAGTGATTTACCTGTAATTATGAAAATAAAAGGTATAAACGGTATCATTGAACCTCGTTTTTTTGCTGATTTCAGAAAATGGATGTGTACAGAAATATTCAAATTGCCTATCAACAAAATTACGAAAGTAGATGTGAAATTTATAAAAGAACCAAGCAGAAGTTTTAGCATTTCTAAAAGTGGTTCAAAAATGAATGTCTACCAACAAAACAAACCGCTAGCTGGAGTTGATACAGCAATGATTTTCGCTTATTTAAATAAATACAAAAAAGTACACTATGAGCAGCCGAATTATTCTTTAAATGAAAAACAAGTGGACAGTGTTAAAAAATCTACTCCTTTCATTGTTCTTACGGTTACAGAAACCTCAAAAAAGTCAACTAAATTAAGAATGTTTAAAATCAAAACTGACGAATTACATCAAAATGAATTTGGCATCGATGAATACGCAAACATGGATAATTTCTGGTGTGAATTACCTTCTGGTCAACTTGTAAAATGTCAATATTATGCATTTCACCCTTTGATTTTAGGACATGTTTACTTCCCGTTAAATTTAGAAAAAATTAAAAAAGCAGAGGTGCCTACTGAGTAATTCTGACAAGCTATTTTGATTTAAAAAATTCGGTTTAACTAAAAGGAACAAAAGTAAATAACAACACCCCCTTTTAAGAAGCAATGATATATTACCGCTAACATGTTCACGAAAAGGAACTTGTCATAACGGTAATCAAGTCTTTTTAAATCCATGGAAATTAGCTCAACTTGCAAAAGAGAAAAAATCCTTCCCTATCTTTTTTGATTCAGTTTTGTGAAAAAAATAAGCTTTGAGAAGAAAATAAGTTTATCTTAACAGAAAATTAAGTACAATGGACATAGGAACAATAATACTCGCCGTATCACTAGTTATAATAATGTTTGGTATGGGCTTATCATTAGTCAAAAATGATTTTATCCGATTATTTCAAAATCCTAAGGCAATAATTGTTGGATTAATTAATCAAATTATTTTATTACCAATAATTGCTTATGCTTTAATTTCTGTTTTTAATGTTGAATCAGATATCGCAATTGGTTTAATGATCTTAGCCGCTTGTCCTGGAGGACCAACTTCTAACCTTATAACTAATTTAGCCAATGGAGATACTGGCTTATCCATTTCATTAACTACAGCAAATAGCTTGATTACAATATTCACGATCCCTTTTGTTATTGACTTTGCATTAAACCATTTTTTAGAAGCAAAAGAAATGGTACATATTGATAAACTACAAACATTGATTCAAATTTTTGTAGTTGTTATTATTCCTGTATTTATTGGTATGCTGTTAAAAAGAGCTAAACCTAATTTTGCAGATAAGATGAATAAACCAGTTAAAATTGCTTCTGGTGCAATCTTATTTTTAGTTATAATCGGATTAGTTTTAAAGAAAAAAGAAGATTTAATACCATATTTACAACAAGCAGGTTTTATTACATTAGCTTTAAATGTTTCGACAATAGTAGTTGGTTTACTTACAGCTAAAATAGCTAGATTGAATTTAACTCAATCTCTTACAATCTCAATTGAATCTGGAATTCAAAATGGTACTATGGCAATTGCAATTGCTTCTGGTATATTAATGAATGACAACTATGCTATTGCCCCAGCTGTATATAGTCTTATTATGTTCTTTACCGCAGGAGTTATTATAGCTTATGGAATGAGGAAGCTAAGTGCAAATTAAAAAAAACAACAAAACATGACATGACAACAACCCTTTTAAAAAGCAATGATAAATTACCATTAACTTGTTCACGAAAAGGAACGTGTTGTCACGGTAATCAAGTCTTTTTAAATCCATGGGAATTAACTCAACTTGCAAAAGAGAAAAAGATTTCTCCCAAAGATTTTTTGAATCAGTTTTGTGAAAGCAATGGCATTCAATTAAAATTTAAGGGAAAAGAAGATTCTCGAGGTAAATCAGCTTGCAATTTATATACAGAAAATTTCGGTTGTAGCGTTCATATAGGACGACCACTAGCTTGCCGTTTGTTTCCTTTAGGTAGACAAATTCAAAACAATAAGGCTGAGTACATTTTTCAAGGAAAAGATTTTCCTTGTTTGAATGGCTGCCCAGAAGTATTGGAATTACCTTTTTTATCTGTTGAGGACTACCTCAAAGGGCAAGAAACGGAATCATTTGAAATTGCTCAAGATGAATACATAGAAGTCATGCAAAATTTAGCCGACATTGCTTTTGCTTTACTTTTAGATACTGAATTATTTCAACACGAATCCTCATCTGTACTTCAAACATGGAGAAAAATGAGCGAGGAATCCCCCTTGTTATTAAAAGAACGAATTTCTGCTGATTGGTTGAATGCTTTAATGTTACCAGAAATAAGCATCAACAACAATTCACCTATTGATTTTATTCAAATCCACAATGAGCTGCTTCAATCCAAAGCACAACAGGAATTTGAGAATATCCAAAATCTAGAGGATTTAAAAAATACTTGTATCCAAATGATGGTTTTAACACTATATCTAGCCAAAGGAATTGGTGCAAATCCAAAAGCTTTGGTGGAATTATGGATTGATATTGCGATGGAAAATGGGGGGAAATAATGAAAATTAAATCTAATTTTAGATATATAAAAACACAACAACAATCATAGTGTTAGGTTACAATACTCATCAATCATTTTAATGGTTTCAACAAATATACCCCACAAAAAAAGCAGTTACGTTTCCGTAACTGCTTTTTCAAAGTATTTATTCTAACCTCTTAATTCGCTAATGGTATTTGATTTACAACATCTAACAAATATCCCCAGAATTTTTGAACAGAAGAAATTTGAACTTTTTCATCTGGTGAGTGTGCTGCACGAATATTTGGCCCAAAAGAAATCATATCAACTCCTGGTAAATGTTTTCCTAAGATTCCACATTCTAAACCTGCGTGACAAGCTTTTACTTGCGGTTCTTCATTGAATGATTTTACATACAAATCTTTCATAACAGTAAGAATCGCTGAATTTGGATTTGGTTGCCATCCTGGATAATCGCCGCTTTGAACTACCTCGCAACCCATATTCTCAAAAGAAGCACGCATAGTGTTTGCTACATCTGATTTAGTAGACTCTACACTACTTCTTTGTAACGACTGCGTTATAAAAGTCCCCTCCTTTACTATTACACGAGCTAAACTAGATGAAGTTTCAACCAAGTTATCAATATCTGGACTCATTCTAAAAACACCGTTATGCGAAGCATACAAAGTATTTATGATTTTAACGGCATCACCTTTAGAAACAGCTTTCCCTCTTACCTCAGACAGTTTTGCTGCAATTTTTAATTTTGACTCAACTGTTTTAAACTCTTCTCTTAACTCAACTTCAGCTTCACAAATTAAATCTATAGCATGCGCTTGATTTTCTTTTTTAACCGCAATTAAAACAACCGCTTCACGAGGAATAGCATTTCTTAAACTACCACCATCAAAAGATACTAATTGAAATTCAATTTCTTTTTTCAAAGAGTAAAGTACTCTATTGATCAATTTATTTGCATTCCCTCTTCCTTTGTCAATGTCCATTCCTGAATGTCCACCCATCAAACCATTTACAGTAATCTCAATTCCAACTGAATCAGCTTCAATTGCTACCTGCTCATACTGATAAGTAGTATTCGTATCAATACCCCCAGCACAACCAATAGACAACTCATCATCATCTTCTGTATCTAAGTTTAATAAAATTTTACCATCAAAATTTGAACCATCTAAGTGCATTGCACCTGTCATTCCTGTTTCTTCATCAATCGTAAACATCGCTTCCAAAGCTGGGTGAGGAATATTATCAGAAGATAACAGCGCCATAATTGCAGCAACTCCAATTCCGTTATCAGCGCCTAATGTAGTACCATTTGCTTTTACCCAATCAGCATCAACAAACATTTCAATTCCTTGTGTATCGAAATCAAACTCAGTTGCATTATTTTTTTGGTGTACCATATCAATGTGAGATTGAAGAATGATTTTCGTTCTATTCTCCATTCCAACCGTTGCTGGTTTTTTCACTATTACGTTACCAATTTTATCTTGAAGTGTTTCTAATCCTAATGATTTACCGAAATCCATCATAAATTTAATCACACGCTCTTCCTTTTTTGAAGGTCGAGGTACTGCATTTAAATCGGCAAAATGGTTCCACAATGATTTTGGTTCTAATTCTCTTACGCTCATATTATTAATGTTTAATTTTTAATGTTTGATGTTTGATAATAAATAATTTTATTTTGCTATAAGTGCTTTTGGCAGCATTAAAAGGAATGGCATTGATTTTCCATAATCTAATTGATCATAAAACATTCCTAGTCGTGATAAATTTTTATAATAGTCGTTTATGTAATTATAATAGTATTTTTCTGATGAAATATACCAAGCTCTTTCACCTAATTTTTCAGCTAAAAACCATTTTTCTAACAATCTTCCTATACGGCCATTTCCATCACTAAACGGATGAATAGCTACAAATGCCAAATGGATAAAAGAAGCGTAATAAAACACCTCATCAATTGTTAATTCTTTATTTAAAAGGGCACCAATATCGCTCCAAAGTTTGTTGTATTCATTTTGTAATATAACCAAAATCGCCGCTTCATATTGAATCCGTCCAGTTTTATGCTCCATCACTAGCATTTCTGTTTTTCTCAAAATACCTCTTTGCGATTCAGGCAATAAATGATTTGAAATTAGTTTATGTGCTGCACGAAAATTATCGTTCGTAAGTACATTTTCTTTTGCAAAAAGATAAGCATTGAATAAATCATTGGGTTTTTCGGTTAACTCTGGCAAGTATTCAATGTTCAATAGTTTATGTTTAACATAACTATCCACCTCCATCTGTTCTCCTTCAATTTTGGAAGAAGACATTACTGAAACCGAAGTGTAAAACGTAAAACTATGGGGCTCTAATTCTCTTTTCTGAATTGCTAGAAACTCTGCTTCAATGTCGATATCCAACATTGATTTCCATTGTTTAAAAAATTCACTTTTAATTACATTTCCCATTTGAATCTTTGTGATTTACTTCAATATCTAATCATTAAAAACTAGTTACTAATTTCTAAAATCTTATCAATATATAAATCTTCTACTTTTTTTCTAGCCCAAGGAGTTTTTCTCAAAAATTTCAAACTAGACCTTACGCTTGGATCACTGTTAAAACAATTGATGGGAATTAAATATCCTAGATGTTCCCAACCAAACTTTTCTTCTAATTCAGTTACAATCTTTTCAAGTGTTAAACCATGTAAAGGATCGCTCATAATAATTTTTAATTTTTAATGATGAATGTTTAATTATCATATTAATGTTTAATTTGTTTGACTATTGAAGTTAAGATTCTTACTAACTCTTCAGAATCTTGTTTTATTTCTTCAAAATCATATTTTACTAATTGTGAAGCATTCAATAAATTAATCCAATATAATGTTTCTCTAGCTTCTTTCGATGCAATACTCATTTTGGCTGTAAAATCTTTTTTAGAAATACCCGCATCTGCTTCTTACACATTTGAACCAATACTTGTTGCGCTTCGAATAAATTGCTTCGACAATATAAACTCCTTTTCCGCCAACAATGCTTTATAGACAGAAAAGGAGTTTAAAGCGAATTCAAACGACTTAGTTTTAATTAGTGTCTGAATGGAAAATTATCTAAATTTCGTTAAAAATTAAACATTCATCATTAACAATTATTTAACTAGTTTTCTATACTTAATTCTTTTCGGAGCTGCATCACCCAAACGTTTTTTCTTGTTCTCTTCGTATTCAGAATAAGAACCTTCAAACCAATGTACATGTGAATCACCTTCGAAAGCTAAGATATGTGTACAAATACGATCTAAGAACCATCTATCGTGAGAAATGATTACTGCACAACCTGCGAAGTTTAAAATCCCCTCCTCTAAAGCTCTTAATGTATTTACATCAATATCATTTGTAGGCTCATCCAAAAGAAGTACGTTAGCTTCCGTTTTTAAAGTCATTGCTAAATGAAGACGATTTCTTTCACCACCAGATAAAACACCTACTTTTTTATTTTGATCAGAACCACTAAAGTTAAATTTAGAGATGTATGCTCTAGCGTTTATTTTTTGATTTCCTATTTCAATCAATTCTAATCCGTTTGAAACAACTTCAAAAATAGTTTTCTCAGGAGAAATATCTTTGTGCGCTTGATCAACATATCCAACAACCGCTGTTTCACCAACTACGAATTCTCCACCATCTGGCTGTAATTCATCCATTATCATTTTGAATATGGTCGTCTTACCAGCACCATTTGGTCCAACAATACCAACAATACCTGCAGGTGGTAACTTGAAATTTAAGTCATCATATAACAACTTATCTCCAAACGCTTTAGACACATTTACCGCATCAATTACATTACTACCTAAACGAGGTCCATTTGGAATTGGAATCTCTAATATTTCTTCTTTATCCTTTAATTCTTCAGAAAGTAATTTATCATAATTCGTTAAACGAGCCTTACTTTTAGCTTGACGTGCTTTTGGATTCATTCGTACCCATTCTAACTCACGTGCTAACATTTTTTGACGTTTAGAAGCAGTTTTCTCTTCGTCTTTCAAACGGTTTCCTTTCTGCTCTAACCATGAAGAATAATTACCTTTCCAAGGAATACCTTCACCTCTATCTAACTCTAAAATCCAACCTGCAACATTGTCCAAGAAGTAACGATCGTGAGTTACCGCTATAACTGTACCATTGTACTGCTGTAAATGTTGTTCTAGCCATTCAATAGATTCAGCATCTAAGTGATTGGTAGGCTCATCCAGCAACAATACATCTGGAGTCTGTAATAAAAGGCGACATAAAGCAACTCTTCTTCTTTCTCCTCCTGAAAGCGTAGCAATTTTTTGATCGTCTGGCGGACAACGTAATGCATCCATTGCTCTTTCTAATTTCGCATCTAACTCCCAAGCATCCAAAGCATCTATCTTATCAGAAACCTCCCCTTGACGAGCGATTAACTTATCCATTTTATCAGGATCATTCAAAACGTCCTCATCCATGAAAGCATTGTTGATTTCTTCGTACTCTTTCAAAACATCAACTGTCTCTTGAGCACCTTCCATCACTATTTCTTTCACTGTTTTATTTTCATCTAACTCAGGCTCTTGGGCTAAGTAACCTACTGAATACCCTTGAGAAAAAACTACATCTCCTTGATAAGCCTGATCTAATCCAGCAATAATCTTCATTACTGTTGATTTACCCGAACCGTTCAAACCAATAATTCCAATCTTTGCTCCGTAATAGAAAGAAAGGTAAATGTTTTTAATAATTGGCTTTCCAGCAGGCGTTAACTTTGAAACACCTACCATTGAAAAAATAATCTTTTTATCGTCTGACATAATCTATAAATATGAAAACCAAAGATAAGAAATAAAGATGTAATAGCGAAATGCAAACACTATAAAACTGCCAATTAGACAGATAAAAAACAATGGAACAATTGTTGAAAAAAGTAGATTAATTAATTAGCTTTGTTAATTAATCAATAATACAAGACTAGTGTGAAATGAGTGATGTTATTAAATTATTGCCCGATCATATTGCTAATCAAATAGCAGCTGGAGAAGTAATCCAACGTCCCGCATCTGTTATTAAAGAATTGGTTGAAAATGCAATTGATGCTAGTGCTACTAAAATAGACGTACTCATTAAAGACGCAGGCAAAACCTTAATTCAAATTGTTGACAATGGAAAAGGCATGTCACGCTTTGATGCTCGCATGTGTTTTGAACGTCACGCTACAAGTAAAGTTGAAAAAGCAGAAGACTTATTTCACTTAACAACAAAAGGCTTTAGAGGAGAAGCACTTGCCTCAATATCAGCAATTTCACACACTACACTTAAAACAAAACTTAAAGGAGAAGACTTAGGTAATTTACTCCAAATAGAAGGCAGTAAAATAACGAAAGAAGAAATAATAACTTGTCCTACAGGCTCTTCTTTTGAGGTCAAAAACTTATTTTTTAACGTTCCTGCAAGAAGGAACTTCTTAAAATCAGAAACAATTGAATTCAGACATATATTGGATGAGTTTGAAAGAATCGCTCTCGCTCACCCAGAAATAAGCTTCTCATTAAAACACAATGAAACAGAAATTTATAACCTCCCAGAAGTTGTTTTAAAAAGAAGAGTAATCGATATTTTAGGAGCAAAAACAAACGAAAGATTAGTGCCAATCGAAGAAGACACTGACATTGTTTCATTAAGAGGATTTGTCGTTAAACCAGAATTTTCAAAAAAGAAAAGAGGAGAGCAATTTCTATTTGTCAACAATCGTTTTTTTAAGGACTCTTTCTTTAATCATTCCATTACAAAAGCTTTTGAAGGACTACTCCCTCCAAAAACTTTCCCTTCTTATTTTTTGTACCTGGAGGTTAACCCAGAAAAAATTGACGTTAACGTTCACCCAACAAAAACGGAAATAAAATTCGAAGAAGACAAACTGATCTACGCTATCATTTTAAGTAGTGTTCGTCAAGCTTTAGGGAAATACAACATATCGCCAACTCTTGACTTTAACAGAGAAACAAGTTTTGACATACCTCACGAAATGAGAAATCAACCCATAGTTGAGCCAACAATTCGAGTAAATGAAAACTACAACCCTTTCAACTCTGTAACTTCCAGACCATCCAACTCAGGTGTTAAATCTAGCGGAATGAGTCCAGCATTAAAGGCAGAAGGATTTGGAAGTCAAGAAATAAATCCGAACGACTGGAAAGAATTTTATCAAATAAAAGAAGAAAATCCAATTGAAGAACCAATTGAGTTAAATTTAGAAATGGAAGAAAATACTCGGAAAGATTTCATCTTAAAAGGTAACTTCTTATTTAGCTCTTGTAAGTCAGGACTCTTAACAATTCAAATTAAAAGAGCCTTAGAAAGAATCACTTACGATAGATTAATGAAAGCTTTCATTTCACACCCAATTTCTTCTCAACAACTATTATTTCCATACGAAAAAGAAGTATCATCGAAAGAAAAAGCTGAGTGGAGCAACAACAACACAATGATTAAGCGCTTAGGATTTGACGGTACATTCATTGATAACACATTATCATTATCAGCTGTTCCTGCTCTTCTTCAAGAAGAAAACATTAACACTTGTATTGATGCTATACTAGAAAACATTGCTTACCGAGAAATAGAAAAAGGAGACATTGCACATCTTTTAATCAGTTCAATCGCATACGCATCCTCACTTCGCAAAAACCCTTTATCTACAAAAGAAGCAATTGAGCAATTAGTAGAGGATTTATTCCAATGTTCAGAACATACGTTTACCCCTAATGGAAAGAAAATTATAGAAACGATCACTTTAGAAGAAATAAACTCAAAATTTTAATATGTTTTCATTTTTAAACAACATCCCGCAAGTAACAAAAAACATTCTACTGATAAATATCCTTCTGTTTGTTTTAAAATATTACTTCTCTACACAAGGCATTGACCTAGACAGAACGCTAGGCGCTTACTACTTTAATTCACCCTTATTTCAACCATTTCAAGCGGTTACACACTTTTTTATGCACGGAGACCTTATGCATATCTTTTTAAACATGTGGCTTTTTGTAATGCTTGGTACTTTTCTAGAAAGACTATGGGGTCCAAAACGTTTTTTCATATTCTACTTATCTTCAGCATTAGGCGCTTTTGTGCTTTACAACATTATTGGAGCTTACCAAATTTTTGAATTAAAACAAATGTTAGCAGGGAGTATTGATATGGACATCTTTAACAACCTCATTAAGAACAGTTCAGGATTTAATAACTTAATCGACAATGCTAATAATTATCTTTCAACACAAACAGGATCCTCTGCTAATATAGACATGCCAAGTCTAGAAAAATACATAAGTCTTACAAACACTCCTTTAGTTGGTGCATCGGGTGCTGTTTTCGGAATATTAGCAGCTTTTGCAATATTATTCCCTAACACAGAATTCATGTTATACTTTGCTATCCCTGTAAAAGCAAAATACATGGTAGGTGCTTATTTCATCTATGAACTTTACAAAAGTTTTAAAGGCACAGAAGGAGATAATGTAGCTCATTTAGCACACGTTGGCGGGGCGATTGTTGGTGCAATTATTGTACTGATTTGGAGAAAAACAGACAAACAAAACTTTTGGTAAATATGAACAAAGACTTGAATTTATTCGAAAACTTAAAACACCAGTTTAACAACGGTGGAATGACAGTTAGATTGATCTTTATCAATGCTTTTGTATTCTTATTTATAGGACTTTTAAACCTTCTTTCTAATCTTTTCACTGGAGAAACCAGCTACAACCTTGTACTGATTAAAGAGTCATTATTCTCTTTAAACACAGATTTAGGAGAATTAATTACAAAACCTTGGGGATTCATCACTACCATGTTCTCTCATTTTGGATTCTTCCATTTACTAATGAATATGCTTATGCTTTACTTTACAGGTAAAATGTTTGAGCAATTCTTTTCTTCAAAAAAACTATTAAACATTTACCTTTTAGGAGGATTAGCAGGTGGTTTACTTGAAGTTATTGCTCGATCAATCTTCCCTGCACTAAATCAGGGTAACGTTCATGTTGTAGGAGCTTCTGGATCTATCATGGCTATATTTATGGCTGTAGCATTTCACAGACCTCAAATGAAAGTAATGCTTTTCGGAATTTTACCCGTTACTTTAATTGTTTTAGCATTTGGTTTTCTAGCAATAGATCTTTTCGGAATATCATCAAAAGACAGCACTGCTCACTTTGCACACATTGGAGGTTCGCTGATTGGTATTCTATACATTAAAACAATGCATCAACAAAACAATTTTCTAAATCGCTTCACTCATTTTACAGATAAGTTTTTTAATTTCGTAGCTAACTTTCAAATTAAAAGAAAAACGAAGCTTACAGTAAAACATGGCAGTGGTAAAGCAGAAGTGAAATACCAATCAGATGAAGAATTTAATCTGAATAAAAAAACACAGCAAGAACAAACAGATAAAATACTAGATAAAATTGCAAAATCTGGTTATGAATCGTTGAATAAATCAGAAAAAGAATTTCTTTTTCAACAAAGTAAAAAATAATTATGTTTAGAAGAATAATAAAACTTAATATCATACTTAAAACTATTTCAGTTATAAGTATTGTTAGTATTATTCTTGCTTATTTTTCACCTTATATACACCCAAAACAATTATGGATACTACCTTTCTTCGGGCTATCCTATCCTGTTTTTTTCTTCATCGCTCTATTTTTAATTATTATTTGGGCATTTAAACGTTCGCGGTGGTCGATTTACATCGCTTTACTTTTAGCAGTTGGGAGTTTTTTTGACTTGCGATTTTTCGCTTTAGGAAATGCTGACGTTCCACCTACAGAAAAACAAACCGAATTAAATATTATGAGCTACAATGTTCAACTTTTCGGACTATACAACAACAATCTTGAAAATGAATTACAAAACAGGGATTCCATTTTAAACTACATAAAAAGAGAAAATCCAGATTTAATCTGCTTTCAAGAATTTTACCAAAAAGAAAAACCATCACGCTTTTTAACTAGAGACACCATTACTAAAATGATGGGCATGAACTATTTTCACGAAAAATACAGCTTCAATAGTCTTATCAAAAGAAATTTCGGAATTTCTATGATTTCAAAATATCAAATTATTTCTAAAGGAGATGTTGTATTTTTAAATGACGACAATTTTAGTGATGATAATTACTGTATCTATGCTGACATAGTCAAAAATCAAGACACTTTTAGAGTTTACAACATCCATTTACAATCCGTTAAATTCAAAAAAGACGAGTATGCTTTATTCAGTAAAGACGTGGCTAAAGATTCAGCACTAGCTCAAAAAAAATCTACTGTACTCTTAATGATATCGAAACTCAAAAGAGCCTTTCCTGCAAGAGCCGACCAAGCATTAACAGTTATTGAACATATAGAAACCTCTCCTTTTCCTGTCATTGTTTGTGGCGATTTTAACGACACCCCAATGTCATTCACTTATAACCAATTCAACAAACAACTTACTGATGCTTTTAGAAATTGTGGTTACGGTATTGGAAAAACATTTGTAGGGAAAATTCCAGCTGGAAGAATAGATTATATCTTTCACTCTAAAGAATTGAACTCTTATGAATTCAAATTACAAGAAGAGGTATTTAGTGATCACAGGGCTATTTCATGTAAGGTTTATAAAAACTAAAAACCAAACATTCATCATTAAACATTCACACCAGTCATCTCAATCTAATCTCTGTTCCAATTGGAAGTTCTTGATCAATCGTAAAACCATCATTTTTATTTACTAACTTCTCTAACTTAACAGCTTCCTTCTGAGAAATCATTCTCATGGTTGTTTTATATTCAGATACTAAAAATTTAGCCTTTCTTTCTTTTGCTCTATTTCTTTTCGGTTGTAAATAAACTACATCACCCTCTTCAAGAACATCCTTTTTCGAATCGTAATCATTATACCTATACAACTGCCACAATCCTATTCCAAATTCTTTTGAAATCTTATAAAAAGTATCCCCTGATTTAGCGACAATAAATTGAACATTATTTTGATGAATATTAATACTTCTAGTAGACTTAACTGAAACATTCAACTTTAATTTTGACTCAACTACAGGCAAACCTAAACGATCCAATTCATCTAAATTCATACGCTCAATAATTTCAATTAAAAGCGAAGGATATTTTGGATTAGTAGCGTAACCAGCATCTTTTAATCCATTTGCCCAACCTTTATAATCCGTAACATCAAGATTAAACAAATTACTATACCTTGATTTACCTGTCAAAAAAGAACTATGATCAACATAAGAAAGCTCAGCACTACCATACACCCTAAAGCATTCATTTTTAGCATCATCATCTAAGAAAATCTTTTCACCTTCCCAACCATGACATTTAATACCAAAATGATTATTACCTTTTTTCGCTAATAAAGAATTACCACTACCACTCTCCAAGATACCTTGCGCCAATGTGATACTTGCAGGTATCTTCGCATCAATCATTTGCTTAACAGCAATTTGCTTCCACGAGTCAACATACTCAGCATTACTCATTCTATTCCCAGCAGCAAAACTTGATAAGCAAAAACTTATAAATAGTAAAAAAAACAATAACTTTCTCATAGCACTAGTATTTATTAAACTTTACGTTCAAAGTCAATTTAGGTTACAATAACCACCTATAACATTAATTTACCATTGAAACAAAAAAGAATTTCACTAATTATTAAATTCTTATTTTTGAAACACTTAAAAACTAAAACATGATTGAAATCGTTGACCTTAGAAAAGAATTCACCCTATCCAAACAACAAAAAAAAGAATTAAACACCTCTGAAAATATTGCAATAGCAGTAGATGGGATAAGTTTCAAATGCGAACCAGGCAAAGTCTTTTCTTTATTAGGACCAAACGGAGCTGGTAAAACAACTACCTTAAGAATACTTTCCACGATTTTCAAACCCACTAGCGGTTCCGTTACCATCGCAGGAATAGATGCAGTTAAATACCCCGAAGAAGCAAGGAAGAAAATAGGATTCCTTACAGGGTCAACTGGACTTTACGCCCGCTTAACACCCAACGAACTTATTGAGTACTTTGCTTCACTTTATGGTATTTCTAAAAAAGAAACAGCACAAAGAAAAGAAAAACTCTACGAACTTCTCGACATGAACGATTTTCAAAATAAGAGAATCGGAAAACTGAGTACCGGTATGAAACAAAAAGTTTCAATTTGCAGAACAATGATTCACGATCCCGAAGTAATCATTTTTGATGAACCCACAAGTGGACTTGATGTTATTACAGCTGAAAACATTATCACTTTAATTTCAGATTGTAAGAAAGAAGGCAAAACAGTCATTTTTTCTAGTCACATTATGAGCGAAGTTGATCTTTTATGCGATGATTTAGCAATTGTTCATAAAGGAAAACTACTCTTTAACAATACAATGGAAGCATTTAAAAATGAAATGCAGACCGAAAATTTAACCTCAGAATTTATTCGTATAGTTAAAGAAAATAACATCAACGAATTTTCAATCTAAAATCCAAACAAATGATTTTCAATATATTTAAAAAAGAATTAAAAGATACACTGAGAGATAAAAGAACAATTATGATGATGATTGTCATTCCTGTTCTGATTTTTCCAGTAATTATGAATCTTTTCGTAAGCGTTTCACATTCATTTCAAAAAGAAGCAGCCACAAAAGCGATTAAAATTGGAGTCGTTGGAACAAAGAATGACTTTTTCTCTACAAAACTAGAACAACTTCCAAGCTTTCTAGGAAAGAAAGAGATTCTATATTATTCAGACTCCTCTCATTTAGCGAAAGATTTACAAAAAGACTCCATCCAAATTGGTCTTCTTCAGCAAGGCTCAACAGAAATATCAAAAGAGATCTTCAATCAACTAAATGTAAATGTACTTTATAACGCTACTGAACTGGGGATGAAAGAAAGAGCCGAAGAATACATTGAATACATTGAACGAGAAGAAAAATCAAAACGATTAGATTTATTACAGATTGACGAACAGAAAATAACTCCTATTAAATCTACCTATACCAACATTGCTTCATCTAAAGAAATGATTGGGAAATTGGCTGGAGGGATTTTACCATATATCTTTATAGCTTTCGGATTTATTGGATGTATGTATCCAGCAATCGACTTATTTACAGGAGAAAAAGAAAGAGGAACACTAGAAACTTTACTCACTACTCCAGTGTCACGCTTAAAAATATTAATTGGGAAAATGGGAGTCGTTGTTTTATCAGGACTACTCGCCTCTCTATCTGCTCTTGCAGGATTATATCTTTCAATAGAAGTCTTTCAATTAGTAGAAGATCCAGAATTATTAACTGTAATCCATAGTATTTTAAGTCCAACCTTCATACTTGTATTATTCTCACTTTCACTTCCCCTAACAATTTTCTTTGCTGGCGTAATGATTCCTATTGCTATTTATGCGAAAAGCTTTAAAGAAGCTCAAAGTATTATTACCCCATTAAACATTGTTATGGTATTACCAGCTATGGTGGGCTTTTTCCCCGGAATAGAACTTAACACTACAACAGCCTGTATTCCAGTTGTAAACGTTGTTTTAGCAACTAAAGATTTGATAGCGGGTACAGTTTCGCCAGGTCTCCTAATTTTGAGTTTTGGTGTTATGCTTTTATTAGCAGGGATAGCTGTGCTAATTTCCTACAAAAGATTTGATAATGAAACTAATGTAGTGTAGGGTTTGTGTAGTGTGTAGTGTAGGGTCAAGTCGCGACTTGACCCTACACTACATTTGACCACATCCCAATTTAACCATATATTTATTCACAAAAAAAAGGCTTCCATATGGAAGCCTTTTACTATTATTTAATAGAAGATTACTCTCCTACAACTTCAAATTTAAACATTGGCTTAACTCCTTTATGAAGATTAGCTTCTGCTTCGTAAGTACCAACTTCTTTAATTGGCTCATCTTTAATTTTTAAAGATTTACGATCAATATCAAAACCTAATGCTTTTAAAGCTTCAGATAATTGAATAGTATTAACTGATCCGAAAATTTTACCATTTTCACCAGCTTTAGTTCCAATTTTCAAAGTAACTTCAGATAGCTTAGCAGCAATAGCTTCAGCTTCAGCTAAAATTTTAGTTTCTTTATGAGAACGTTGCTTCATTGTTTCTGCGTGAGATTTCAAAGCAGAAGATGTAGCTAACATAGCATATCCTTGAGGAATTAAAAAGTTACGACCATATCCTGGTTTTACCGCAACAACATCATCCTTATAACCTAGTTTATCTACGTTTTTTGTAAGAATTACTTGCATTTTTTATATTTTTTTCAAGTTAAACAATTATCTTATTTCAACATATCAGCTACGTAAGGAAGGATAGCTATGTGTCTTGCACGTTTTATAGCTTGTCCTACTTTTTTCTGATATTTAGCAGATGTACCTGTTAAACGACGAGGTAAAATTTTACCTTGTTCATTGATTAACTTTAATAGGTAACCTCCATCTTTGTAATCGATGAATTTAATACCGCTTTTTTTGAAACGACAATATTTATCTTTTCTAATTTCAATTGAAATTGGAGTTAAATAGCGAACATCATTTTGAGCCATTTTCTTAAATTTTAAAATGTTAATAATTAAGCTTCAGCTGAAGCAGATTTTTTCTCTCCCATTTTTGCTCTACGCTTAATAGCATATTCAAAATGGTCTTTATCCATTCTAGTAGTTAAGAAACGCATTACACGCTCATCACGCTTGAAAGTCAACTCTAAATCAGCAATTGCTTTTCCGTCCGCTTCAAACTCTAACAAGAAGTAAAATCCTGTAGATTTTTTTTGGATTGGGTACGCTAATTTACGTAATCCCCAATTTTCTGTGTGCTTAATTTTTCCACCCAATGAGCTAATTTCGCTCTCGAATTTCTGCACTGCTTCCTTTGTCTGATCGTCAGACAAAACGGGAGTTAAAATGAAAACAGTTTCGTAAGAATTCATAAGTATTTATTAATTAATTGATATTATAAGAGGACAAAGATAAATAAAAATTCTTTCAAAGCAATATTTAACCTCAATATATTCAACA
>Ga0105051_10003187_pt1 | contig 20159 bp, 13 predicted proteins | sample FRY02_FD_78383 | JGI IMG/M metagenome (GOLD analysis project Ga0105051, IMG submission 78383) | Freshwater microbial communities from Lake Fryxell liftoff mats and glacier meltwater in Antarctica - FRY-02 (megahit assembly) | ecosystem: Environmental > Aquatic > Freshwater > Ice > Glacier... | reverse complement strand
GGCAGATATGAGTATTTATGATATTCTGGGCAATGAAATAATGACTATCCCAAATTACACCAACAAGACAGAAATAGATGTGAATAATATCCCCATCGGCTCCTATACAATCCAAATCCAAACACCAACTGGTAGCATTAGCAAGAGATTGTTAGTTAATAGGTAGGAATATAGGACAAGGAGTTGCAACTCATTGCTAATAGAAAAACAAAACTACTTAACTTCGAGAGAATATAACAAAACAGGACAAGTTAGTTAACTTCTCCTGCTTAATTTAAAAGTTAAAAAATCCAACCTAAGGAAACAACTTAAGGGAACAACCTTAGGAAGGATTAAAATTAGAAAAGATATTTTGTAAAAAATGTTTTAATGTAGATAAATTTGTTATTGTATTCTAATTTTCATACCAGCAATAAAGTTTCTTGGCATTCCTGATTCCAAATATACCGGTTTGCCTCCTACTAAATCTGGATTTATAAAAGCCGATGCTGCATATTTTGCATCAGTAATATTGTTCATATTAACATATAAAGACAAAGGCATATTCTCAGAAATATTAATTAATGTGCCTGTTTGTAAACGAAATCCTATCGTTGTAAATGCTGGCACTTCAATTTTATTTGCATCATCGACAAAATATTTAGAAATACCATTTACATTAAATGCAAACTCCAAATCATTCAAAGATTTCGCAACATAGCCAATACTAACAAAATAATTACTATTTGGAATACCAGCAATATTGTTACCGTTGTAAACTGCGAAATTCCCTGGCGATTTTGGAGAAGTAAAAGCTGAATCTATTTTGTAGTCTGTATATTCAGTTGACATAAAAGTGAAGGCAGAATTGAATTTAATGCCCATTTCTGTTTGAAGATTCAATCCTAATTCCACGCCTTTTCTATTTGTTTTGCCAGCAGTAAAATAATACCTACCTCCACGATATGGGACAATATCATTTACTACATCAATATTGAATGCTGCAAATGTAAAATCCAAATTATTATACCAACTTGATTGCGGAAGGAATAATTTCCAGCCAATTTCAGTTGTTGTAGAAATTATTGGGTCTAATAATGGATTAATTATAAACAAAGTATCATTTCCAAATTCTGGTGTAGGGTCTGTTTCATTTCCTGCAGGAACTTCTATTCCACCTCCATAAGAAACAAAAACACTGTTACTTTCATCTATTTTATAATTCACTCCAAATCTTGGGATAAACTTATCAAATACTTTTTTATCCGTTGGTTGATTTTTAAAAACTCCACCATCTAAATAATTCGCAGAATGATAACTTACTGCATCTAATCTTCCACCTAAGAAAACAGACAAATTCCCATATTGGATTTCATCTTGAATATATGCTCCAAGTGTGTTTGCCCCCTCCCTTTTATTTGTCTGAAGTGTACCACGATTTTTGTTTGCATCTAAAGAGAAAAACATAATACCACCATCTTGATATGCTTCGTCAAATCCTACCAAAGCAGTGTTTTTAATTTCGTCAGTAATTTGCGTTACATTTTTGTAACTAACTGATGCGCCAACGTGGTATCTAAGGAAATTTCTGAATGTATTTCTTTCAGAACGCTCTAAGAATTTGGTTTCAGCAAATGAACTAAATTGTAATGTATTATTATCGTCGAAATTGTGCATTAAATTCATTCCAAGTCTGCCAAGAGTATTATTTCTTCTTTCTTTTCTTGTTAAATATAGATCATTAGCAGAAGTATATGCCAAATCAAAAACATCTTGCGTCAATGGTCCAGGTATATTAAACTTGTTTTGTGTTGCTGTTAGATGAACATCAAGAGTAGTTTTGTTTGACAAAGCAGAGACTAATCCAGCATTCAATAACAAACGACTTCCTTCGCTATGTTGGCGAAAACCATCAAAGTTTGTTTGCGATGCTTGAATATATGCCTTCCCAAAATCTAGGTTTGATGCAGCAGATAGACCATATTTTTGATAGCCAAAACTTCCGTTTTGCACATCAAGTTGCACATAATCTTTTGCAAAATTAGGAATAGTACTAATATTTATAACACCTCCTGCTGCATTTCCCCACACCGAACTTAAATTTGAACGAATTATTTCTATTTTTGAAGCATTATCAATGTCCAATAAATCAAATGCTGTTCTACCGTCCGGTTCTGTCATAGGCAACCCATCTAATAATATTTTTATGCCACGACTTGTTCCACTATTTGAGCGATCTCCTGCGCCTCTGGCTCCAAATCCTCTAATAGTAAGTCTCATATCTGTTCCACCGGATCTTGTTTGAGCCAACACTCCAGGTACTCTGTTTAAAACTTCTTCGGCTCCATAACCACGATTGAAAAGCAAATCTTCACCTTTCAATACAGTTACAGACATCGGCAATTCGATTAGGGATTCGGCATAGCGAAGCCCTGTTACTACTACTTCTTTTGCTTTTAATGTGTCTTTTTTGACATCTTTCGCATTTAGCGACAAAGTTAATATTGTGCAAGGAATTATCACAATAGTTAAGATTTTAATTATTGTTTTTATTATTTTCATTGTTTTTATTTAAATTAATTGAAAAAATATTATTATTATATTTCAACTAATCAAACAAGGGGGCTTCAGCAATCTGCTCAAATTACAGTTACTTTTGGGCTCAATATAAATTGAGCATCGTGGGGAGTTACGAAAAATTAGATATACTATTTCACTATTTATTGGCAAATATTCAGTAGAAAGTTTGACTAATTTATTATCAGTTTTCTTATCGGATTTTAATTTATCTTTATAATTGGCAACTAATTTTGTCTCAACTTCATCAATTAGTGTGAAATAATAAATAGAATCACCATGAATTTCTTTTTTTATTATATCATAAAGATTATTCTGATACTCGAATTCATACTTTTCCTTAAATATTAATTTTCTAATTTCTTTTTTATGTATTCTAATTTCTACTATTTCATTTGGCAAATCTGTGGAGTTGTTTATTTTTCTAAGTCTTGTTTTAAACTCCTTTTTAATTTTGTAAGTTTCGGCTTTATAGTAAATAAAATATCCTGCTGAGTTTACCAATGTAAGCAAAGCAAATATAGTTAGAAAGATTATGTTTAAACTTTTTCTCAATAAATACCTAAATTATCCAACTTGATTTATATCTAAATTACTAATTTTATCAAATTTAGTATTTTCAAAAAAGGAATAATAAATACTTTACAATTTACAACAATTTTTGCGATCGAATATGATTTTTGATTGAAAACTATATTAAAACAAATAAATTAAATGTATAATTTTAGGTTTGAACGGAAGTTTATACCCGGTTCGGGCATCTTCAGTAATTTCTACACCATAATATTTCGGCTCTTGCTCTGGGTATTTCGTCAGAAATCTACCTTGTTGCTCATTTCCATACACGTGCCACTGCGCAAGTTTTTAAAGCAATTTTATTTAATTGCTACTCAACTTCAATACTATAAAAATAATCGTAACTTTCGCTTCTGCAATGAGAACAAGGTAAACTAACATTAGGATAAATTGTTAAAAACATTAAATGTTTTTGGATACCATAAGAAGGTCTTGTATATATTGACAATTCATTATTGTTAGATTTTCTATAAATTTCTTTTAATCTAAGGTCATTTATTTTTTGCTTTTTGCTTCATTTATTTCCTCAACTCTTTTATTTGTCTTTCATTTAAATTTTGGGTTTTATTTCTTTACCATCAATATCTTTATAGTAAATTGTATTTCCTCCAAATATCGAATATGTAGACAAATGTGGGCATTTCTCTATCCTGTTGGTGAGTACCATTATAGCTTAGTTCGTTAATTTTCATAACATAGGGGGAATATTCGCTCTGCAAAGCAGGAAAATTACATAATCATGGTTCATGACAAAGAAGTCAACCCGCCGTCTGCATTAAAGAAATGGAGAAAAATTCCTAATCATAACACAAAAAAGGACAAGTCGATCGACCTATCCTTTAAAAAAAATATAGTTTTAATTTAATTATAAACTGATTGAGAAATTCCAGTTGTATTTATCTTCTATTTCGCCACTTTGAATCGCAACTATTGTATCGTAAAACTTTTGAGTGTATGCTCCGATTTCATTGTTATTGATTATAATAGAATTTCCTTGATAATGTAATAAGCCAATAGGTGATATTACGGCTGCTGTACCAGTACCAAAAACTTCTTTTAATAATCCAACTTGATGAGCTTCAAATACTTCTTTTACCTTGATTCCTCTTTCAGCTATTCTCAGTCCCATTTCTTCCGCCAGTTTGATAACTGTGTCTCTAGTAACACCAGCCAAAATTGTACCTTGTGAAAGCGGTGGTGTAATTAATTCATCACCAATAACAAACATAATGTTCATTGCACCTACTTCATCAATATTTTCCATATTAACGCCATCCAACCAAAGCACTTGGTGGAATCCAGCTGCTTTTGCTTTTTCTGTGGCAAGTAATGATGCAGCGTAATTTGCTGCGGTCTTAGCAGTCCCCAATCCACCTCTTACGGCACGTACGAAATCGTGTGAGACTAAAATCTTTAGTGGATTCAACCCACCTTCATAATATGAGCCGACAGGTGAAGTCATAATTATCATTTTATAAGTTTCCGACTTATAAACTCCCAAAAAATTACCAGTACCGAAAACTACTGGTCTGATATAAAGGGATTGTCCTTTAACATTTGGCACCCATTTTTGGTCTAATTTTACCAAATCGTGAATTGCATCTAAAAACTTAAATTCACTAAATTCGGGTATACAAACACGAGCACAAGAATGATTTAACCTTTTGGCATTCATATTAGGGCGAAAAATATTTATTCCATTATCAACTGTTCTGAAAGCTTTTAGCCCTTCAAAAATTGTTTGTCCATAATGAAGAGTACACATACCGGGCTCAAACAAAACTTCCCCATAAGGCATTATTTCGCCTTCACTCCACTCGCCATTTTCATAATCACTTACAAAAACATGGTCGCCAAAGAACTTACCAAAACCTAAGTTTGACCAATCAACATTATCAAATCTAGTTTTAGTAGTTTGAGTTATTTTTATATCAGCCATTTTATCCTTTTTATTATAATATAATTTATAACAACATTTTTAATATCTTTTATAATATCATTATAAATTACTTCAAAATCAACAATTTAAAACCAAATGTCACAAAATGAAAATCAAATTAAGTGTTTTTAACTATATTTTGATTTTTTAAATTCATTTGTTATAACATTTTTTATAATCAACACACAAAACTCGAATTTCGCTAAAAACAAAATTATTTTTTTGAATTTTAATATATAAAAATGAAATCAACAATTGAAAAGTCTAATTTAACAAATAAAATTATAGAAAAAAAATTAAATCTTTTCATAAGATTATTTAACAAAGTCCAAATTGTTAAAATACAATTTCTTTTTTAATTTTATCTGAAGTAGTTTTATCAATAATCAATTCAATTATACTCAAGGCAAAGGGTATAGAAGTTCCGAGTGCTTGACTTGTTAGTATTTTTTTTTTAATGTCGTAAACTACTGCTTCATCTATATAATTAAAATTTGGGAAATCATCTTTTAAAGTAGGGAAACCAGTAAAAATAGTTGTTTCATTAATGATTTTATTTTCAATCAAAATACTTGGTGCGGCACAAATTGCGGCAATTAATACTTTGTTTTGAGAATAATGTTTTAAGATTTTTTGTACATAAATATTTTTAGATAAATGAGAAACTCCCGAATTACCACCTGGCAGAATAACGACATCGTATTCGTCAAGTATATCAACTTGTTCTATCAATATGTCAGGAATAATTTTGACACCTCTCGAACAAGTAACCAATTCATTATCACCAGCGATTTTGACGGTAATATTAGCTCTTCGTAATAAATCAACAACAGTAATTGCTTCGGTTTCTTCTGAACCATTAGCCAAAAAAATCAAAGCTTTTTTACTCATTCACTTTCTTATTTATAGAACAATTTCGTAGATATTATATATATATTGTAAAAATATAATGAGAATATAATGAGAATATAATGAGAATATAATTAATATATAACGAATATATAATGAAATTTATTTTTGTTTTTGCATAAATTATTTGAAAATAAAGAGGTAAATTATGCTATATTATTGTATTTGTTTGTTATGTTATATATTCTAAATTGTGAAGTAATTTCATAATAATAACGATTTTACTAATTCGAGTTATTTTTGTCTTATATATTTTAGTATTTTTGTATATTGAATAATCATAAAAATAATTTATAACAATTAATTAGTATTTATTATTATAATTGTAAGTTAAATGTAATTGTTAAGTTTAACTTTTATAGATTTTATACGATAATAGTAAAATTGTTTGTTATATTTAGAATATTTAGAATTAAGAATTTTAGAATATTATATTTCAAAATAAAAATAAGAATATCCAAGAGTAAATGTCATTAAGAGACGATATAAAAGAAGCTGAGGTTTGGTTAGACAGAGGTGATCAGTTTGTGAGCCAAGATAATCACGAAAAAGCAGTTGAGTGTTATACCAAATCAATTAGTATAAACCCAAGAAGTGCGTTTTCTTATTTTAAGCGTGCGAACTCAGAATATAAACTTAAGAAACTAAAAGAATCAGTTACTGATTATAATAATGCTATTTTATTAAACACAAGTTTTCCATTTGCATATTATAAAAGAGGTTCTGTTTATTTAGATGGTCACCATTATGATAAAGCCATAGAAGACTTTGACGAAGCAATTAAACAAAACAAAGAATTTGCCTTTGCATATTATAAGCGTGGTCTTGCTTATATGTATATTAAAAAACCACAAAATGCAATTGAGGATTTTACCGAGACTGTAAGACTTGCGCCAACATATTATTTAGCATATTTGTATCGAGCGAACAAACACTTTGAGCTTAAAGAATATAAAAAATCGATTGATGATTATACCAAAGTATTAGAAATCGAAAGCAAACACGAAAGAGCATATATTTCAAGAGGTATTGCTTATGGTAATCTCAAGATGTTAAAAGAAGCAATTGTTGATTATTCTAAAGCGTTGGATTTAAATCCAGACTCCATTGTGGCATTAAATTATCGAGGAATATTACTTACTAAATTCAAAGAATACGACAGAGCACTTTTTGATTTTAATCATCTCGTAAAATTAAAACCAGAGTTAGCTGAAGCATATAATAACAGAGGAATTTGTAAATATGCTCTAAAATTATGGTCAGAATCGATAGATGATTACTCAATGGCATTAATGAGAGATTCTAATGTGGCTGGATACTTTTATAATCGAGGTAATTCGTATTTTAATATGAAATTATTTGTTGAATCGGTTGTTGATTATGATGAAGCAATTTCATTAGACCCTAAAATGATACAAGCATATTATGGTAGAGGTAATTCTAAAATTAATCTAAAACAATTCAAAGAAGCTATAAGAGATTTTAGTACTGCTATTGCTATTAATCCCAAATATACTCCTGCATATTTAGGGCGAGGTAGTGCTTTTCTAAAATTAAATCTTTACTCAAAAGCACAAGAAGACTTTTCGTTAGTATTAGAAATTGAACCAAATAATATAAATGCTTATTTTAACCGTGGTATGGCTTATAAAAGTGAAGGACTTATGTCTAAAGCTGGAAATGACTTCAAAAATTATATTTCAATTGTACCAGAAAGCAATATGACCAAAAAATTAGTAGATTGGATGAAACAAAACGATATAAAAATGTAGTAATAAAAAAATAAATGTTATACTAATTCATTTCAAGTATATTACTAACTCTTAGCTAATTTGTGTATTCCGTCTATTAATTTATCCAAATCACTTGTTACTGTATAAACATTTGGAGTAATTCTTACACCAACTATATTTTCCCAATTGATTGAAACACAATGTATTTTGTATTTTTCAAATAAGAAATTATCAACTTCGGCAGGTTCTTTCCCTTCAATTCTAAAGTTAGCTATACCACAACTATAATTCTCATCGGTATTAGTATTTAATTTGAATCTTTCCAAATCTTTGCAGTTATCAGTCCAATATTTTTTTAGATACTGTAATCTTTTTTGTTTACGTTGAGTAGTAATCATATTATGGAAATCTAAAGCGTATCCGATTGCCATCTCGGTTGGAAATGACCTTGTACCTAAGTTCTCAAATTTTCTAATATTATCCGATTTGGGTTCGGGAGCAGACAAAAGTGGCCAGATGTTGCTTATTTTGTCTTTTTTGACATAAAGTAGTCCACTACCAAATGGCGCAGATAACCATTTATGTAAACTTGTACCAAAATAATCAGCACCCAAATCACTAATTTTATAATCTAAATGAGCAAAACTATGAGCACCATCAACCAATACTTCAATTCCTTTTGAGTGGGCAATATCAGCAATTTTTCTGACTGGCATTATTTGACCATTCCAATTAATTACGTGAGTAACATGTACCAATTTTGTTCTTGAAGTCATTGCTTCGGAAAACAAGTTCACGGCATGCTCTTCACTTGGCAAAGGCATCTCCATGTTGACCCAAACTAACTTTATTTTATCACGTTGTTCTCTTTGTTTCCAAGCATTGATAATATTTGGATAACCTTGTTTACTCAAAACTACTTCATCGCCTGCTTTGAATTCTAATCCAAAGATAATACTATTTAATGCTTCTGTGGAGTTTCTATTAATTGCAATTTCTTCAGCATCAACACCCGCCAAATTTGCCAAATTTTGTCTCAATGGCTCGCGTGCTTGGTCTAAAATCCGCCACATATAATAACTCGGTGCTTCGTTACACATTCTGTTATATTTATCAAGTGCATCTTGAACTATTATTGGCGATGGAGCAACACCACCATTATTTAGATTAATAATATTAGGAGATGTAGAATATGAATTTTTGATTTGATACCAAAAGTCGTTGTCTTTTATGGCATCATCAGTTGTTAGATTTTTTAGGTTTCTCTCTGCAGCAAATAATTTATTATTCATATTACCATCAATTACATTGGTAATAGATAATGCTCCCAAAACTGCCGCCATTTGTTTTACGAAATCTCTTCTGTCTGCCATTTTATTCCTAATTTAAATAATCAAATTAATATTAAACCTTAAAGTTTAGCTAAATAAACTAACTTTAAAACAAATAATTTACTAATTAATATAGTCTGTGTAACCCAAATACGCCGTATATCCAATGATACCAAGCACTGCTATTAATTTTAACATTATAGAAAAGCCACTTCTATTATAATTTAGTTGTTTTAATTTAGCATTTAGTTCATTTTTGTTCAATTGATTAACGATGCTATCAGTTTGACTTGAGTTTTTTCTATCTTCCTCTTTGAGCATACTCATATCAGCAATATATTTTTCGATAATTTTCTTAAAGTCATCAGAATCTGAAAGATGAGAAAATGATGCTATCAAAGTAAAAATTCCATATATCCAAGAATTAATAAATAATATTATCGAAACGACAAGTAAAAAGATAGCAAAAAAGAAATTTTTTTCAGATTTATTCATTTTAAAAACATTTTTAGAAATTATTTGTAATTAATTTTAATTTTTTTGTAAAATAACTACTTTTATTCATAATTCAAAAAATTATTATCTGAAAATTTATTATTTTAGTAAAATATTTAATGTTAGATTAAAAATAAGATTAAAAGAAAAATATATTTATTAATTAATTTAAAAGTAAAGAGGATATATGAAACATAATTTTACAAAATTATTATGCTTTTTAGTTGTCGTTTTGGTTTTTAGTTTTACAAATTCAGAATTGAAATCTGAACCAGCATCTGAAATTTATGAAGTAATGCCAAATATAAGTACTTGTACTTCCGGCAAAATCAAACAATCTACAAAAGATAGAATACTCAAATATGTAAACGACATAAGAGCAATACATAAATTAGACCTCGTAACTTATGCAACTGCTGGCGATAATGATGCTCAAGAAGCAGCATTAATTTGTACAGCTAATGGTACAATTACTCATACTCCACCTACAAATTATGCTTGTTATTCAGCAACAGGTTACAAAGGTTGTGAGACTTCAAATCTATATATTTATATGTCTTCAGGTCAGGATAATATTGACTCTGAAACTTCAATTGATGCTTTGATGATTGATGAAAATGTACCAAGTTTGGGACATAGATTATCTATTATCAATCCATTTTTGACTAAAATCGCATTCGGTAGAGTTGATGGACGTCCAAAATCAGGACAAGCACAAAGTTGGAATGTAAGCTCAATGACTCTTAAATATCAAGATTATGTTGATGGTCCAACTTCTGTAGATTATGTTGCGTATCCACAAAATAACTATCCTACAAGATTATTTGACAAATCTTGGTTTTTAAGTTTTTCTGCTATTGCAAACAAAACTTTTTGGGGTGGAAATTTTCAGTCTGTAAATTTTCTAAATGCTAAAATCAAAGTTGAAAAAAATGGACAATCACTTACTACAAGTGAAATAAGTTTCAACAATAATGGTAACGGAAGTATGGGTAACTGCTTGCAGTGGAAAGTTGCAGGACTTCAAAATGACACCGAATATGACGTAACAATTTCAAACGTTTTAGTAAATGGTACAGCCAAAACTTTTACGTATAAATTTAATGTTACTGACAAAGCAGCTGCAGCACCATCGGTACCAGTATTGACTATGCCAGCCGATAAAGCAACGAAACAACCAGAAACAGTAAGTATTGCTTGTGCCAAAGTTTCTGGTGCAGACAATTATGATTTTGAAATCAAATCAGAAGACAATTCATTTAATTCTAAATTAGACAAGACTACAGATAATTCGTTTTTGGTTGAAGGGTTGCCAATGGGGACTAAGTTTTTGTGGAGAGCAAGAGCTAATAATTCAGCTGGAAATGGAGCTTGGAGTAGTTATTTTTCTTTTACAACGGCAAAAGCGATTCCATCTACTTCAATATTATTAGGTCCTGAGAATAATGACGTAGTACCTTTTGCAGATATTGATTTTCAATGGTCAACAACCGATAATACCGAAAAATATGAATTTCAAATTTCTAATGATATAGGTTTCTTCAAAAGTAATATATTTGTGGAAGTTACTAATTTAATTTCTCCAAATTACATTTATAAAAGTAATTTAAAGTTGCTGAAAAGCGATAATAAATATTATTGGAGAGTTCGAGGTTCAAATTCAGAAAATGTTGGTGAATATAGCGATATATTTGATTTTAGAACTGACAAAATTTCTGGAATAAGTGATTTGAATTATTCTACTAAAATCAAAACATTAAGCAATGGTAATTATATATTTGAGTTCAGTAATGAAGTATTTACTTTTAATAATCCAAGTGTAGAAATATTTGATTTTATAGGAAATACTCTAAATTCTAATATGAACATTATTAATAATACATTAGAAATTAATTTTAACTTATTGAATTTGTCAAGTGGCACCTACATTATTAAAATAATGGACAAAGATATCAATGAATCATATTTAATTAATTTTAATAAATAAATTAAATAATCTTTATTAATTATGCAATATTCAAGGACAAGTCGATTGACTTGTCCTTTTTTTTTGTGTTATTATCTTCTTTTTTCTAATTGTGCAGAGAAAAACAAGAGAACCCTACCCTTAATCCCGCAATTTTTAAGATTGTGGAGGAAATTCACGGAGAAAATAAAGATTATTTTTGTCGTGAAATTCAGAATATAGTATTTGGTAATTATTTTTTATTAAATTAATTATAAATCGTTATATTTGTGGGGATAGGAATTGAAAAATTTGGGAAAGGTAAAATAAGGAAGTAAGAAATGAACTTTATAGAAACATTAGAAAAACAATTAAAGAAAGAACCAAATTATGCCACAGATAATGGAGAACTGAAAAAGTGGGTTATTATTAGCAAAGCACAAAGTTATGATGCTGAACTTATTGGTTTATTACTTGATAATGAAGAACTAAAAGCAAAATTTTTTCTTGAAATCAAAGGTGTTTTGGTTTTCAACCAATCTTTATTCATTCAGTTTTTAGAGCAGAAAAACTATTTGAACGATAGTTATACTTCTTATAAAAATAAAGTGGGATTAAACATTGACGGTAAATTTTTAAAACAACGTAACGAAGTTGCTTTAGTATGGCCATTTAAAGACTGCATTTTAGAAGGTGGACAAAGTCGTGAAGAAGACAAGCGAGAAGAAATTTTCTTCAATGAAATTTTGGCACAAGACGAAATTACTCAACTGTTAGAACCAAAGGTTTTAACCAATGCCAAACGGATAGACAAAGACGGAGAAAAACCACTTGACCAATTTAACCGCAATGAAGTCGGCACAATTACCGATAACCTGATTATAAAAGGAAATAACCTTTTGGCTTTACATAGTCTGAAAAAAGAATTTATAGGAAAAGTAAAACTCATTTATATAGACCCACCTTATAATACTGGAGGTGATGCGAATATATTTACATACAATAATACATTTAATCATTCTACGTGGTTAACATTTATGAAAAATCGGTTAACTATTGCAAAAGACTTACTAAGAAATGATGGTTTTATTGCAATAGCAATAGACCATTATGAATTAGGTTATTTAATTACCCTTACTGATGAAATATATGGTCAAGAAAATAGATTAGGCATTATATCAATTGTAAATAATCCAATGGGAAGAAATCAAGCAAAATATTTTTCAACTATTAATGATTTTATGCTTGTTTATTCAAAGAACTCTGAATTTGCAAAATTTAATAATATAATACTTAATGACGATTTCTTAAAAACATTTGACAAAGAAGATGAAATAGGTAAATACAAATTACAAAATTTCATACGTGTTGGAGGCGGTGATGCAAACCTTAAAGTCAACAAGCAATCATTTTGGTATCCCATCTATGTTAGTCCTGATTTTAATGAAGTATCATTAGATAAAAATGAAAAATATTTTGAAATATTTCCAATAACTTCCTCAGGGCAAGAAAGAACTTGGAAATTATCTAAAAATTCAACAAAAAAAATATTACATGAACTAATTGCTGAAAAAAGTAATACTGGTGCAATTAATATTATGGAAAAATATAGAGTTGAAAAAGGACAAAAAGTACCAACAATATGGAGTGATAAAAAATACAACGCCAATCATAATGGTATTAGATTATTGGAAAAAATAATTGGCAATAAAAATTTTAGTTTTCCTAAATCACTATATACTGTTTTAGATACTGTAAAATTGTTAACTGGTCCAAATGATTTAATTCTAGATTTTCATGCTGGGAGTGGCACTACTGGACATGCAGTATTAGAATTAAATAAGGAAGATGGCGGGAAAAGACAATTTATTATGGTTGAACAACTAAGTGAACATAATAATGTATGCAATATACGTATTGAAAAAGTTTTAGAAATGAATAATGCTGACCTTTCTTTTATTTATTTTGAACTTAAGAAATACAACCAAATTTTCATTGAACTAATAGAAGAAGCTAAAGACTCTGAAACAATTTTACAGATTTGGGAACAAATGAAATCCAAAAGTTTCCTGAATTACAATGTGGACATTAAAAAGCAAGACGAAAATTTGGAAGAATTTAAAGCATTGAAACTGCAAGAGCAGAAACAACACCTTTGCGAACTGTTGGATAAAAACCAATTATATGTAAACCTTTCTTCGCTAAACGATAAAGATTTTGCTTGCACAGAAGCAGAAAAGAATGTAACTAAAGAATTTTACCAAATTACGGAATAAAGTACGATGAGTTTTCTATACGAAATATTCAATAATACAATTGCTAAACGTGCATTAGCACAGGTTGATGTGCCTGTATGGATTATCGACAATTTAAAACCTGGATTTGGTCAGCGACCATATCAAATTGAAGCATTTAAGCGATACATTTACTTAGACAAAGAAGATTTAGAAGAAAAGCCAAGAAAGCCCTACCATTTGCTTTACAATATGGCAACGGGAAGCGGAAAAACTTTAATAATGGCAGGCTTGATGCTTTACTTGTATGAAAAAGGTTTTAGAAACTTTTTGTTTTTCGTACACACCAATAATATTTTAGAAAAAACAAAAGATAATTTTCTTAATCAAAAATCATCTAAATATTTATTTGCAAATAAAATTGTGATTAATAGCAAAGAGGTATTGATAAAACAAGTAAATAACTTTGATGAGGCAGATAATCAAAATATAAATATACATTTTACATCAATTCAGAAACTACATTCTGATTTGGTGCAGAATGAAAAGGAAAATGCACTAAGTTTAGAAGATTTCAAAGACAAAAAAATTGTTTTGTTAGGTGATGAAGCTCACCATTACAATGCAAAATCAAAAAGTAAATTAGAACTTTTTAAAAGTTGGGAAAATTTAATTGATGATTTGCACAAGTCAAGCTTTGAAAATATTTTACTTGAGTTTACCGCAACACACAATTATAATGATAATGAACTAACTAAAAAGTATCAAGACAAAGTAATTTTCAAATACGACCTTGCTCAATTTAGAATTGACAAATACTCAAAAGAAATTAATCTTGTACGGTCAATGTATGATGAGCAAAAACGCATAGTACAGGCCTTGATTTTAAATTTGTATCGTCAGGAATTGGCTGCAGCCAACAATATCAATTTAAAACCTGTTATACTTTTTAAGGCAAAACAAACCATTAAAGAATCAGAGCAAAACAAGGTTAATTTTCACAACCTAATTGATTTAATGACCGCCCTAACGGTTGAACAAATTCGCGATACTTCAACTATTCCAATAATTCAAAAGGCATTTGCGTTTTTCGCCAACAAAAGTATTTCAGCATCGGGAATTGCAAAGAGAATTAAATCAAATTTCCGTTTTGAAAACTGCATCAGTGCAAACAATGATGAAGAAGCAGAAAAAAACCAATTGTTGCTTAATACATTGGAAGATGAAAATAATCCAATCAGAGCCGTTTTTGCAGTGCAAAAATTAAATGAAGGCTGGGACGTTCTGAATCTGTTTGATATTGTTCGTTTGTATGAAGGTCAAAATACAGGTGGTAAAAATAAAACAGGTGGTAAAACAACAATTTCCGAAGCTCAATTAATTGGACGTGGTGCAAGATATTTCCCATTTGCATTGGAGGAAGGGCAAGACAAGTTCACAAGAAAATATGATGACGACCAAGCCAACGATTTAAAAATACTTGAAGAACTTTATTACCATACAAAAGAGGATAGCCGATACATTTCCGAATTGAAAAAAGCACTTGTAGAATCAGGAATCTATGAGGACGAAGATAATTTAGAAACGAAGCAACTTACTTTAAAATCTAACTTTAAAAAAACGGATTTTTACAAGACAGGTAAAGTATTTTACAACAAGAAAGTTGAAAAAAGTTACAACAATGTTAAATCAATAAAAGATTTGGGTGTATCAAAAAGGAATTATGAATCAATTTTATCTTCTGGTCAAGGTAGAGTTTCAAGTGCATTTGATATATTAGAAAATTCTATTTCAAATGAAGAGATTGTAAGAGGAAAAGAAATTAATCTATTAGACATAGATTCACATATAACTAAATTTGCATTATCACAAAATCCATTTTTCTATTTTAATAATTTAAAAAAACTATTCCCAGGTTTAGATTCATTATCGCATTTCATAAGTAAGAAAAAGTTTTTAGGTGAATTAAAAATTACTTTCAAAGGTACTAATTCAAGATTAAAAACAATAACTAATTACGATTACTTAATTGCTATCAATGGTCTTTTACAAGATTTACAATATGAAATGAAAAAAAATCTTACAGAATATCAAGGGTCGGTTTATTTTAGTAAAAATATCCATGAAGTTTTTAAAGATAAGGAAATTAGAGTTGTTAGAGGTAGCGAAAGAGCAAAAGGACAAGAAGAATTTTTAGCCAAAGAACCTTGGTATGTTTACAATGCCAACTACGGAACAAGCGAAGAGAAAAAATTTGTAGAGTTGTTTCAAAGAAGATTTGAAGGTCTCAAAGAAAAGTTCACGAACATTTACATAATCCGAAACGAAAGAGAAATTAAAATCATTGACGAATTAGGTAGAGCATTTGAACCTGACTTTGTCTTATTCTGTAAACAAAAAAAGGGAAATCAATTAACATATCAAGTTTTCATTGAGCCAAAAGGTAATCATCTTTTGGGATTTGATAAATGGAAAGAAGACTTTTTAAACAAAATAAAAGGAGAAAATAAAACGATAATTATTGATTCTGATAATTATTTAATAACAGCAGTACCTTTTTATAATTATGATAATGAAAATGAATTCAACAGAATTTTAGACGAAACATTGGTTTAGTATAATAATAAATCACAATAGTATAAAAAACAGTGTAAATGAGTGCAGTGCTGTGGGTGAAAAAAGCGAAAAAGGGTGTAATTGAGTGCAATGTTGTGGGTGAAAAAAGCTAAAAAGGGTGTAAATGAGTGCAATGTTGTAGGTGAAAAAAGCTAAAAAGGGTGTAATTGAGTGCAATGTTGTAGGTGAAAAAAGCGAAAAAGGGTGTAATTGAGTGCAATGTTGTGGGTGAAAAAAGCGAAAAAGAGTGTAATTGAGTGCAATGTTGGGAGTGAAAAAAGCAAATAAGGGTGTAATTGAGTGCAGAATTTGGAGAGACACCACGCTTAATCTCGCAAATTTTAAGATTTGGCAGGAAATTGAAGAGTAGGAAGACGACCCGCCGGTCGTCTCTACATTAAAGAAATGAAGATAAATTTCTAAGCTCATCAACAAAAAAAAAGGACAAGTCAAACGACCTGTCCTTTAAATTCGCTAAGAATAGATTTACTATAATACTTACTTCACGCCGTGCATCATCTTAACTAATTTTTTGGATAATACAAATAATATCACAGATGAAATACCAGCCATACCAACAAATAACATAAAGAATGAATACAAACTATCTATTTTTATACCCATAAAATTCTTTTCTTTAGTTATTGAGCCTTTGAAAATATTATTTACAATATCTTTTTTTACTTCATTATCAGTAACACCAGCAAAAGAAACGGCATCAATACTTACGTAATTTACACCACCAAATATTTCAGGTTCACTTAATTTTGCAGCATCAATCAATACTATATTTTTTTGATTTTGTTGTGCTATTACACCCTCAGCTACTACCATTGTTTCAGGGTAATATGAGCTTAATGTTCCAGCAAATTTATTTGCAGCGGCAGTTGATAAAAACCAAACACCCATTAACAGAGAAGCAAACTTAACTGGAGCAAGTTTATTTACCATTGACAATCCAATCGGTGATAAACATAATTCACCAAATGTATGTATCAAATAAAGCCCTAATAACCACATCATACTTACTTTTGTAGAAGGGTCAATTCCTTTTACACCTAATGCAATCACCAAATAACCTAATGCTAATAAAAATAGACCAATAGATTGTTTGAATGGTGGAGCTGGTTCCATATTTCTGTGTCCCAAGAAAGTCCATAAGATTGAGAATATTGGAGCAAATATCACAATAGCAATTGCATTTACAGATTGGAAATAACTCGCTGGTATTGTTTCCATCATACTACCTTCACTGGCAATTTGAGTAGTTGCATAAACGAAATAAATTACAGCTAATGATATTATACCTAAAATTATTTCTCTAACCCCTTTCTGTTCATTTTTAAGACCACTGTTTGCTTTGTATCCTAAGAAACCTAATAATGCAATTATCACAACGTAAATAAGTGTTAAAACTAATTTGGGTATATGTAATCCAATATTTCTATTTGTTTGCTCTTCGGCAAAAAACGTAAGAGATGCACCAGCTTGTTCGAATGCAGCCCAGAAAAAGATTACGAAAAATGCAACTATATAAATAACCCAAATTCGTTCACTTTCTATTTTACTCAAACTTGTATCCGAAATAATAAACCCAGGTGCAGCAATAGATAAAGAAAATATAAATGAACCTATTATGCCTTGATCTAAATAATAAAACAAACCAAACAAACCTAAAGCAATTGAAACCCAAGTAATAATTTGTTGATTTGAGAATCCACTCGGAATATCGATAGTTACAGATTTATCAATTTTTTTGGGTGCTAAACCAACAGGTTTACCTTCTGGAGTAACAATATAATGGTCTTTGAGCCAAATAAATATTAAAGTACTAACACACATCCCAACACAAGCGGCTAAAAATCCCCACTTAAAATCTGCAGGATTACCGGTATCACCTAATCCACCTGCAACAAGTGGAGACATAAATGCACCTAAGTTTATACCCATATAAAAAATAGTAAATGCAGAATCAATTTTCTTATCACCAGGTGAATATAATTGACCTACCATTGTGGAAATATTTGGTTTAAAAAACCCATTTCCAAAAATTAGTGAAGCCAAACCCACCATCATTAACAATCTTGCTAAGTCTAAATTTTCAAAAAATGAACCAGCTAAAAACATAAAAAACTGGCCTATTGCCATCATTACACCACCAATAATGATGGATTTACGGTTGCCCCAGTATCTATCAGCCATATAACCACCAATAAGTGGAGTTAGGTAAACTAAACCGGTATAACTTCCGTAAATATCACTAGCAAGAGCTTTATCATACATTAAAGCTTTTACTAAAAATAATACAAATATTGCTCTCATACCATAATAACTAAAACGCTCCCACATTTCAGTTACAAATAGTACATAGAGGCCAGGTGGGTGAGATTGTGCCATTTAAATTCCCTTATGAATAAAAGTTGATTATTATAAACTTTATAAATTTCTATAAAAGTGCTTTTAATAAAATTATATTTTAAATTCAATTAATTTCAATTTACAATATAACAAATTATATAATTTAACATAATATTTTTTAATAAGTTTTCTAATAATCAATAATATAAAGCAAATTTTATGTTTCCTTCAATGCATCAAAACAAAAAAAACAATTTGGTTAGAGATTCTGAATATTGTAGGTCAATTATAATTATATATTAAGTTAAATTATTAACTTTGAATTAATAATTAATTAAAAAATAAAAAATATTATTTGTAATATAAATTAAAAACTAAAAAGAACTTGTCTTCTATGAATAAATACCAAATTGAATATAATAACAAGTTGACTACTCCAGCAAAAGCACTCGAATTATTAGAAAATGGTGATGTGATTGTACATAGTATGTGTGTAGCCGAACCAGAAAAACTTTTGAATGCTTATGCAGATAGAGTTAGAGCAGGGAATTTAGAAAATACAAGCGTTTATACAATGATTCCACTTCAACACGCAAGAAATTCATATTTGGCAGATGATGTAATTGAAAAAATTAATGTCAATACAATGTTTGCATCTGCTTTTGATAGAGATAGAGTAAGAGAAGGTTTATCTCATTTTGTGCCAAATGAATTTTATCAAATTCCGAGATTAACTACTGAATTTATAGATATGAATGTAGCTTTGATTTCTGTTTCTCCGATGGATGAACACGGATATTTCACCTTTGGAGTATCCAATGATTATACAACTACTGTCGCCCGCAAAGCAAAAAAACTAATAGTTGAAGTCAATAAAAATATGCCACGAGTATTCGGTGATTCAATTTTACATATAAGTGAAGTAGATGCGATTATTGAAAATGATATTGAATTATTAGATTTTTTATCACACAAAGCTGACCCAATCTCAGAGATTATTGGAGATAAATTAGCTGAGATGATACCAAACGGTGCGACAATTCAATTAGGTGTTGGCTCTATTCCGAGCGCTGTGTCGCATAAATTAGTAAATCATAAAAATTTGGGAATTCATACTGAAATATTTTGCCCGGAGATGATACAATTAATTGAATCTGGTGCTGCAAATGGCAAATATAAAACTATTCACCCTCGAAAACATACATTTACATTTGCTCAAGGTAATAAAAAGCTTTATGATTTTATAAATAATAACCCTTCTGTGGAGAGTTATCCAGTTTCATTTCTTAATGACCCAAAAATCATAGAACAACAGCATAAAATGGTATCTATCAATGGTACATTGCAAGTGGATTTGTTTGGGCAATGCAATAGTGAATACCTAAACGGAAGCCAATATAGTGCTACTGGTGGACAATTAGATTTTGTTCGGGGTGCTTTTAATTCCAAAGGCGGAATGTCAATTAT